>MDTE01124393.1_pt1 | contig 12600 bp, 17 predicted proteins | sample 811231 | NCBI WGS metagenome assembly MDTE01 (sample SAMN05326651, study PRJNA326480) | marine metagenome | isolation source: seawater | place: Indian Ocean: Red Sea | collected 2010
ACCCTCTTCCTCAAACTCAAACTTTGCATCACTAACAACACATTGATCGACTACGGCTATGCCATTATCTGCAACATCCTTTTTCCAATTAGGCTTAAGGACAACATCAACACTTGAACCTGATCCGTAACCCCAACTAAGGTCAACGACCTTTTTAAATTTGGTTGTGCCAACATCCTGCTTAAATTTAAGGGTAACATAAACCTGATCACCCAAGCCACCATTTTGCTCTTTAAGGATCTTTTCAATCTTAGGCTTAAGATAATCCTGAAACCTTTGCTTAAGACTAGAACCCTTTTGATCAGAATTAGTAACCTTGCTTAGTTGAAACTTTCTATCATTGACAGACATAAGATCATCTACAAGGATAGTTTCAAACTGCCTAGAAACAATAGGCGGTATATTAATGAGCCATTCTTCTAATCCATGCTCCTCAATAAACTCATCAAGGTACATACCTCTCCTGCGGTATCTACTATAATCATCAGGGTTTTCTCCTCTGTCGTTTCTTGTCTCCAAATATTTATAGAGAGGCTTAGGATCAAAACCCCACTTAGGATGCTTAGACATATAATCAATATATTCTACAGCCTCCGCATGTATCTTCATATCCCATGAATATAACTCAGCCTCTGTGGGTTGACCCACCTTACCAAGTTTTTTTCTAATTAATTTCCAAGTATCATTTAACATTAACTGCTCCTATAAGTTGTGAAATAGGGGGGTATAATCATACGCGGTGGTATCATTCCACCCCCCTGAGGGTCTTTAAATCAAGCCGTTTCGTCTACGACAGACGTTTTTTCAACATCAGCGCTACCCTCTTTAAAAACAGTTCCGTCTTCCCAAAGTATGTAACCCCTATTCAGGTAAGCATAATATTTATCCTTGTAGTTGCTTGTTATTCTCCTAGCCTCTTCAAGGGTCTCTACAAAATAGGAATGAGGGTTGTGTTCAAAAAGTATTTCTGTGTTAATACCATTTAAAACATCAGTTAATTCAATTTCAGTTATTCTATTATCTAGTAAGTTGATTTCATATACTATCACTTTAGTTACTCCTTTTTGTGAAATAGGTAGAGGTTAGACCTCTACCTTTATTGTTTTGCCCCATGGTGCAACCTTTTTAGTTGTGGCACACCAAATGGTAGGAACATTAATTTTCTTAGGAAAACTACATTCCATATCAGTAAACACAATCATACATTTTGGTTTAAGTTTTCTGTTCTTGAGTTCATTGATGAAACAGTTGAAGTCAGTTCCACCTGTTTGCCATTTCTTAGGCAACTCAAACTTTTGACCATGCTTGAAAGTATCAACATGCCATACCTTTGTATGAAAGTATCCTACTGTCACAGATGTAGGCTTGATCCTATCAACAATAACCTGCAACTCAGCAAGAAACTGCGATGCCTCTGTTTGAGTTATGATAGATCCGCTCGTATCAAACCATGCAACAAGATCACCTACACCCTCTTTTTTTACTGCAGGCATTGTAACACCCATTGGATAAACAGTTTTGTTTATCTTGTTCCAAGTATAAGACTTTGGAAACAATGGCGCTAAACATCTGCGCAAAAGATCATACCAATTAACCTGAGGCTTTTTGTTTTCAATAGCTAAGTTTGCAAATTGACCATCAAGTAAACCCCTTGACTTGGCTACGTTCATAGCCTGCTCAATGGTTATGTCTAAGTCAGCCTCCATTTTATCCAACTCCGCATCAGACAAAGCAGAACCTTTTTCATCTTTAGGCGGAACAACTACACCGCAACCGCCTACATCTGCAGGAACAGCATTGCCCTGATCGCTGTCATCTTGACCATCCTGACCATTGGGACTGGAACTGTCTGGGGTGCTTTGCTTTTCTGACTGGTCAGAACTCTTAGGCTCACCAGAACTATCTGCATCATCAGGTTGGTTCTTAACAAGATCATCATAAACATCTTCCCAAGACCAACCATTATACTTGGCATCATATAAACCACCCTCAGGCATTTGCATGGATGCCTTGCCATTACGTCTATTCTTTTCAGATTGAATAGTATTTAACAGCATAGCATTTATTACATAATCCATAGCAATGTTTGCTGTCTCAGGGTCGTGGTGTTTCTGAGTTCTTAGGTGGTGCTTAAGGATAACATGTAACACCTCATGCCCTGCAATGAATGTAGCCTCAGGCTTAGACAGACCTTTTATAAAGTTGCTGTTCCATCTGACAGTTAACCCATCAGTACATGCTGTAGGTATGCTGTCATCATGCACCCACTTTAGTTTATATGCAGGAAGACCTAAGAAAGGCTGATTAATAAGTAAGGAACTTTTAGCGCTCATAATCAGTTCATCTGTAGTCAAACCATTATCAATATTGTTCATAATAAAAATCCTTATGTTGTGAAATATGAGGCGCTACCGCGCCCCATGTCAGCCATAGCCTGCCATCAAAGTTTCTAGCACACTATCGCTATCCTTTTTTATCTCTTCTCTGTAGGTCTCATCTTTACTAGCCTCATGATCTATCCTGCAAAGTTTGATTGCCTCTTTAATTTTTTTATCAAACTCAGGACAGTTATGTATGTTCTGACCTTTGGCAATTATGAGACGTTCCTGAAGATTAATAATTGTTTCCTCTCTGAGTTTAGAATTACCATTAGCCTGCTTGTTAATGTTTTGAACACACTCAATAAGAGTATCAAGGATCTTAACCTGAGCCTTTTTAGCCAACTCTGATTTCTCCTGATTAATCTTATTGTCTAGCTTGGCTGTATCAAACTTCTCTTTGAGACCAAGGTTTTTGTCAAAAGCATTGTCCTCAGGTATTGGCATATAATTTACCCTGAATACAAATCTTTCTGCTATCTCTTCCGCAGATCCAAAACCTCTATCAATAAAATCTTGCTCAGTAACTACACCATTTTGAGTAGCTATTACATCAGCTTTGATCTGCTCAAATTGATTTACAAATTCTGTAACCATCTGCGAAAACTTTTGTCTGCAGGTCTCCATTCGCTCTTCAAGAAGAGACCAACTGTCAGCGCATATAACGTCAGCGCCCATGAGTTGACCTACTACAAATTTCTTTGCCTCTTCCCTGCATTTCTTCCCATAAGATATGATTTCATCTAATGGGGTCTTTGAATCTTTTTTACCATTCGTAAATATATTTTTACTTACGGCTAAAAGATTTGCTTTAACTCCCTTACGTTCTGCAAGTTGCTCTGTAAGTTCTGTATCAATAAATTTGCCTGCAGGTGTTTTAATCTCAACATGCACAAGCAGACCATGCGACTCTGAAAATGTCATTTCGATTGCTCCCTTTTCTGATTAGTCAAATAATTGTTGACAGTAAACTAATGAAATTGTGCAGGACATACATAGTACATCCTGCATTACTTATGGAAGAGGCAGAGGGAATTGAACCCTCATTAATAGATTTGCAATCTATCGCATAACCATTCTGCCATGCCCCTATTTATTGCTGTTGCTAAGTATGTCAGTAAATATCTTGACATTCTTATTGGCTAAGGCAAACCGCTGATAGTCTTTATTACTCCAAGCAAGTTTGCTGTCTTTTTTCCAAACATCACCAAGCGCCATAATTGCCCAATCTTTTGGCAATCTCTCCAAGTATTGAACAGTAGCTGAAAGATTGTCCTTGTTTGCAAAAGCGCCCAAAGCAGAACACAAAGCATAGTATACGGCTGTCTCACCAATACCCTTGCCCTGAACCATATCTTCAGGAAGAGGCGCACCTAATGGGTTCTTATAAATCTCATCCCTATTTGGCAGACCATCCATAACTTCAAGAAAGGCTATAAACTCAATAGCAACCGCGTTGCCTACAAATGCCTGAACCATTGGCAGGATCTCCCTGCCTCTAGGTATACCGCCTGCCTTGATCAGATCTGACAAATGAGTCAATGATCTAGGTGTTGACGATTTGTATTGATCAGGGTCAAACCCCTCATTGATCCACCTTGGATGGTTTCGGACACCTGCAACAACCTCAGGGGCAACATTGTTTGGTATCGCATAATTGTTGATCCAATCTTCAGCATCAACCCTGATCTCAAACGGCTTAAGTCTATCCCAAGTCATCGCGCCTAACTCTGTAGCGCTCAATGAATTATCTTCAGGTCTGTTACCAAATGCTATGATTGCTGTTTCTTTTGGTAGTTGTAGGTCTCCTGCCATTCGCTCCAAGAAAAACTTGGATAAGAATTTTGCCTGATTATCGTCAGCCTGAAACAATTCATCTACTATAACCATAATCTTCCTGCCCTTGGCATGCGCCCTGATCAGGTTAACCCAATGCTTTGGCGCGTACCAATCTGTTACATTGGTTTGGGTCTCCTCACATTTCGCATGTGCAGGTGTACCATGAAGATCCGTAATCTCCATAGTGTTTGGGTTGATCTTTAAAACATAATCATACCCCATTATCTCAGCTATTTTGTAGCCTGATTCTGTTTTACCTGCGCCTGCCTGACCAACAGCCAAAGGCACAAGACCAATATTAATAATTGGTTGTGCAAGTTCTATGAATTGTCCTAGTGTTACTAATTGATGATTTAACATAAAATCACTCCCTTTGTTTGTGAAATAGTCAGCTATTTTTTAGCTGACAGATTGGCAAATACTAGATCACCTGATTTAAAAGCATAGTTTCTACTCAGGTCTAGCCTGCGGTACTGCTTTAGGTGGTTATCGTATATTGTTAGGATGTTTGCGCCATCCCTTTCTTCTAGGACAAGCCTGCCCCAAAATGGTCTAGCCTCACCATTCTTTTTGGTAAAGAAACCATTTACAAACTTAGACCCAACAAGACCCACGATTGCATCCTTAGGCAGGTCAACATGGGCAACATTAAAAAAGTTTGATGAGTTCATATAAAAATCTCCCTATGATAAGTTTATGTGAAATGGGCGCTCCTGCGCCCTAGCCTAACCCATGCTCTTCTAAATACATGGCATCATTTGCTATCTCTTTTAAATTTTTGGCATGTTCCATTATTGCATTTGATGCAGACTCAAAAAGCTGAGTAGGTAAATTTAACTCAACTTCTTTTTCTAAATACTCTACATATTTTTTGATCTGCTCAATTTCGTGTTCAGCTTTTAAAACCTTAGCTTTGTGTTCATACCTTTTGTGCGCTTTTAAATCAAATTTATCAATCATGGTAAATCCTCTTGGTTGTGAAATGAGGCGCTTGCGCGCCCTTTTATTCTATTGTGTCAGGGTGCAACTCATGAGCGCGCTTTACAATTTCTTTTATGTTCAAGTTTGCAATCATGATTGAATCAAGCGCATCACCTCCTATTGTTTTAAATCCATTCTGCTTGAATTTGACTAGTTCATTTCTGATTAGTCTTTGAACTTCGACTTCAAGGTGGTCAGTAACATCTACTATAGCTGAATCTTCATACATATTTTTATTCCTTTGTTGTTGTGAAATGAGGCGCTTGCGCGCCCCTGCTATTTGCCTAAAATCTTATTAATTATTTCAGCCTCTTTAGCTTTTAGCTTTTTGGTCTCCAATAAGAAGTTAAAGCGCTCGTCAGCTTTTTTTATTTGTTTGTCTAAGTTTTCTTTTCTATCTTTTTTGTCCTGCGCCCATGCTGATGCTATTGCTTTATGCATAATAAATATCCTCTAGGTTGTTAGTGAAATGGGGCGCTTATGCGCCCTGATTAATTATAACTTGTTTAAAGCTGTCAATCTGATCCCTTGCCCAAGATACAGTATCATAGAACTCTTTAAAGTTGCTCAGGTCTTGAGCGCCAAGCTGAACCAAATCTACTAGGTACTCATTCAAAGAAACAACATTTTCATACTCTTTATTATTAACTGCTGTTTCAATTTGATTTATTAACTGCTGTATATCTTCAATAAATGTTTTAATCATAGTAATACCTTTCGTTGTGAAATGGGGCGCTGTTGCGCCCTAGTTTAGTCTATTCAAAGTTGATAGCACAAATTCGCAGGGTTTTTCCTGCGCATCAACAATGGATCTGCGACTAATAAATTTTTTAACATCTTTATCTTCAACATAGAAAGCTGACACGTCAAACAGACCGCCCAAACAGTAGCTATCTATTGAATAATTAACCATGTAGTCATCCGCAGTATGAACATAAAATATTTTGCCTTTTCTAGTTTTGCTTAAAACTTGATCAAAGCCTAAAATAAAATTTGGGTTTCCATTGTCAGAGTTTTTAACTCTTTCAATACTTACCAATTTTGCCCTGATAGTAAAAACGTCATCTAAGCTACAATTAATTGTATCAAATTTCATAATAGATCCTCATAGTTGTGAAATGGGCGCTGTGCGCCCTTTATTGATTACCTACCGCAAGCTGTTTCATGGTCTGCATAATCATAAGCAGTAGAGTCAACCTCATCAGATACAAACAATCTTTGATCGCTCCTAACTTTCCAAGGTGTAACACCATCCAAAGCGCCCTGATAAACATTGCCCTGCTCATCCCAATGTATTTCATGACCACACATGCTCCATTCTTCTAGAGCCTCATCATTTTTTACAATGGATCTCATAGCCTCATAAATTGGGTTGCAAACTGTGCTTGAATATTCAGGCAATAACTTGTTCGCTTTAAATCTATAACCATCATCATCATAAGTAGTAGCATCAGCGCTGTTAGCCATATAGAAAGGCTTTAGCAAAGCCTCTAGCAATACTAGTTCGTCTGCATTTAAGATTTTGATAATTTTAAGATATGATTTTGACATAATAAAAATTCCTTTGTTGTGAAAAAGAACTTTGAACGACTTGGTTTATTGAGTGGGTCTCCATTGAGCCTCACTCCTCCGCACTCCACATTTGCGCGCCTGCGTCTCACAGACTTGGTTTTTAGAGAAATCTTGGCTATCCCTCCACCCTTGGGGTGGTGCGCCGTACAGGGGCTGTAAGTCGTTCAAAAGAACAAGTTCTTTTTTTCATAGATTTTTAAATCTGTCAACTACCTTGTTGACTAGTCAAATAGCATTTGGCGGTATTCTGCGGTTTTTAAATTTAAGTTTTTTTTAAATCCCCTAAAATAGGGGAAATTCTGCGGTATTTGGGGCGAATCACTAAGCGAGTCGCTCTGTGTTGTAGGCATACAGCCAAAAACTGCGAAAGCACCCTCATAGGTATAATTATAGCTTGGAACATGTTTCACCCTGCTCAGGGTCTTTAAAACGCCATTAAAAGCATATCAACAATTTATTGACAGTAATCTACCCCTGCCCTGCAGATATAGAGGGGCATAATAACTATGATGAGCTAGCGGCGTGTATGGTATTATATATTTGACTAGGCAGAAATAACAACAACCACCAGCAGGAAGAATCAAAATGGGATCTAAAAAGAATACGCGCTCAGGGTTAACAGTAAAGCAACAGAAGTTTGCGGATAACTTTTTGGGGCGGTTTAATAAAGAATGTCATGGACATGCTAGCAATTCATACAAGCAGGCTTACAATGTCTACAACGAAGAGGGCAGGCAAACCATGAGCGATAATGCCATACGCGTTGAGGCATCCAAGCTATTAGATAATGCCCTAATAACTCAATACATATTGAGCGCCAAAAAGAAAGAAGAAGAGCGCCTAGAGGAAAAACATAGTTTGCAGGCAGACGCGCTCAGGCAGAGGGTCACAGAATTACTTTTGCTTGATGCTACTACTTGCAACAGCGACAGCGCAAGGGTGACAGCAATACAAGCGCTAGGCAAATTAAAGAATGTAGAGGCTTTTGGCTCTGACAAGGTCGAGACCACAAATACTACTAAAATTACATACGAGGAATCTTTAGAAGAATTACAGCAGGCAATCGCTGACAGTTTAGATGACTCAAACGTGATTGATTTATTTAGCAAAAAAGACTAATGCAATCCCCTATTGCAGGGGATGCCACTTGTAAAGTTTTGGGGGGGACTTAGTATCTTGCCCGGCCGCTTATCATCACCCCCGATCCCCCCTTGTGTAGTTTGCTGTCTGTCGTGCTATGTACTGTATTTCACCCCCGTAAATACCTGAAATTTACAAAAACACATAGGGGGGGTATATATAAAAAATTTATTGACAAAACACTTTTACTATATCTATATAGAAAGTGGTGTATCTGTCTCCTCCCAGACTGTCACCATAAACCCAACTGGGTGGCTACTTGATATCTAGGGATATAGCTCCTTGTATCCTTAGATATCCTTTTAAGGAGTATTATGGATAAACCATGTTTTATAGATGATGATGATCACTTTAAATTCGATCATAAAAAGATGCACAAATGGTATGAAGCTGCTGTAGAAAAAATAAGCGGTCTTGAGGTTGAGGATATAGAAATACCATATTTAATTTTTTTAATGGGCGCGGAGGCTTCTCTAAGATGTCAGAGCATAGAGAAACTACATTAATAAAGGTAAACATTACTGAAGAGCAAAAGACCCGTATAAGGTCTTTATATAAAGAAATGCCGTCTGAGGGCTACAACAAATACACATTTATGAAGGGTAAGGGTGGTATATTTGGTTTAGCGGGCGAAATAATCGTTCTTGACGAACTGGGCGGCAAGCATCAATCTACAAAAGATTATGACATTATTGTAGACGGCGCACAGGATTTGCGTTTTTGTTATGCTGGCGAGAACGCTATATACAAAAAAAAGTACAAAACCTTACTTACGCCGAAAAAACGGGAGGCCGTCAAAATTGAGGTTAAATCGAAGCGTGTAACCAGCCACCCAAAAATGGAATACGAAAACTCTGTAGCGAGGTTTAGCGCACATCAGGATTGCACACATTATGTGTTTGTCCGTGTAATGGACGATTTATCAACGGCTTGGATTTGTGGTGCATGTACACCGCAATGGTTTTACAAGAACGCAACATTTCATGCTAAGGGAGACTACGATGTTACAAATAATTTTACATTTCATGCAGACTGCTTCAACGTTACTATTGGAAAAACGTTAGATGGCGCGGGCTATCAAAAAGACAGAACCAACCCGTTCAGTGAAAGAGTACACATGCGCGAAGTGTGGCTCACGGAAATGGGCATGCCTGTCGATAGACGGCGGTAAAAACTGGTATTGTTTTGGTCATGAGCCTACAGCAGATGAGAAATGGAGCAAAAGAGCAGATGAAAGAATATTACAGGATGAACGTGAGCGGCGAGATAAAGAAAAACAAAAAAAACAAAGCAAAGAAGAACGAAACAAAGCCCGCAGAGGTATCGAATACACAGCAAAAGACAGCCTCGAATGGATCTTGTGAAGATTTAGTAAACCACCCCGACCACTACGCATCCAGCGCTATAGAATGTATAGATGCCATGGAAGCAATGGTTGACAGTCAGGGCAGAAACTATCGAATCGTTCTTACGGGACACATGTTTTACCTGTGGCAGGTTATATTTAAGTACATTTGGCGTTGGCCTTTTAAGGAAAAGCCTATAGAAGACCTTAAAAAAGCAGAGTTTTACCTAAAAAAGTTAATTAAAGCTCTTGAAAAAACAAATTATGTACAAAAATAAGCACAAGACCAATAAACAATGTAATATGGGAGAATAAAGTATGAAAGACAAAAAAATGAAAGATCTTACAGACCAAGAACTTTCACAGAAAATTACAGACATCAAAAAACAATTAAATGAATTGACTGAAGAGTTTCATAGTCGTGCATCTATTAGACTTGAACTTGCTGAAGCAGAGTATGCTGAGGCAAAAGACAGGCTTAGAACAGCAATACAGGAGACAGACCCTGTAGAAAAGTTTGGAACTTCTAAAGGTGAGTACAAAACAAGAGTAGATGGCCTTTTTATGTCAAATCATAGACCATTTTTTTGGAGTTATAACAGAAAATTAAACTAAATGGACATAAAAGTTCAAGATATTTTAACTCGATTAGATGAGTTACCAGAAAAACACAGGGCGGCAATATCAACCGCCCTTTCTCGTTACAATAAAGCAAAAACAATAAAAAATGCAAAAAGCGATTTTTTAACTTTTGTAAAACACGCTTGGCCTCCGTTTATAGAAGGGCCGCACCACAGGATTATGGGTGATAAATTTAATGACATAGCCAGTGGTAAGTTAAAAAGACTTATAATTAACATTGCACCAAGACATGGTAAAAGCGAACTAACATCATGGTTGTTGCCAGCTTGGTTGCTTGGACAAAAATCTAGCAGAAAATTAATTGCTGCAACACATACGACAGAATTTTCACAAAGATTTGGTCGTAAGGTAAGAAACTTAATTGACTCTGAAATATACAGAGAAATTTTTCCTAACGTTTCGTTAAGAGCCGACTCAAAAGCGGCTGGACGATGGGACGTTGCCGGAGGCGGCGAATACTTTGCCTGCGGCGTTGGGGCTGCGATGACAGGTCGTGGAGCTGATTTACTGATAATTGATGACCCTCATTCTGAGACTGCGGGTATCAATCCAACACCAGATTATTTTGACAGCGTATACGAATGGTACTCATCAGGGCCTCGGCAGAGACTACAACCCGGTGGATCTATTGTAATTGTTATGACACGATGGAGTGAAATGGATCTTACCGCAAAGATCATGCAAAGTTCGTCTGAACGGCGTGGCTCTGATCAATGGGAAGTCATTGAATTGCCTGCTGTTTATGACAACGGACAACCTTTATGGCCTGAATTTTGGCCAAAAGAAGAACTTGACGCACTAAAAGCTGAATTACCTTTGGGTAAGTGGCTTGCTCAGTATCAGCAGCAACCAACAGCAGAAGAAGGTGCATTGATCAAAAGGGAGTATTGGAAGGAATGGAAGCGTAATGATCCGCCACAATGTGATTTTATCATACAAAGCGTTGACACAGCACATACAAAGAACGCAAGATCAGATTATTCGGCTATTACAACATGGGGCGTTTTTCAACATCCGAATGAAAATGGCGAGTTGGTTTCAAACATTATTCTTTTGGATGCGATAAACGAAAGATTAGAATTTCCAGAACTGAAAAAAAGGACGCATGAACTTTATGATTTATATGAACCCGATAGCTTTCTTATTGAAGCAAAAGCAGCAGGTCTACCGCTCATTCAAGAACTTCGTTCTTCAGGTGTACCAGTTACTGATTACACTCCTTCACGCGGTCAAGACAAGTTGTCTCGCGTTAATGCGGTCACTGACATCTTTTCTTCAGGGCTTGTATGGCATCCTCCGAAACGTTGGGCGGAAGAAGTAATAGAACAGTGTGCAGCTTTTCCTAGCGGACAACATGATGACTTGGTTGACTGTACAACATTAGCATTATTAAGATTTAGACAAGGTGGTTTTATAAGACTTCCTTCTGATTACGAGGAGCAGGACAGACCTTGGTACGAAAAAAATAGGGATACATATTATTAATGGCTGAAGAATTTGAATCAATAGAACAAGAATTTGCTATGGATAACGTAGCACCGCAACAAGAAGGCGCAAAAAGTGTGTCTATTGGTGTTGTAAATCCTGATGCTGTTGTTATACAAACAGATGACGGGGGTGCAGAGGTTGATTTTTCTGACCAGTCAGAAGAACAGCAGGAAACTGGTTTTTTTGCAAATTTAGCAGAAGATTTAGATGAGGATATACTGTCTGACATAGCATCAGATCTTGTAAACGCATACGAAGATGACAGAAGCTCAAGACAAGAGTGGGAAAATACCTACACAGATGGTCTTGATTTGCTTGGTATAAAGCTAGAAGAACGTAGCCAGCCATTTGAAGGCGCTACGGGTGTTACACATCCAATTTTGTCTGAAGCTGTAATAAGATTTGTGTCACAGTCAATTATGGAAATTTTTCCAGCAGGTGGCCCTGTAAGGACACAGATGTATGGGAAGGTAAACGAAGAAAAAACATCGCAGGCAAAGCGTGTTGAGACATATATGAACTATGTTTTAACAGAAGAAATGCCAGAATATAGAAACGAAACAGAACAGCTATTATTTAATTTATCATTAGCTGGTTCAGCATTTCGTAAAGTTTATTATGATCCGTATTTAAAAAGACCATCAAGTGTCTTTGTACCTGCGGATGATTTTGTTGTGTCTTACGCTACGACTGACCTTTTAAATTCTCCTCGTCATACCCATGTTATGCAAAAGAGCGACAATTTTGTCCGTAAGCTGCAGTTAAATGGCTTTTATCGTGATGTAGAATTGTCAGCAGGGAGCGGAGATAACGATGACATTAAAACAAAATACGATGAACTTACGGGAATCACAGAAGTCTCGGAAAACGACCTTCGGACAATCTTGGAAGTCCACACAGAACTCGACCTTGAAGGATATCAAGAAGACGCAATCGAAGAAGAAGACACAAGAATCCAACTCCCGTACATCGTCACAATCGACAAAGACACAAATACAGTGCTTTCAATACGAAGAAATTACGATGAGAACGATCCACTAAAAAAACCTAAACAATATTTTGTACATTACAAATTTCAACCGGGTTTAGGATTTTACGGATTTGGTTTGATACATCTTATTGGTTCTATTGCAAAAAGTTCTACATCTATACTAAGACAGCTAATAGATGCAGGCACATTAGCAAACCTCCCAGCAGGTTTTAAAGCAAGAGGAT
>MDTE01137631.1_pt1 | contig 12600 bp, 12 predicted proteins | sample 811231 | NCBI WGS metagenome assembly MDTE01 (sample SAMN05326651, study PRJNA326480) | marine metagenome | isolation source: seawater | place: Indian Ocean: Red Sea | collected 2010
TAATAGGAACACTTTGTGCTTTAGCTTATTTTTTCTTCAGCCTTCCTTCAAAAGGTGTTTTGAAAGCCATGAATAAGGTCGGTATATACTTTTTAATGATATCTTTCGGTGCATCTTTTGGTTATACGGTTATGGCCCGTATCAGCCTTCTGATAGGAAGATTTCAATTCCTTTTTTATGATTGGCTTGGTATAAACATTTAAATGATTTTTAATTCTTTAAATTTAATTCTTAAGATTCAGATAAAAGAGGGTGTAGGCCCAGTTTTTCTTATATTAGCTCTTTTTGTTTGTGCTCTTTTTTTCTTTTTAGATAAAGCAAGAAAGGGTGCAACTTTCAAGATTAGAAAAATTGCTGGGCTTGATGCGGTCAATGAAGCGATAGGAAGAGCTACCGAAATGGGGAAATCAATTCTTTATACAACAGGGCTTGAGACTGCAAGTCATATAGCAACAATTGCTTCATTAACCATTTTGTCTAGAGTTGCAAAAAGAGCTGCAAGGTATGGGACAAGATTACAAGTCCCTTCTTTTGATCCAATTGTTATGACTTTAAGTCAAGAAATAGTGAGAGAATCTTATTTGGAAGAGGGAATGATCGACAGCTATAGAGGAGATGATATTTTTTATCTCACCCAAGAGCAATTTGCATATACTGCAGCTGTCGAAGGTGTTTTAGTCAGAGAAAAACCTGCAACTGTTTTTTTGATGGGTTATTTTTATGCAGAATCTTTGTTGTTGGCTGAAACAGGAAATTCAATTGGGGCTATCCAGATTGCTGGTACGGATGCAGTTACTCAACTTCCATTTTTTATTGTTTCTTGTGATTACACATTGATTGGTGAGGAACTGTATGCAGCAAGTGCTTATTTGTCAGAAGACTCAAATATTATTTCATCTTTGAAAGCACAGGATTTCGGAAAAGCTTTATTGTGGATATTCTTGTTTTTCGGCAGTATTTTTACTTTTGCTGGATCTACTGAATTTCTTTCAATGTTAGGGGATTTAGGTTGAGTAATAGAGGTCCACTTTTGGTGGCATTCGTTTGTGGGATGCTAATGATGGCTGAATTTTTTCTTGAATGGTCTTTTTTGAACAGTTTTGCCGAATGGGTTCAAAAATATTACATAATTATTGCTGCATTTGCAATTGTTTTAGGGGTTGCAAGTTTGTTTAAACTTCATTTAGGAAAACTTAAAAGAAAAGAAGATGGTTGGAGATATTCTCTTGTTACATTTTTTGGATTTTTTGCCATGATTATTACAGGCTTTTTTATGGCAGATGGGGATTTGGTCGGAACTAAGCATCCATGGAATGCCTGGTTGTATAACAATGTTCAGCTTCCGCTTGGAGCGACAATGTTTTCTCTTTTGGCTTTTTTTATCGCAAGTGCAGCTTATAGGGCATTTAGAGCAAGGTCTTTAGAAGCAACTCTTTTACTTGTTGCGGCGTGCTTGGTTATGCTTGGTCAAGTCCCAATTCTTACGGGAGGAGTTTTTGACAACCTTCCTGAAATTAAACAATGGATATTGGATATCCCAAACATGGCTAGTAAAAGAGCAATCATGATTGGTGTTGGTTTAGGGATGATGTCAACAGCATTAAAAATCATCTTCGGTATCGAAAAGACATATCTAGGCGGAAGTGACGAATGAACATTTGGGACAAATTGCAATCAATAGATAGACGTTGGATTTTCTTGGTTATGTTTATCGTGATTATTATTCCACTTATGAATCCAAAAAGTTTGGATATAAATGTAAGTGAACCAACGAGAAAAGCCTTTCAGAGAATTGAAGATGTTCCAAGTGATAGCAATGTTCTTATATCTTGGGATTTTGATCCAGGCAGTCAGGCAGAATTGCTTCCAACTGCTAAAGCGATGTTGCATCAGTTGTTTAAAAAAGATGTAAATATCGTTGTTATAACCCTATGGCCTGCTGCTCCAACTTTGGCAGATACAACCCTTAACGAGATCTCATCTATCTACAACAAGGAAGAGGGAGTGGATTGGGTAAATCTTGGTTTCAAACCCGGATTAGATATTGTTGTTAAGAGTATGGGTTCAGATATTTATGAAATATTTCCTGCGGATGACAAGGGGCGAAGGGTTGAGAGTATCCCTTTGATGAAAAATATAAGAAATTATGATGATTTTAATTTGGTCATTGATTTGAGTGCTGGATCAAGTGTTGATTTTTATGTTGAACAGGCTAATGGTAGGTACGGTGCAGATCTTGTAGCTGCAGCAACAGGAGTAATGATTGGTGATTTCTATCCTTATCTAGAAGCCAATCAATTACAAGGTTTGGTTGGTGCTCTTGTTGGTGCTGCTGAGTATGAGAAACTTATGGAACAGTCTTATGGTTTGGAACCTGATAAAGCAACCGCTGGAATGCAAGCTCAAGCAAAAGCACATATGGCAATAATAATTTTTATCATCCTTGGTAACATTGGTTTTTTTGCAAAAAGAAAAAAATCTTCACCAAAATTGGAGAGTTTGAATAAATGATCTTGAACCTTCTTGTTGCAAACCCTTTAACCTCAGATGGTATTGGAGTTTGGATTGCTGCTATATTGACAATAGCAATTTTTTCTTTCCTTTATAAAGACAATCCTTTATTCAAATTCGCTGAACATCTTTATGTCGGGATTGGTGCTGGTTACATTGTTGTAGTGGCTTGGCATAACGACATTGCAACAAATGTTATACAACCAATGAAAGACGGAATGATTGCTGTTCAAAACAATGATCCAAGTGGTTGGGTAAACATAATCAATCCAATTATGGCTTGTGTTATCGGAGCTTTTCTTTTCTTTCCTGTCATAGCTCCAAAATTTAGATGGCTTACAAAATATGCATTCGCTTTCATATTAGGAACTTTTTCTGGAATAAAGGTGGCTCCTGTCATCAAAGAGAGATTAATCACTCAACTTTCTTCGACACTTGACCGTATTTGTGCAGTTTCTAGCGAATGTTCAGCGCAGGTCGCATCGATAACACACACACCTGAGCCATCAGCTTTATTCAATGCTGTTTTTATCCTTTTAGGTGTTTTGTGTGGTTTGGTTTATTTTTTCTTTTCACTAGAGCACAAAGGTGGAATCAAAATCATAGCTAAGACCGGAATATTTATCTTGATGATTGGCTTTGGTGCAAGTTTTGGCTTAACAGTCATGGGTCGTGTTTCTTTATTGATTGATAGGATTCAATTTCTTTTAGGCAATTGGCTAGGTTTGATTGGCTAATTCTATAAATCAATGATTGAAGAACAAATTTCTATACCGTTAAAAAACTCCAATGAGGCTTTAAGAATTTTGGGTATTGGCGACAGGAATGCTAAAGAATTGAAAAAAAAGTTTGGTGTTAGATTGTCTTTTGACAACAATGAATTGCTTATTCAAGGAAATACTTTTAATACAGAGTTGGTTAAAACACGTTTGAACAAGGTTGTTTCTAAAATCAGGGAAAAAGACAATTTGAATCCAGGGATTGTTGAGGGAATACTTATTGGCGGGAAATTTAATGTACAAAATTTTGAAATCAATGGGGAAGTTATTGAACCGAAAAGCAGCGGCCAGGCACTTTTGATAAAAAAAATTCTTGAAAAACCTCTCGTTTTAGTTTCAGGTCCTGCTGGTACCGGAAAAACATTTCTTACAGTCGCATGTGCTTGTAAATTGCTCCAAGATAAAATGATTGAAAGGATAATATTGTGTCGCCCTGTTGTTGAAGCAGGGGAGAATTTAGGATTTTTACCAGGAGATATTGATTCAAAGGTTTTTCCTTACTTTAGGCCTTTGCATGATTCTCTTGTTAAACTTTTAGGTTTTCCTGCAACTAAAAGGATGTTTGATTCTGGAGTAATAGAAATGGCTCCTTTAGCTTACATGAGAGGCAGAACATTAGAAAATTCTTTTTTGATACTGGATGAAGCTCAAAACACAACAACTTCTCAGATGAAAATGTTTTTGACACGAATGGGAAAAGGTTCAAAAAGTGTTGTCACTGGGGATCCAACTCAATGCGACCTTCCTAAAAAAAGAAAAAACGGCTTGAACTATTCTTTGAAAAATTTGTCAAAAATAAAAGATGTAGGTATGGTCGAATTAAAGGGAAAAGACATGGTTAGGCATCCTTTGGTTGAAAAAATAGATAAAGCATTTGGTTTAAGCTCTTGATGAAATTCAAAATAAATAAAAAATCTTTCTCTCTTGTTGTTTTCTTGGTTTTTTTAGCATGTTTTTTTTCAAGGGGGCTGTATGTTTTTTATGGGACTGTTGTTATTAAAGAAGATCAACTTGTAGAAAAAAACATTTATGCCAAAACTTCATTTTCTTTAGAGAAAGGGACCACTTATGAACCAGGTGATTTGATTGTTGCTGAAGGAAGTTTTGCTGAAAAGCAAATTATCGAGGCTATAAAAGCTGATGGGCAGTTGAGAAATCCTGATTGGTCTTTTAGGCTGTTTTCAGATTCTCTTTATTCTTTGTTATTGCTCGCATTGGTTTGGATTGCTGTTGAAAAGATTGGATATCCAATAAGCAATTTTTCACATAATTTGAATTTCCTAGCATGTCTAGCATCTTCTTTACTTATTGCTACTTCTTTGTTTTCTTTATGGAACCCAGGTTTTAATCCAACTTTTCAGTTAGCTATTCCAATTAGTACATGTTTATTAACTTTGATAATTCTTTACCCTTTTCGTTTTGCTTTGATTTATTCACTGTTGTTGCTTTATCTTTTAATTCCTATACTTCCTGATTTGGAAATTAGAAATTTAGTGGGGATATTTTCTGCTTTAGCAGCAATAGTTGGAATAAAAGATAGAAGCAAAATTAAATTATTTGAGTCAGTCTCTTTTTTAGTTTTGTTTTTATGGCTTCTTGATTCATTGATGAATTTTTCAAAATATGGAACATCAACCTCGATTACAGATGTCGTTTTGAAGGAAAGTTTACCGGGTTCTTTGCTTGCAGGTGTTATCGTGTTTGCTTTAGTAACTCTGTTTTTGAAAGTTGCAAAAAAAGTATTTTTATTATCAACTCCGGAAGCATTGATTGAATTATCTGCACCAGATCATTTTTTGTTGGCTCAACTTGCAGAAAAAGCTCCAGGGACAATGGCTCATGTTCATGCTGTTCAGGAAATTGCTGAAGCTGGATGTTCGGCAATCTCCTCGATGTCAAGTTCTTCAACCTCTCCCGTTAATCCTTGGCTTGTTAGAGCAGGTGCTTTATTTCATGATGTCGGCAAGATCGAAAGGCCTCATTTTTTTAGCGAAAATCAAAAAGATGGAGACAATCCACATGAAGACCTTTCTCCACAGATGAGTGCAAGATTGTTAATTAGCCATGTCAAAAGTGGTGTTGAGATAGCGAAGAATGCAAAACTTCCTGACAGGGTTATATCAATCATAAGAAGTCATCATGGACAAACTTTAGCAGGTCATTTTTATACTCTCGCTAAAGAGCAAGCAGAAGCTGTTGGAGCTACTCCACCGAATGATAAAGATTTTAGATATCCCGGGCCTAAACCTAAAGCTATTGAGGAGGTTATAGTTTCACTTGCTGATTCAGTTGAGGCTATTAGCAGATCGTTGAGAGATCTTCCTTCAGAAGAGCTTATCAAGATATTAAATGAAGAAGTTTCTGCAAGAGAGACGGAAGGGCATTTTTCTGATTCTGAGATTACAACAGCTCAATTTGCAGTGTTAAAAAAGGCTGTTTTAGACGAAGCTGTGTTGAGGCATCACAGAAGGATAGGTTACATAAAAGAATCTTGAGTATTTTTATTGAAAATCCGGTTTTACCAATAGATGATGAAGTTGATTTGTTGTATTCAAAAATCAAAAAGGATCGTTTGTCGAAAGGGAAAGATTCACAAGGTGATATTTCATTGGTTTTTGTTGAAAAGAATTACATGAAAAACCTGAATTTAAAATATCGAGAAAAAGATAAAGTAACAGATGTTTTAACCTTTACATTGAACGAAGATTTATTTGAAGGAGAGATTTACATATGTGTTGATGTTTGTGAGGAAAAGAATCTTAAAAAATGGATTTTAGACAGGGTTATTCATGGTTTGCTTCATCTTGATGGCTGTCATCATTATTCAAAAAAAGAAATCAAAAAGAATGAAGAAAGACATGATTTACTTTTGGAGGAAATTTTTTGATTATCTTAAATATGTTTCAAGAATTTTTTCCAAATGGATGGGAGATACTGGTGCCGGTTTTTCTATTGGTTTTTTCAGCCTTTTTTTCATTTGCTGAAGCTTCTGTTTTTGCAATCTCAAGTACAGAAATTTCTTCAAGAGATAATTCTTCTGCAAAGATTTTAAAGAAAGTTGTTTCTGACCCAGAGCAATTGTCAATGTGCTTAATGGTAGGTTATAACCTTGCAAATATAAGTTTGGCATTGTTGACCACACAGTATGTTGTTGAATTCACTTCAGAGTCTAATAATCAAAAACTTATATTAGGGAGTGTTGCTTTACTGAATTTTTTCTTGGTGACTACTTTTGCAGAAATTATTCCAAGATTGTTTGCCATCAAGAAACCTTACGAATTTGCTTTAAAAATTTCATACCTTTTATATTTTTTTACATTGATTCTTAGCATTCCAGCATTTTTAATCAAAAAAATCAACCAGTTATTTCTGGCAATCATCAAAGTTCCTGAATTAAGTGAAGAAAAAACCATTGAAAGAGAGGTTCAATCATTAGCAAGTGATGAAGTTTTTGCAGAGAGTGTTGAAGAGGATGAGGTTGAAATGATTCAAGGTGTTTTAAATTTAGAAGATTTGAAAGTCAAAGATGTTATGGTCCCTCGTATTGAGGTTGATGCTATAGAAAAATCATCGAAACTTTCAGATGTTTTTGAATTTGTTTCTGAAAAGTTTAGAAGTAGATATCCAGTTTACAACGAAAGGATTGATAATATTGTTGGAGTCCTTCATGTTAAAGATATTCTCGGAGAAGATTTAAATAATTCGATTGAAACTTACATAAATGAATCTCTAATGTTTTCTCCAGATATGCCTTTAGACAATGCTTTTAAATCAATGAGAAATAATAGAAAACACTTGGCTGTAGTTTTAGATGAGTATGGAGGAATGGATGGGATTGTCACTGTTGAGGATTTGTTGGAAGAAGTTGTTGGCCAGATAGAAGACGAATATCAATTGGAAGACCCTGATTTGGTTGAGGCAAATGAGGATTTGCTTATCGTTAGACCTGCATTGAGGGTTTCAGAAGTGATGGATGTCCTTGATTTGCCTTGTGTTGATCCTCCTGCTGATCAGGTTGGACCACTTGTTTATAAGGTGTTAGGGAGGGTTCCGCAGGAAGGAGACTCAGTTGAATGGGGAGAAGTCTTTTTCAAAGTTGTTGATATGGATGGAACTCAAATTAAAAGACTTGAAGTTACAAAGATAGATGAGGAGTTGTCATGACTATTGGATTGACGATTCTTTTTATTTTAATTTCAGGTTGGTTTACAGGTCTTGAAATAGCTTTGCTTCAAACCGATAAAGTTGAGCTTTCAAGCAATGTAAAAAAAGAAGATTCTCTTTCAAAAGGTTTATCAGAATGGCTTTCAAATTCCTCAAAACTTTTTACAACAATATTGTTAAGTATCAATTTTTCAAACCAAATAGCTGCAGCAATTTTTTCTTATTGGATTTATCAAAATTCCATGACTGAAAATCGGTTTTATCTTAATGTTTTTTTTACATTAACAATTTTTATTTTTGCTGAAGGTTTGCCAAAAATGTGGGCAATTAGGAGTTCTGAATTTTTTACAAGAGGAGCAAATTTAAGTTTGAAAATTTCAAATTACCTACTAGGTCCTTTTGTAAGGTTTTTCTCTTTCCTTCCAAAGAAGATGAATATGGATTCTTCAGGATTGATACGAGTATATAAAATTCAAAGAAAAGAAATCATCAAAATAACAGATAGAGCAATGGAAGAAGAAGTTATGACAGATGAAGCAAAAAGAATACGGGGAGTTCTTTTGCTGGGTGAAAAAACAGTCAAATCATGTATTGTTCCAAAAGATGATATTGTTGTTTTGGGTCCAGAAATGAAATTCGATGATGTTGTTAAGGTCATCAAGGAAACTGGACATAGCAGAATTCCTTTTTGTTTTGAAAACCTAAATGATTCAAGGACATACCTACATGCAAAATCATTATTCAAACTTAAAGAAAGAGAGGATTGGAAGACGGTCTTGAAACCTCTTGTTAGACTTAAAAGTAATACTTATCTAGATGATGCAATGGACTCTATGAAGAAGGGCGGAGGAGTTGCGATTGTTGAAAATGGTAACAAAACACTCGGGTTAGTTTTTTTGGAAGATATATTAGAGCTTGCTATTGGAAAAACTGCAGATGAGTATGATGAAAAGCTAAATTGAAAAGAAAAATTATCATTCATGGAGGGGCAGGTAAACACAGGTCTTTGATTGAAGATGTAAATAATGTTTTGGAATATGCAATAAAGGGAGCAGCAAAGTTAGAAAAAAAAGGAGCTTTAGAAATGGCTGTTAGAGCTGTTGAGATTATGGAAAATTCAGGTTTTTTAAATTCAGGATCAGGAAGTGTTAGACAAAATGATGGTAAAGTAAGAATGGATGGTTCTATCGCAGTTAGTGATGGTCTTTTTTCTTCTGTTATAGGTCTTCCTGGCTGTTGGAATGTTTCAAGAATTTGTCAAGAACTGCTAAATTCAAAAAATCCAATGATGTGTGGAGAAGAGTTAGAAGCAAAGGTAAAAAATTTAGGTTTTTCCAAATTGGATCCAGACCCAGATGCTTATGAAGAATGGGTTTGTTCGGGACAAAATTCTCCAGGTACAGTTGGAGCAGTAGCTTTTGATGGTGAGGTTTTCTGTTCTGTTACAACAACTGGAGGAAGGGCAGGGGTGAATGCAGGAAGGGTTGGAGATAGTGGTATGGCTGGCTGTGGGTCTGCAGCAAATGATTTTGGAGCTGTTTCTTGTACTGGTATTGGAGAGGCAATAGTTAGGTGCAGGTTAGCTGATTACACTTTAAATATCATGAGAGAGATTCCTCCAATGGATGCATGTAAGCTTGCTGTAAAAGAATTAGAGAAAGATGTTTTATCGCAAGGTGTAGGAGGTTTAATTGCAATAAATCAGGAAGGAGATATTGGATGGGCTTTCAATACTGAAGAAATGCCTATATGTTTTCAATAGAATTTATAAACATGAATCCGACAAATATCATAATTTTGTATTTATGCGCATGTATAGGTAGTTTTTTAAATGTTGTTATACACAGATATTACTCGAAAGAAAGTGTTGTTTTCGGATCCTCTTACTGTCCATCTTGTAATGAAAAAATAAAATGGTTTGATAATATTCCAATTTTTTCTTGGATTTTTTTGAAAGGGAAATGTAGATTTTGTAGTGAGGAGATTCCAATTTCTTATTTTCTAGTTGAGTCATTTTCAGCTTACGTTGGATTTTATTTATTTTTTTTAAATGATAGTTTTTTCATCTCAAAAATGAAGAATTCTTGGGGTTTAGAATTAACAATTTTAAGTTTTTTTCTGTTTTCTTTATTTTTGATAATTACCATAATTGATTTAAGGTCAAAAATTATCCCAACAAGATTTTTGTTAATGTCTGGTTTGGTGATTTTTTTAATGCATTTTTTTACAGAGAATCCAAGCAAATCTCTTCAGGACGGTTTTATAGGTATGGTTCTTGTTGCAGGGTCTTTAGCTCTTATTTTAAGAATTGGGACCTTTATCATGAAACAGGATGCAATGGGCTGGGGAGATGTGAATATGGCTTTTGTGATAGGTTTTCTTTTAGGTGTTGATTATGGCTTTTTTGCAATTGCAATTGCAATATTTTCAGGTGCAGTTTTTGGATCAGGAATGATGCTTTATAAAAGATTGAAAAATGAAAATTATCGAAATTTAGAAATGCCTTTTGGCCCCTTTTTGGCAATCGGCACTTTCATAACATTCTTGAAAGGAATGTCATCCATGCCATTTTTAGCTAATTTTTTTTATGGTAGTTAGTCCTTTTTTTTTAAAAAAAATAAATTTTTAAATTTAAATACTATAGTATTTAAAAATATTTCTTTTTGAAAATATGCTTTATACTTTATAGGTTTGAATGAATTTGCTCGTATTGTAAAAAAAATGAAAAAAAATTATCGTGAAGCTCAAAAAGGCTTCACTCTTGCAGAAATGTTGGTTGTTCTCGCTATTGTGGGGATACTGATAACAATCAGTTTGCCTTCTATATCTCAAGGGAATCACAGAAGGAAATTCGACTCTTATTCAACAAAGATTCTTGGTGATTTAAGATGGGCTTTCAGTGAATCAAGCTCAAAAGGAGAAGAGCTTGTTATAGAGGTTATTGGTTTCTATCACAATCAAACCAATACAGGACATCCTTTTCCTTTAGAGGACACTATAAGGATTTGGAAGAAGAAGGACTGGAAAAAGTATTTAGAGATGTCAAGTCACAAGAGCCCAAACAATTTCGATCTTGAATTTGCTCCTCCTTATCTTGTTTACGATCTTTCAGAAGGTTCAACATTGAATGAAAATAGTTGTATTTTAGAGGGTTCAGATCAGTCTGCAAATCTTGTTGATTGTGATTATGAAATTAGCGAAGAGGAATTGCCAGTTCCAATAAGAGAATATGTTAGGGAGGACTATAAAGATCCTCCTGTCCTTCTTGAAACTCCTGAATATCAAGCAGTTTTATCCAGCAAGAAGTTCAACAGAATAAGAAACATACCAAAGGAAATTGATTTAATTACACCATATGTCGATCAAACTCTCTATGATGGAAGTGGTTTGGTGAATTACGAAAATTTAATTTCTTATGCTGTTATAAGACCAGAGGGAAATGCGGAAAATTCCACAGGGGTTCTAACTTTTGCTTTCATGTTGAAGCCTGAATATTTCTCAGAAAGAATTCTTAATCTTTCGAACAAGATGGTCGACAATGCTTCTCGTTTCAAATGTGCAATGGAGGCAAATTTACAGAGTAAATCAAACGGAAGAACCGTTCAGTTGATGCTTGCCAGTGGCGGGGTTAGGGTTTCAGAGTCTGCTCCTTCAGACTATATGGATCCTGAGAGGCAGTCTTCATGTAGTGTAGAAAATCCTGATATTCAATGGTCTGTTTTATTTGACAGAGGTCCTGGATGGAGGTAAATTTGAAAAAACAAGGCTTCACTCTTGTTGAGTTGCTTGTCGGTATAAGTATTTTGATTCTTGTTTTACTCCCTATTTTGACAGCAATAGGAAAAACTGTCAACAGGAGTGAGCAAAGTCAATCTATGAACCAGGCATTGAATCTGGCTGAAGAGAGGATAAGTGCTTTGGAAACACATTTAGGAACACAAGATTTTTATCCTGGGGGTCTTCCTTTTGACTTTGAAGGAGGAAGGACTTCGACGGATGATCCAGTTGACATTTCTAACGATCCGGAACTAAACACTTATTTTTCAGGAAATTGGTACAGAGGTCAGATTGCTGCGGATCCTGGAGAAACAGCTTTGTATATGAGACCTTCTGTTTATGGTTGTGATAACCAAAATGCAATTGGTTCTGAAAATGAAGATGGTTACCTTAATGACAATATGCATGTTTGTATTGATCCATATAATCCTAATAACTTAGTTGATTTGAATGGTGTCGATTTATCTGATGAAAAATACAGAGTCGCAATGGCAATGTTCGCAGCAAGAATGGACCCTCTAGATTCTTTGGCAATTTATATGCCGGAGCTTCATCCTGAATTTTTCAGGTTTAGCAATCTCAATACATGTAATACATCTTCAGAGGGGGATTGTCCAAGGATTGATGGTATTGAGGATTTTGGAGAAATCGTTGATAAAGCATATTTTGAAGAATCTTCAGATTTTGTTTGTTTTGGTGCTGTTGATGGGCATATTTCAAAAGATTGGTTTGATTTTGGTTACTTAGCGGCTCCCTTCGACAATGAAACATATGCTGACAATATTGCTTGGCCTGGTTACGGAACATATTGGAGGATGATTTCTGCAAGTGGAGTGAGCAGATCGAATCCTGACCCCACTGATGACAATAGAGATGAATGTATTTTGAATTCTGGCAAAACAACAACATCTATTTCTTCAAAAATATCTAGTTCTTTAGATACTTTTAAGAAATTTAGAAGAGAAACACAGGTCGCAACTGTTTATTTTCCTGGAGGTGGTAGAGATTTAACAGAGGCGATCGATCCACAAGATGCAAGATATTACAGGTCTTCTGAAGGTGTTTTGGGTAGATTGGTAAGAGTCTCTGTTGTTTGGAGAGCTGGCGAAGGATGCTCTTCAAACAACAATCCTGCAACACAAGGGGTGTTTTCAAGGTGTTCAGATCCGATTGCAAGCATACGCAAAGAATTAAGTGTCGGTGATTCGAACATTAACTTAAGAAGCAAGGTGTCTTTGAATAAAGGTGTTGAGTTGAGAAGGTTCATTCCTGATCCAGATCAAGACCCATGTGATTCAATGATGCAATTGCTTTTAGGCCAAAAAACAAGTAAGTTGTCTTGGTCTTTACATGATGGAGATCCAACAAA
>MDTE01002402.1_pt1 | contig 12599 bp, 5 predicted proteins | sample 811231 | NCBI WGS metagenome assembly MDTE01 (sample SAMN05326651, study PRJNA326480) | marine metagenome | isolation source: seawater | place: Indian Ocean: Red Sea | collected 2010
CAACAACAACAACAGCAGCAGCAACAGCAGCAGCAACAGCAGCAGCAACAACAACAACACCAGTTGGGCAACTCGGTGTTGACGACCCTGCTGTCGCTCAACGCTCAGCTCCAGGCGGAGAACGCCAGCCTCAGGCAGACACTCGAGGAACTGACCTTGAAAGTCGGGACGCAGATCGTGGTGTGCAAACAGTGTCACACCCCCGCGCGCCTCGCCGACCTCCTGATCGCCACGATGGGCGGTGGACAACAAATCACGCAGATGCACGCGTTGCAACGAGCCAGTCTGCAGCAAGCGCAGCTCGCGGCGGCGATGTCCGGCGGGAGTTTCGCGGGAGTGGGCGGTTCGTCCGGAGCCGGTTTGAGCGCTCAAAGTTGGCTGGGCGCGGGGCTGCTGGACGCGGGCAATGGACTGCCGGGCGTCGCGGGGCTTGCGGCGGGCTTGAGGGCAGGCGACGGCGGCGTGATGGGCGGGAAGTTCGGTGCCGGTCACGCGATCAACGATCAGAAGACTTCGCTCGGCGGGCTCTCCGGGCTGGAGGCTCTTTCTAAAATTCAGGCGCAGGCCAATTCCGCGCAGAACAGAGCAAGACCCGGCGACATCAACGGTTTGAAACGGCCGGCTGAGGGTGAAGCGGGGCCCGCAGGAGAAGAGACTGTCGGTACGCAAGAAATACCAGAGATGAAGAAGTTGAGGGAATCCGGGCCGGATGAACAACCCGCGGAGGACCCGATCTTACCGTTGGGGCGGGACGTGTAGTCGAGTCGAGTTGCTTTGTGTTGTCACATTTATTTGATCATTTGCGGTGGTCCGGTGGGTTAAATGCGCGCTCGTCAGCTTTCGACCACAAGAAGGCGGAGCAGAACAACCAATCCGGGGAAACCACGTGCCTGCTGTTCTCCTTTGCCCACTGGCACTTCCCCGTACCCCAGGTCTTCGCCACCACGTGCGATGTGTTTGGACCAGGTTGCGTCTCGCACCTGGCGCCAAACTGCTCCGCTAGTCGCCACATCTTTTGCTCGTGCGGAGGGGCGTCCAGTGGAAACACGCCGGAGAAGACCAGCCCGATTCCCGCGAGAACCTTTTTCTTCTCGAGCGCGAGTATCTCCGGCACGGTCACTGGAACCTGGGGATCCCTGCGGCCGGCAGTCGTCTCCAACTCGGTTGACTCCGGCTTCTCCTGCGCCTCATTGTCCGCGTCTTCTGACTCTGAATCCAAACCCCGGGCGAGCTCCGCCATCGCGGCATCCTTCGCCTTTTTGTTCGCGAGCGCGAGGTGCCCGGCCCTCTCGGCGAAGAAGTCCTGGTGCACCCGCCGCAAAACCTCAAACGCGGCGGCGAGCGTGCTCCGATCCGCTATCTCGTCAACCTTCTTCTCCAGCAGGGACGCCCCGTGCCGCCAAACCCCGAACTGCTTCAGCGCCGACGGGAAGTAGAGGTACCGATCGATCTCGATGAGGTTTTCCTCGTGATCCGGCCACACTCCGACGTGATCATCGAGCACCACGGCGATGGAATCAAGGCCGGAGAGCTCGCCGTCCAGTCGCTTCTTGTCGGCGGGCTGCAACTCGCCAAACTCGTCCATCTGTCCGAGCCCAATCACGGATCCTTTGATGTGCTGCCTGCCGGGGTCGATCAGCTGTCGCATCTCGTCGGCGTACGACTGGGTGCCCATGGTGATGACATGGACCTCAAACATGGACGCAACCTGCCGCAGGAATTTCTTAACCCCGGGCCTCAGCTTTGTCCAAATCTGAAGCCTCTCCACAAAGTGCAGGGTCCTACCCTCCGGGCCCAGTCCCTTCTCGTGATCAAGCCTGAACTTGAGCAAACTCGCCTCCGGCTCTTCGTCCATCTCCGTGGACATGCAAGAGTTGAGAAGCGTGTGATCCAGGTCCAGGACGAGCGCGAGCTTCCGACGCTCGAGCAGCTTGAGCACGGCGCGACTCGCCCTCGTCGCGGGTCCCGTCACCGTCGCGGGTCCCGTCGCGTCGGCCCAAACCCCGCGAGGTCCCCTTTGAACCCCGCGAGGTTCCCCCCACCCGGGGGCGATCCTCCGGGACGCCCTCGCTCGCGTCACCCCGGCCTCACGGGGCGGCGCGGTTCCCTTCGTATCACTGCCGCCGATCCCGACGTCGTCCGAGAAGACACGGTGCGCGGCCTCCTGCAGGCTCGGTCGAGCGCTCAGGACCGGGGACACAATCGGCTCGTCGTCCGACTCCCCGAGACCTGACGACTCCCCGAGACCTGACGACTCCCCGAGACCTGACGACTCCCCGAGACCTGACGACCCCTTCGGCGTTGGAGGGTCCGCCCCGGCGCCCCCCTCGCTCCCGTCGTTCCCCTCGGACCGCCGCCGCGGCGCAACCATGCCGGGGACGTCGTCGCGCACCTCGCCCTCCTCCTCGCTGCTCAACTCGATGACGTCCACGGCGGCGCTCACCGCGCGCGCGTGCGCCGCCCCCGCCTCCGCGTCGTCGTTCGCCGCTCGTTTCGCCCTCCCCACGCCGCGCCGCGATGTGCGACGCGTCTTCTTCCGCTTCCTCCGCGGGGTTCCTTCCTTGGCCCCCGTCCCATCGCCGTCCCCGGCCCCGTTTTCACTCGCCTGGCGCGTCGCGAAGTGCGCGCCGTGAGACCCGTATCCACCAGCCGGGACGTGCCCCTCCATCCCACCGGGCGGTGCGGGTAGAGGCGTAAAAACGCCCCTGCCCGACGTGGACGCGCCCCCGGCGCCCCCCGCTCGCGGCGGCGGGAGAGCCGTAATGGTCGCCGGTCCGTCCCTGCCCGACGCAGATGCGCCGCCTGCGCCCCCCGCCCGCGGCGGCGGGAGAGGCAGAACGCCGAACGGCTTGGCCGTGACGGACGAAGGAGGAGGAGGAAGAGGGTTTACACCCGTCCCTCCCTCTCCTCCGCCGTTGGGCCGCATCCCTCCGCCCGGCTGTGCTAAAAAGTGAGCGAGATGCACGAGCCTCTTTATGAGTAGTGCGCGCGTCCGTGTCGACGGCACCCTCCTTTTCGATCGTCACCGACAGCCTATCTATCTATCCGCCGGGCGCGCTTGACAACTTCATGCGCTTCTTACGCCCCCCGCCGCCCGCCACGCCGTCCTCCTCCTCACCGGCGCGCTTGCCGCCGCCGCCCCCCTCGCCGCCGCCCTTCCCTTCTCCGAAGGCGACGTCAACCTTGTCGCCATACTTCTCCTTCATCATCTTGTGCAGGCTGCCGAGCTCGGAGTTTATCTTCTGGTCCCTCTCCCTCTCCAGCGCCTTGAGATCCGGTTTACCCCCCTTCGCGCCGGGACCCGCCCTGCCCGCTTTGCCCCCGGGTTTAGGGCCCTTGGCATCCGCGCCGCCGTCGGCGGCGTCCGCCGCCTCTTTTTTCTTTTTCTCGTCAGCCTCGTCGTCGCTCTCGTACGCGTTGGCGCCGTAATCCCCAAACCCACCGGCGTAACACTCGCCGTACCCGTCGTCCGCGGCGAGCGACATCTCCGCGCGGCGCTCCAGTTCAGCTTTCGCCGCCGCGGCGTCCATCGGCTTGTCGCCGCTTGGACGGAGCTTGACCTTCTCCTTGGTTAGGATTCCCCTCTCCTTCTCCCTCGCCGCCTCCGCCGCCTCCTCTCGCTCCTGAAGCTTGACCGAGTGCGCGGAGATTGCGAGCGCGAAGTCGGGAACCGTCTGAAGATACTCGCTCGCCGCGTTGGGATCCCATCGCTCCGTGCCCTCCCGCGTCACCGTCCCCGCGGCGACGTATCTGGCGTAATACTCCTTCCACGGGTCGATGGACCGAAAGTCCGGCGCAGGCGGCGCGGGCAGGGGACCGGCGAGGCCGTAGACGTCCTCGATCACGGGTCCGTCCGCCGCGGCCTCCTCTTTCTTGTACGTCTTTCTCCCGGAGAAACCGTCGTGGGGCTCGTCCTCCCCGAAGATGGACGCCTTCTCGTCGCCGGCGCCGTCGCCCGCGCTCCTCGTCGGCGCCGTCACCGTCGGCTCGTAATCCTTCCCGGCGTCTCCGAAGATGTCCTCGTCCGAGTCCACCGGCGCCGCGAGTTTCCGGGCGCGTTCCTCCTCCTCGGCGAGCTCCCTCGCGCGGGCAGCCGCGGCGGCGGCCTCCGCCTCCCTCGCCGCTTTTTTCTTCGATTTCTTATCCTTGCCCTTCGAGTTCTCGTCGGGGATCGGCCACGTCCCGGCGTCCACGTGCTTCTTAAAAATCTTCGCGATGTCCAGCAGCAACTCCTTGTCCTTTTCGGATACGAACTGGTAGTCGGGTCCGAACATCCCGTGGCTGGGCGGCTCCGACATCGGCCGCATCACGGTCGTGACCGTATCGGTCGGATCGTCGAGGTCGAACCTGAACGCCAGCCTGCCCGACGCGAACTTCTCGTTTGGAACAATCGGGCCGAGATCCTTGGGCGGGGGCACGTACGGCGGGCGCACAGCCTCCGACTCGGGCTTCAAAAACGCCTCCACGGGTTTGTCCGGGTCGTCCAGGTTGAATCTATACGCCAGTCTGCCCGACGCAAAGTCCGGATGGACGTCCTTCGGGTCGGGTACCTTGCTCGACTCGATGACCCAGTCGTGCAGGTTCCGCGCCATGTCGCTGTGGAAAACGAGCTCCCTCCCGTCCTCGTCGAATCTTCGCCCGTCGTCCTCGGGCTTCGGCGGCTCCGATTTCTTCTCCCCGGGAATCTTCTTCTCCCCCGGGACCTTATGTTCTATTTTCTCCCTCTCGGCGTGCGCGTCGTCCTTCTCCTTCTCTTTCATCTCGGCGCGGACCTTGCGAAGAAGCGCAAAATCCAATCCCTTGACGAGGTGCGTGTGCTCCATGTCGCCTCCCAGGTACTTCGACTCCTCGATGGACAGCTGGCGGAGCTCGTCCTGTGCACCGGGCGGCGCGTAACCCGGCACCTTCCCCGGGACCGCCCCGGGGAAGAGCGCCTGATCGCCCACGTAGTCCGGGTTGGCCTCCTCGCGCCTCTCCTTGGCTCGGTCGCGATACGTCGGGCCCTCAGGCTCGTCCTCGACGGGCTTCGGGCGGGGTTTGGGCTTGAACTTTGACTTGGGTCTCTGGAACTCGCCGCGGTTCCCACCCCTGCCGCCGCCGCCGACGGCCCTCGGCGTCATCAGAAGCTGCGCGGGTTGAAAGGGTCGGTTGTCAGATCGGATCATAGATTTGTCAAAAAGCAGAATCGTCAGTCGTTGCGCCTTCGAAGGGGCACGCACCTTTCGAAAGTCGGCATTCGACTTTGGCTTGGGCTTTTCGGGCACCGGATTGGCATAATCCGGCGCCAGTGGATTGGACACATCGTCCGCCCCCATCGCGCCCCGCCTGAGGTCTCGACGCCTTCGACCGCAACTGTGAAGAACCCTCGGGATTTTTGGGCCTCTTCCTACATTTTTTCTTCCGGTCTCAAGCGAAATTAAACCGTCGATTTTTGAGTCAAAAGCGCAGTCCGAGGCCTGGATCGCCGACGGCTGGAAAAGTCCGACGCAAACGGCGGGAGTCGGCGCCGTCTTTCGCATTCCAACCATCACAGCAGCAGTAGTATTCGCTTGCGTCGACGCATTCGAACACGCTTGCTAGTTTTCACCACACCGTCGAGAGAACGCTCCGAGGCTGCCACAGCCCGGCAAAGTCCGAGAGCTAAGCCCGAAGAGCGCACAACTCGCGTCACCAAGCGACCGCCGCCACAACAATGCAGAAGGTTGCCAAGAAATCGAAGAAGGTGGAGGAGCCCGCGGACATGCAGGAGCCCGGCAAGCGCAAGCGCAAGGAGGTCGAGTCCACCAAGGCCATCGCTAAGGCAGGTAAGGCCTCCAAGCAGTCCAAGAAGAAGGACGAGGAGGACGCCGCGGTCGCCGCCGCGAAGAAAAAGAAGAAAAAGCCGGTCGACTCCGATTCCGACAGCTCCTCCAGCTCCGACACAGACTCGGACTCGGACTCGGACTCCTCCTCCAGCTCCTCTTCTAGCTCCTCGGACTCGGACTCCGACGAGCAGATGGCGCCCGAGACCCCCAAGGTTTCCAACGATGACGCTAAGGAAGCCTCCGACGGCGACGCCTCCGTCGACGAGAATCACGTCAGCAACTTCAACCTCTCCAAGGAGGTGTGCGCCAGGCTCGAGACCAAGGGAATCACCTCCCTATACAGTATCCAGGCGCAGTGCTTCCAGCCCATTTTGGACGGTAAGGACCTGGTCGGCCGCGCGCGCACGGGCTGCGGCAAGACCCTCGCCTTTGTCCTTCCCATCGTCGAGGTCATCAACCGCGAGAATCCAATGCCCGCGTCCGGCCGCAGGGTGCAGGGCCGTCGGCCGGTGGTGGCGCTCCTCGCGCCCACCCGCGAGCTTGCCAAGCAGGTGCACTCCGACTTCCAGCACATCGGTCAGGCGTTCGGCCTCACCTCCATCTGCGTCTATGGCGGTGCCCCCTACGGCGAGCAGGAGCGCGCGCTGAGGCAGGGCTGCGACATCGTCATCGGCACCCCTGGCCGCGTCAAGGACCACCTCGACCGCAAGACGCTCTCCTTCGAGAAGCTCAGGTTCAGGGTGCTCGACGAGGCTGACGAGATGCTCAACATGGGATTCGTTGAGGACATCGAGACCATCCTGAACCACGCCAAGGACAACGCCAACCTCCAGACCGTGCTCTTCTCCGCCACGCTTCCCAAGTGGGTCGCGGACATCTCCAAGAGGTTCCTCGTCCCGGGGTACACCACCATCGACTTGGTGGGCGACGAGAAGCAGAAGGCATCCGGTTCCGTGCAACACATGCTCATCAACTGTCAATGGAGCGAACGGACCGACCTGGTGTGCGATCTCATCCGCGCCAAGGTCCCGGGCAACGGCCGCGTCATCGTCTTCTGCGACACCAAGCGCGACTGCGGCGAGCTCCAGGAGGCGCTCCAGAAGGAGCTCGAGAAGGGCGCGAAGGCTCTCCACGGCGACGTGAACCAGTCCCAGCGCGAGGTTGTGCTCGACGGATTCAGGAAGAACAAGTTTCAGACCCTCGTGGCGACGGATGTGGCGGCGCGCGGCCTCGACATCTCCGGCGTGGAGCTCGTGGTGCAGTGCGAGCCCCCCAAGGAGGCCGAGACGTACATCCACCGCTCCGGCCGCACCGGACGCGGTGGCGCCACCGGCATCTGCGTTACCTTGTGCACCCCGCGCAACGAGTGGGCCATCCCCAACATCGAGCGCAAGGGCGGGTTCAAGTTTGTCCGCATCGGTCCCCCGCAGCCCGCCGAGATGGTGGCGGCCGCAGCCAAGATTGTCATCCAGCAGGTGCGCGCTGTGCACAAGGGTGCGGCTAAGATGTTCATGGACGCCGCGCGCGAGCTCCTCGCCGAAGGTGCGGGCGAGCACGATGAGGGCGCCGACCCGACGGAAATGCTCGCCGCTGCACTCGCCAAACTCGCGGGTCACGGCGAGCTCCGCCAGAGGTCGCTGCTCACCTCCCACACCGGTCAGACCACCCTGCTGTTCACTGCCGGAAACAACACCGAGATTCGCACGCCGACATACGTGTGGAACTTTCTCAAACAGCGCATGGATGAGAAGGACATTCAGCTCCGCAGGCTCACCCTCCAGGCGAACTCCAAGGGGGCAGTTTTTGACGTGCCGTCCGAGCTTCAGGAGAAGTTCCTGGCGCTCAGCGACACCAAGGGGCCCACGCCCATCACCATCTCGGTTTGCGAGGAGCTCCCGGAGCTGGTGATGAAACCGCCACAGTCCGGCGGTTACGGCGGCGGTCGCGGCGGCGGCGGTCGTGGCGGCTTTCAGGGACGCGGGGGTGGACGCGGGGGCTTCAGTCCCGGTGGCCGTGGAGGCCGGGGAGGCGGTGGGCGCTTCGGGGGTGGCGGTCGCGGCGGCGGGCGCGGAAGGGGCAGGTTCTAGAAAAAATCCCCAGCCCCCCCACAAGAGTTATTGGGATATCACGCGACGCAGCAGCTATTCTTTACGATTCTTTCGTTTTATATCAAACCTACTTTACTTTTTCGGCATGTCCTTGTAGAAATCGTCCAAGGAGGTATCGTAGCGGCTCATCACAATCTCCGAGCGAACCTTGCGGGTGGTATCCGTGGCGACGCCAACGAGAATGAGCAGCGACGTGCCGGCGAATCCTCGGAAGGTGGTCAGGCCGGTGATGCCCTCCACCGCCGTGGGAGCGAGCGCGAGGAAACCGAGGAAGACGCTTCCCAGGATCGAGAGGCGCTCGAGGACCCTGGTGATGTACCCGCTGGTGGCGGCGCCGGGGCGGACGCCCGGGATGCTCGCGCCCTGCCTCTTGAGCTGGTCCGCCACATCCTTGGGCTCCAGCTGGAGGAAGGTGTAGAAGTAGTTGAAGAAGCAGATGAGGGCGATGTTGACCGGAACATAGGCCACGCCGCCGGGGTACACAGCCTTGGCAGCTCCGATGATCACCGGATTGGGCGCGAACCTGGCGAGCGTTGCCGGGAGCGCCAGGAGCGAGGATGCAAAGATGATGGGCATGACGCCCGCCGAGTTCACCTTGAAGGGGAGGTAGGAGCTCTTCGCCAGACCCCCTGCCTGGAACCTGGTGCTATAGTTCATCGGGATCTTCCTCTCAGCCTCCTGCACGTAGACGATGCCGAGGGTGGTGAGGAAGAAGGCGCCAAAGAACACGGGGAGCACCGTGGCGGCATCGCCCTTCTCGGAAGCCTGAGACAATGTCTGACCAAACGAGCTGGGAAGCGAAGAAATGATGTTAGTGAAGATGAGCAGCGACGTGCCGTTGCCCAGCTTGAGCTCGGTGAGAACCTCGCCGATGTACAGGAGGATCATGGCTCCTGCGGTGAGCACCGCGGACGACTCAACCAGCCATCCGAGGTTGAAGTCCTCGACGAAGGGGCGCACGTACAGGCACTGACCAATCGCCTGCACGACGGCGAAGCCGAGGGCACCGTAGCGCTGGTACTGCTGAAACTTTCGACGGCCAGCCTCGCCCTCCTCCTTTTGGAGCTTCTTCAGGCTCGGGAACACTGAGGTGAGGAGCTGCGGGGCGAGCGGGATGCGGAGTCAGTGAGTGGCGATTAGGAGGCAATGCGAAGCCGGGGAAAAACCGACGCTCCTCGCAGCACGCGTGGCTCAGTTTCCGTTGTTCTTTTCATGGCGCTAGCGGTATTTTCCGCCGAACCTCAATCGAACGAGACCATTAGGTCATGTCACCGCCAGTGCTTTGCGAAAGACGCAAGTGGGAAGAACGAAACCTGTTCCGAGCTCGTGGTCGTGGGGTATCACGCACCTGAAAGATGATGGAAGAGTTGATGTACGGGACGATGCCGAGGGAAAAGATGCCGAGCTTAGAGATGCTGCCGCCCGTGAGGGTGTCCACGTAGCCGAGCACGTTCCCGCCACCCTGCAGGGATTCTGCGAAGGCGTCGCGGTCAACTCCGGAGATCGGGATGTAAGTTCCCACGCGGCTGAGGATGAGGAGGAGGAGCACGGTGCCGATCTTGCCGGGGAGTTTGCTGTTCATGAAGTCGTTCATGAAGTCGCCGCTACCGCCCGCGCCGGTGTTCATGGCCTTGACGCTGCGGCCTCCGCGAGCGAGCGCCATGACGGACCCGGAACCCTCGAGACTCCGTTCGCTCTCGTTCCAGTCGTTGTCCCCAACCTCCCAGCCCTTAGCCCTGCCCAAACCCAGGGGGTCCCAGACGCCGTCGGCGCCGAGCCCGGGCATCGTCGCCACTCCGACGTTCGCGACCGCGCGCGTCCTGATCTCCGCGCCACGCGCCGCCGCCGCGGGCCTGACGATCGGCCTCGCCGACACTGACCCATACCCTATCCAGTTACCCTCGCGACCCCTCCGCACCCTCATCGCCTTGGGGAGCGCCGCGCGCGATCCTAGCGACGTCGCCGCGATCGCCGCCATCGTTGATATCCCTTTTGACTCTACGCGGTCGCGCGAAGCGCACTCGCGTCTCTCTCGAAGTGGGGGGGGATTGGGAAGGGTGACGGGGAAGACCACGTCGTCAACCGGATTACCGGAGCGTGAGGTTTTTCAGATCTTGGACAGTTGGAAGAACCGACAGTCAACCAGTATCAAGAATGCAAGATTAGTTTTTCATTAAGAAAATTCAATCAGCACAACACTCCAGTTACAAAATAATGGGAAATTATCACAAATCGCACAAGCAAGGTTCTGGAATCAAATTAAAAAGGCGGACTGCCGGCGCGAGATCGGCCCCCTCAACTGCCATAGGGCCTCGAGGCAGGGTCCGAGCCAGGAGTCGCAATGACCTCAGGAAGTAAAGTCCTTCCGAGCTACCGGGAGGTCTTCTCCGTGCTCGAGGGCTTGGGGTCTCTCGCCACTTCGCCCGAGGAGGTCGAGAAGCTGCTTGGCGACTGCTCGGATTTTCTGAAGGGATGCTTGGACTCGTTCAAGCCCCCGTCGTCGGCGTCCAAGGCTGCGGTGGAGAGCGGGACGGTGAGCGGCTACGGCGATAAGCCTCTCAACCTGAACGAATCGATCCGCAAGGTGACGGTGGAGGCGTCGACCAGGCTGGCGCTGGACGAGGTGCAGACCTACGCGCTCCTGCGGCGCTGCTTGGATGAGGACAAGTTTCCGCTGCCCACCGCCTGCGACGACGACCTCGTGGTCCGCCTCACCCGCTACTACTTCGCCGAGCGACTCCAGCTGATGAAATGCATCCAGGCACTTCTGGAGCGAGGCACGGACGCCGAACACGACGACGACGACGAGGTCACGCCCGCGCTCGCTCACGCGCGCGCGTGCCTTCGAGACCTGCTGGCCGGGGGCCTGGAGGAGAAGCTGACCGGCGCGCTCTGTTCGCACTTGCGCGGGTCCACCCCTGCGCGGCCGGCTGAGTACTCGAAGGACAGGAGACGCAACGCCCAGCTCGCCAAGATGTGGGCGACGCAGGCGCTCGAGGAGACGCAGGTGATGCTCGACTGCGCGTTCTACATGTACTACAGCCCGGCTGTGAGGTGCTCGGCGAGTGGGTTTGCGCGACTCGCCATCGCGTTCGAGGAGGGCGCACTGGGACGGGCGCCCGCGTCGGCCGCGGAGCTGGTGAACAACGCTTGGGTGGACGGTGAACGAGGGGAGGAATACGCCAGGGAGACGGTGAACAGGTTCTCGGACTCGTTCAGGGCGATGTGCTCGGTGATACTCATAGAGGCGATGGACCTGGAGGACGTGGTGCAGTCGCTGAACGCCGCGGACGGCGGCGACACGCACGCCATGTTGAACGTCGATGCGATGAAAGACGTGGCGAAGGCGCTCGGTAAGTGGCCCTCAGACGCGACGCACGGCCCGGTACTCCTGGCGTGGGCCACTCTGCTGTCCCTGGCTCCCTCGGCTGCCTCTGGCCTGACGCCGCCGCCCGAGGCTGACCCGGCGGAGATGTCGGCGCGGGCGGCGGGCGGAGACGCCGGTTTCGATTCGCTGCTGTCCCTGCTCCGAACGGACTACATCAAGGGGATCGGACACGCGTGCAAATCCGTGCTCAAGAATCTCTTCACCGCGTCGCTGGCCGCTTTCGACGTGCTGCCCGTGCAGAGGCTGAAGCCCGGCGAGCTCGACACGCTGCTGGATATCCTCGACGAGCTGGTCGAGGGCCAACCGATCCTCTGCGAGCAGTTCTGGGGCGGCTCGCACGGGGACGGCCAGGAGGCGCCGCTGATGAACCTGCTCGTCGGATGCAGGGAACGGCACCCGGCGGACGGCGTGCCCTTGCTCAGGGCTCTCTCGGCGCTCGCATCCGGCTCCGCCGCCGCGGCGTGCGCTCTCGCGTTTCTGTCCAGGTCGCCGACGGTGGCGACGCCCACCCCCGGGCCGGGCGCGGACGTGGCGGGATCCATCGTGCCCATCGGGCGAGACGGCAAACCCACGCGCGAGTGGAAGCTCGCGATGGAGCGTTGGGAGGGCGAGTACGCCGACTACGAGCAGAGGCGGGACATGGGCTGGGGCGGCGACGCTCCTCCCGCGCCGCCGCTACCGGCGGGCCCGGTGCGATCGACGGTGGCGCTGGCCAGTGCGTACCTTCCGGGCGCGGCCATCCCCGCAGGCGCGAGAGGCGTCGCGATCGATCGCATGGGCTCCGCGCGGGACGCCGCGGACGCGGAGGAGGGTGATGGTGCTAATGAGGATGACGACGAGGAGGATGACGAGAACGCGGTTATGGCCACGGCGGGTCCGGCCACCTCGGGGCCGGGTGCCGACATCGTCACCTGGGACGCGCCCGCGGATGGTTTCGCGATTACGATCGCCCGCCTCTGTGTCTTGTCGACCGCCGGCGCGGCGAAGGAGGAGGACGCGAAAGAACTCGACGCCATCCTGAGCTTCATCGCCAAGGTGCTCAAGTCGGCTCCGTCGTTTGCCGCCAAATTCGCGGCGGTGGACGTGTCCGACGGCGTGCCGCGGGGGACACCGACCACCATACTCGCCGCGCTCACCGCGGTAATCGCCGCTGCCGTGACGCCGGGTAGGGCGTGGTCCACGTTACCGTGCACCAACACCGGAAACAACCACCCGGGGCTCGAGAGGACGGCGCTCGCTCTCGACGCCGCCGCGCCGCTCGCGTCCGCCGCGCCCGGCGCCGCGTTGGCTCAGCTCGCG
>MDTE01087235.1_pt1 | contig 12599 bp, 11 predicted proteins | sample 811231 | NCBI WGS metagenome assembly MDTE01 (sample SAMN05326651, study PRJNA326480) | marine metagenome | isolation source: seawater | place: Indian Ocean: Red Sea | collected 2010
CAACGGCGAGTCGTTGAGATAATCCGGGGGGCAGAGCGCCCCGGGGCTCGTAAAAAACCTGCGGCCCAATTCCGCTTGGGATACCCGCCGCCCTGGTGCCCTGGCGGCCATCAGTACACGCCCACGGTCACCGATTCCTGCAGCTGGGCCAGCAGGCGCAAATTGCGCACCCCGTCCCAGGGATAGAGCTCGATGGGTTCGGCGCGCTCGGCCTCGTCGCGCTCCAGGAACAGCGGCATGAAAAACTCTTTCGTCAACGTCGTCAGCATGACCCGACCGGTTTCGCCATAGCCGACCTTTACCTCCGGGTCGTCGGGCTCGACCAGTTCGATGACGGCGCGCGGGTTTGGCGGATAGTAAATCACCGCATAGTCGTCGGCCGGATCAAAAGGTTTGAAGCAGGCCAGCCCCATCAGGGTATTGCCGTAGGTGGGCACGAAGTCGATCCCCGGCACCAGCTCTTCGCGGGCGAAGCGGTGGAACTGGGCGTCCATTTCAGTCCCGCCGCAAAAGATGCCCTTGATGCCCAATCGCGGCAGGGAAACCTTTTCGCACAGGGCCTCCAGCAGCTTGGGGGTGGTAAAGACGCACTGGATGCTGTCGTGCGCCTTCAGAATTTTGAGCGCCTGATCGACGACGTGGTTTTTGTACGCGTCCAGCTCGCGGTATTTGCCTTCGCGGATCAGCACGTTTACCCAGCGCGGATCCAGGTCCACCATGAAGCAAATACCGCCGCGCAGCTGGGCCAGATGCTCCACCGCCAGGCGCAGGCGCCGCGGTCCGCTCGGCCCCAGCATCAGCCAGTCGCCGCCGCGGGGAAAGCCCTCCTCGGCCAGGGTCTGGCTGAACAATTCGTAGTCGATCTGAAAGTCGCGGATATTGACCCGGCTCTTGGGCACGCCGGTGGAGCCGCCGGTTTCAAAAACGTAGACCGGCTCGTCTTCGTAGGCCCGCGGCACCCAGCGCCGCACCGGCCCGCCGCGCAGCCAATCGTCCTGGAAGTGGCCCAGGATCTTCAGGTCGTCGTAACCGGCAATTTCGCGCCGCGGGTCAAAGTCCAGCTTCGCGGCGAAGTCCAGCCAGAACGGACAACCGCTCTCCGGACTGAAGTGCCACTCGACTATTTCGCGCACGTGGGCGTCGAGCCGGGCGCGGGCGGCGGCGACTTTTTGGGCAAGAGACATTTCTTTCACCTTTAGGGGGCCGCAATCGCAAAGAGGGTATTGCGGCTGGCGATGTAGAGTACGCCGTCCTTTGGGATCGGCGTGGTATAGACCGAACTGCCCATATTTACTTCGTAGATCAGCTCCATTTCTCTGCCCGCCCGCAACACCGCCACGTCGCCGTCTTCGTCGCCGATATAGACCTTGCCGTCCGCCACCATCGGCGAACCCCAGATCGCCGCAAAGGCGTCGTAGGTCCAGTACTTCTGGCCCGTCTCGGCGTCGATACAGTAGACAAAACCGCTCAGGTCCGCGGTGTAGAGCAGACCGTCCTGGATGGCCACGGTGGAAATGGTGCGGTGGTAGTCCTCGCCCCCCAGGTGCCAGACGGCGCCGCTATCGGTGATGTCCCCGGTTCCGGTAGCATCGATGGCCCATAGATGGCCGACGCCCTCCCCGTGTTCCGGATCCTGGCCCACGCCCACGTAAACCCTGTCGCCGTAGATCACCGGCGTCGAGATAATGGCATTGCGCGTCCCCCGCCCCCCCAGTTCCCAGACCGAGTCTTTGGGATTGCAATCAAATTTCCACAGTGGTTTGCCGGTTCTGGGTTCAAAAGCGTAGACCCAGCCATCGCCGCCGGTGAAGACGACCTGGTCCGCGCCCTTGACGGTGCCGTAGGCGGGGTTGGACCACTGTCCGTGCAGAATATTCTCGCCGGGCGCATTGTTTTCCCACACCAGCGCACCGGTTTTTTTGTCAACCGCGATGAAGCTGGGCGCGAAGGGCGAGGGAATATGGACATGCCCCTCGTCGACGCCGTTGCCGGTAGTCACAAAGAGCAGATCTCCCGCCCCCACCGGAGAACAGGTGGCCAGGTTGTGGGGAAAGACCGTCAACTCCTCGATCATATCCAGCTTCCAGACCAGGTCCCCGTCGATCGGGCTGGTTTCTTTTTCCCCTTTGAAGGGCCCGTCGTTTTCGCCGTCGAGAAAACCTCTGGTATCGACGCAGACGACCTCGGCGCGATTGGAGATATAATACAGCCTTTCGCCCTCGATGTACGGGGTCGAACAAACCCCTTGCTGGGGCCAGTCATTGACCCGGCCAGCCGGCAGTTTGGCGTGGGTGGACTGCCATAAAAACTTGCCGTCCTCCTGGTTGAAGGCCATGATCACCCCGCGGTCACCCGTCAGCTTTGGGTTGCGCAGGCCCTGGTTGTTGGTACCCACGAAAACCTGACCGCCGATAATCACCGGACCGGCGTAAGTCTGCGACCCCAGGGCGGCTTTCCACTTGATGTTGAGACCGGTCGCAGGGTCCCACTTTACCGGCAAATTCTCTTCGTCCGAGGCCAGGTTGCGAGCGGGTGAAAACCCCCACATGGCGCTTTCCTCGGCCCCGGCGAAGCGCCAGATCGCGATGCTCAGGACCAGCGCGATCCAGACCGCGATGCCAGGGTACATTCTCTCGTTTGTTCTAGGTCGCATATGCCGCTAATCTCCCTCTGGAGTATTGCTAAATCACCACACCTTCACATTATCGTAGTAGATATCTGCCGCCGAATAACCGTACAGGCCAGGACTCCCCATGCGGTTGGGCAGCGGATCCGCGGCCTCGATCGACCAGGCCGCGGGCTCGGGATTGCCGCGGGGCCAGACCTTGCCCCGGACCAATGCTTTGCCGTCGACGATCTCCACCTGCATCTTCACAGTGTACCAGACGTCTATATCCCAGGCGAAATCCACCGTCTTTGCCATGCGCAAATCCGCCGCCCAGGAGCGCACCTGCAAACGCTGGTGATTACCCATGAGATCCAGGGTATAGCGCTGTGCAATCAGTCCCATATCGGCCCGGTTGCGCTTGTTTTTGCCGCTTTTCATATCGGCTTGAATGGTGTATCCCGCCATTGAAGGCGGTCCCAGATACACGTTGGAGCGGTGCAAGCCCCGCGGCGCCGGCGGTTTGACGAGGACCCGGTTCCCCTCCACCTCCTGGACTTTGAACTTGCTGCCTGCCCCCACCCAGTGCACCGGGTTTTTGCCAATTTCTACGGTCTCGAAATCTTCGGACCACGGCGGCGGCGGTACCACCCGCACCCGTGCCGCCGCCCCCAGCTCTCCCACCTGTGCCACCAGCTTGCCGGCCCGGGCTTCCGGGCTCTGATCCAGTTGCAGCATCTCGCCCTCCATCCGCCCGGCCAGCTCCTGCAGCGTCCACGTGGCGCTGAGAGGCCCCAGAAAACGTCCCTGCGCGTCGTAGCCGCGCACCTTGAATTCGACCACCTCGCCCGGACTGGCCAGCACCTCTGCCGGCACCACCTGGATGTGGGCCAGCGCCGCGTCTTCGGCGGCCGCTGGCACGGCCAGCGGCGCTACCCCGCCGGGGGTATAGGCGAACGCGGCCTCTTTGTCCCCCAGGCAATAGAGCCCTTCTTCGGTGACGAAATAGATCCGCCCATAAGCAACGGCGGGCGAACCGTAGATTTCGGCGAGGCGGCCTTCCGAGGTCTCGATTTTGTCCGCGTCCAGGATGCGGTTTTCTGCGCCATCCCCCAGGGCCAGAATCTGCAGGCCACCGTTGACTTCGGTGGCGTAGAGCTTGCCGTCGGCCCACACCGGCGAGCCCTTGCCCACCGTGCCGATACTGTGCTGCCAGTATCGCTGCCCCGTGGCCGCGTCCAGGCAGTAGAGGTTGGCCGAATTGTCCACCACGTACAGGCGCTCCCCGTGCAGCACCGGCGAGGTATAGCCGACCTGGATGCCGTCGGCGCGCCACAGTTCGTGGGTCCCGGTCACATCCCCGCTGCCGCCGCCATCGATGCAGACCACGCGGCCCATGGCAGTATTGTCCAGATTCTCCTCGCTATGGGCGGCGTAAATCCGGGTGCCGTCCACTACCACGGAAGAATTGATGCCGCGCCGGCTGAGCTTGAAGCCCCAAACCTTTTTCCCGGTGCGCATCTCCATGGCGTACACGCCCCCGTCGGCGTTGCCGCCGATCAGCAACCGGCGCCCATCGATCAGGGCCACCACTGGCACCGAGTAGGTGGTATCCAAGGGCCGTCCACCCGGGGTCGCAACCCACACCAGGGCGCCGCTGTGCTTGTCAAAGGCAAAGTAGCGGTGGCGCGGAATGACTTGTTCCCCCCAACCCAGATTGAGGTAGCTAATGACGACCAGATCGCCATCCACTACCGGGGTATGGGTGCGACCTCCATAACCGGAGATGCGGCCGAATTCCTCGGTCAACGAGCGCGACCAGAGGATGCGGCCCTCGGCATCAAAACAATAAAACATGCCCTGGACCCCGTGGGCATAAATCCGTCCGGTGGCGGGGTCGGCGGCCAGACTGGCCCAGCCCACCCGGTTGTAGGGGATGGTGGTGTGAAAGACGTTGAAACGATGCTCCCAGAGCAATTTTCCAGTGGCCGCATCAAAGCAAGCCACCTGTTCCTGTTCGGTGATATCCCGGCCCACCCGCCCGCTGACGCAGACCCGCCCATTGAGCACGACCGGGGTGGAACGACCGCTGAACGCCACCTTCCACACCAGGTTTTCACCGTCGGCGGACCAGCTTTCGATCAATCCCTCTTCCAGGGAAACGCCGTTTTGCAGCGGTCCTCTCCAGCCGGGCCAATCCGCGGCCCCCACAGACGCACCGGACGCCGCCAGCAAGCAAAGAACAAAACCTAAATTTTTGCGTAGACTCCAGAATCGCATTCCAGTCCCCTGTCCTATTAACTCATACTGGCAAAGTTGCAAATTAATAATAGGTGGGCATGCTTTCCCGTCAAATTTCCTCGACGTGGCGGCCTGCAACCCACCCCTCCAATTCGACCTCGATCCGGGACCAATCCCCGGCCTTTTCCAGCACCCGCAGCGCCGTTCCACGCGGCAAAAATCCGGCCACCCGCGCGGCCTTTCCCTGCGGCGCGCGGCGAATGTTCAGGCGCTCGGCTGCTACCACGGCGCGTCCCTGCGGTGTCACGGTGCGGTAGAGCAGGCGGGCGCGCAACTCGTCCAGAGGGTAGGCTGGACCCGGGTCTATCTTGCGTCCCGGAGCGATCTCGTCGTGCCCCAGGATGTGGCGGATGCCGTAGCGCTCGACCAGCAGGGCGCACAAAGTCTCAACCACCTCGATCTGCACCGGGGTGAAGCAGTGCCAGCAGGTCGACCGGACGTGGTGGCGGTGCACCGCCCGAAGGACCTCGGCGGCGGGATACTCGCGGCCGAACCAGGAGATAAAACGGCCGTCCCGTTCTTCCAATTGTCCGGCGTTTTCTATTTCGATGCCGATGGAGTACTTGTTGAAGCCCTGCCGTTCGCCCCAGACGCTCTGACCGGCGTGCCAGCCGATGGTATCAAAGGGCAGCAGCTGGGTAATGGAGCCGTCCCGGCCGATGACCAGATGGGCCGAAACCTTGCGCTGGGTATCGCACAAAGTTTCGACCGCGCCCGCGACGCTGGAACCGGCGGTGTAGTGAATGATTATGGTGTCCAGGTCGCCCTCGCCGTATGGACCGCCCTGGTTGGGCGATTCTATGTATTCGACGCCCTTGCCCTGCAAACGGTGTTTTCTTATCCGCATATAACTCCTCTATAGAGACTCCGTTCGGGACCCGTGGCGGGCTCGAAAAGCCGGACTGCAAACCTATCGAAGCCATCGGGCAGCATTGAGAATCCACCTCGTTTCAGCCCGCATCGCGGATCGAATTGTCTGGTTGACATCGCGGTTTTACCTGCCGGAAAATGGCGTCGCGGAATCCGGCGACGAGCGGGCACGGAATGATACGAAGAAGAGAAAAATAGATCAATCGGAAAAAGACCGCTACTTTGCCTTGGACCCGCTTTCGGGCGTACCTTATTTTTTTAGTCATGCCCTTGGAAAATGTTGAAAAGCTAAAACGAGACATCGTCTTCCAGGAACAACTGCGGGGGCATACCTATACCTTCCACTCGACCTGGGGCTTGTTCAATCCCAAACGCGTCGACGAGGGCTCGCGCCTGCTGCTCGACCGCCTCGAAGTCGCAGCTGATGCCACCTGCCTGGATATCGGTTGCGGCTACGGTCCCATCGGGCTGGTGCTCGCCCGGCTCGCCCCCGAAGGCCTCGTGCACATGGTAGACAAGGACTTCGTCGCCGTGGATTACGCCCGCAAAAACGCCGCCCTCAACCGGCTCTCCAACTGCCAGATCTACCTGAGTAATGGCTTTGGCCAGGTACCCGCCCTGCGCTTTGACACCGTCGTCTCCAACCTGCCGGCCAAGGCGGGCAACGAAATGCTCTCCATCATCCTGCACGAGGCTAGAGACCACCTGCGAGAAGGTGGCCGCTTCTACGTCGTGACCATTTCCGGGCTCAAAGGTTATATCAAACGGAATTTCAGGGAGATTTTCGGCAACTACAAAAAGGTGAAGCAGGGCAAGACCTACACGGTCTCCCTGGCCGTCAGGGAATGACGCCTGGCGGGATCAGGAGGCCTCGGGCACGACGATATCCACGGTGTTGAACAAATCCGCTATTTCTTCAAAGAGCGCCGCAAACATGGCGCCGCCCAAAAGGGCCAGATCCCGGCCCTTTTCGCCGCCCTGACAATTGTCGGCAAAGAGCCGGCCTAGCTGACCTTTCAGGCCATCCGAGTGCACATCCGCATCGCCGATAACCCGGGCATAGGCCGCCAGGCGCAGCCGCAGATCTTCCAACAGACCCTCGCCGGCTTCTCGCGCCACCAGATCCCAATGGCTGTAGTAGTGCGTGGTTACCGCCTCCTTTGCCGGTGACTCGCCCAGGGACAGGGCCAGGGCAAAATCCACCGCAAAGGCGCGCAGATACAGCAATTCGGTCTGCATGCGCTCCAATTTCACGCCCAGATGTATGGCCAGTTCCCGCAGGGCGTCCTGCTCCGGCGCAGACGGGGTGCAGACGGCGTCCATGAGCAGCGCGCCGATCTCTACGGGACTAGCTTCCCTCTTTTCCAGATCCATGCTTTTTTTCTCTAGCGAAATACTTGTTTTCGGTCAATATCCTTCTCGTTGCGTAGCTGGTTAATATCCTCCCCGTTTAGTATATTAATATAGGGTTATAAAATAGCATACCCGGTGCAAATGGGAAAATGCAGTCTCCGGGGACCTCCTCAAATGGTAAAATACCTATTCGCCGGCACCTTCCTGCTGTCTTTGATCATCGCAATTCGCGCCCTGTCTAAACTCATGTCAGAGATGGGCCAGTTGCGCATCCGCCAGGACAAAATCGATCGCGAACTGGATACGCGGCGCGCCGAAATCCCCGAAAAACGGGAAAAAATAGAAACGCTGCAGAACTCGTTGAGCCCACTCAAACGGGAAGACCAAAAGCTGCGCATCTATTTCAACAAAGTAATAAACATCGAGAGCGCTGACGCACAGCAAGAGCGCGAAGCACAGCTAGAAGCCGATACCAGGGAGCATGGGCGCGCCGGGGATCTCCCCGAACGAAAACGCGAGATCCAGCTCAGCAGGAGAAACCAGGAGGACATTTTTTAGCAGCTATCTCGAAATCCGGTGCCCTCAACCGCACTCTAGCAAAGGCCTCGAATAAAATAGCCGCGCTGCTCTGGCTGAAATTCATCACGCGCCCGAACGCCGCGGCGGCAGCGGCACCCCGCATAGCCATGAACGCCTTCTGGCTCGCGGCCAGCGGGGCGGCCAGACAGTTCTGCACGACTACTAACCCGGCTCCTCCAGGTGGTCGACTCGCCGGCCTCTCGAACCAGAATAATCAAAGGGCGCAAATTGCCGTCAAGGAGACAGAGACCCATGGAAGATATAACCGGCAGGCTAGACCGACTTGAGCGCGACGGCTTCCTATTGATCGAAGGTGCATTGAGCCCCCAGGAGACGGAAGTATTGCGCCAGCGGGTGGACCACGCCCGCCAGATGGGTTGGGAAGAGGGCTTGAATGCCGTGGGCAATATGTGGTTCGATTCGCTGTTGGAACGCGAACCCGAGACCTTCGCACCGCTGGTGGGCCACCCGCACGTGCGCCCCTACCTGGAGGGCATGATGGGCAAGCAGTGCCAGTTGCGCAGCCTGCGAGCGCATATCAATCCGGGGCCCTATCTACAGGAGTGGCACATGGATTTTTACGGCTACTGGGAGGAAAAACACCAGCTTGGACGGCATCGCCTGACGGCCCAACCCGTAGGCGTCAATACGACCTATTACCTGCAGGACAATGGTCCGGGAGACGGTCACCTCAAATACGTCGCCAATGGCCATTTAAAGGAACCGCCTCACCTCTATCCCATGGAGCGGCCCAAATTCGAGACCTGGTGCGAATCGCAGGAACACGTGATACTCTATCCCAAGGCGGGCGACTGCGTCGTCTTCATGAGCCATATTCCGCACCAGGGGGCCAAGGAACGCGACGATATGGAGCGCAGCAATGTGGTGTGCCACTACCAGATGACGCCGATGTACGAAGGTATCTGGCACGTCTCGAGTCCCCGCGGCTACGAGGGCACCTTTCCCTTTGTTTGATTAGAGCTCGCCGTGCACCACCCGGACCAGGTCCTCAAAAAAGCGATAACTCCAGCTCTTTGGCAGTGATAAATTCCAGCAGTGCCGGCGTCCCCTCCCGCGTCTGGGCTATGCCCCTGGCGATGGCCGGGGCAATTTCCCCCGGTTCTTCGACCCTTTCCCCATAGCCGCCAAAGGCCTGTGCCATAGCCGCATAGTTCCCCGAAATATCGGTGCTTCGGTACTTCTCGGTCGCCACCTCCATAACCGGCAACTCGATGGCCATGGAGGAATTGTTCAGCAGCACCGAGAGAATCGGAATCCGCTCGCGCACCGCCGTTTCGAAGTCCATACCCGTAAAACCAATGGCCGCATCGCCCCAGACATTGATGCACAGCTTGTCGGGCGCCGCCAGTTTGGCGCCCATGGCCAGGCCCAGGCCGTAGCCCAGCTGCGTCGTCTTGCCCCAGCCGATATAAGTCAACGGCGCCACGCACTCCCAGAATGGCGACAGCTGGTCGCGCGGACTGCCCGAATCGTGGGTGATGATCGCATTGGCCCGATCCACCGCCTGCATCAACTCCCGGATGACCCGGTAGGGCGTCAGCGGTTTCTCGTCCGAGTTCAGTTTGGCCTGCCACTGCGCCATCCACGCCGTTTTGACGGCCGCAATTTCCGCTGCCAGCGGGGCGCTGTCCCGCTGCCGCGTGCCCAGGCGATCAGCCACCGCCTGCACCAGTGCTTCCAGAGTCAGTCCGGCATCGCCGAGAAGGACGTGATCGGCGCGCAGATCCTGGTGCAGATCAGCCGCGTCCAGAGTGGCGTGTACCATCGTCTTGCCGGGCGGCATGGAGACCCCGTAACTGGTGGCTGCAAAGCTGCAGCCGATGCCCAGGATCGCATCGGCCCGCTGCAGGAAATGGGGCACGGTCCGCGGCATGGAACGCCCCCCGGTTCCCAGGGAGAGCGGGTGGTTCTCCGGAAAGGCGCTCTTGCCCTCCAGACTGGTCACGACCGGAGCGGCGAGCAGCTCGGCCAATTGCCGCAACCCTTCCCAGGCGCGCGCGTAGTGAATGCCCTGACCGGCGTAGATGAGCGGGCGCGGCGCCTCGACCAGAACGCGCGCCGCCTCTTCCACATCCCGCGGGTCCGGCCCCGCGCGCGCACTGGGGGCCGGGGCATAGTCCAGCGGTTCGGAGATTTCCTCCTGCATGAGATCCACGGGAATCTCCACCACCACCGGGCGCGGGCGACCATTGCGCGCGCGCGCAAAAGCGCGACGCAGGGCGTCCCCGATGATGTCGGCACAAGCCACCTGTTCGGCCCACTTGGTGATGCGCTGGTAGTTGGCCGCGGTGCTGAAATTGGGGGGCTGCTGGGCCAGCCGGCGCGGGTACCCGGCCGGCAGCACCACCATGGGCACCGATTCGCCATAGGCTTGCGCCACGCCGCCAAAGGAGTTTTCCGCCCCCGGGCCCTGCTGCATGACGAAAACGCCCAGGGGCCGGCCGGCGTTGATGCGGCTGAAGCCATCGGCCATGTGCAGACCGGTGCGTTCCTGGCGCGGGATGATGGTGTGCATATCGGCACGGGCAGCGGCTTCGATAATATCATTGAGCGGATAACCGATGAGAAACTCGACGCCTTCGCGCTTGAGAATCTCGACCACGGCATCGACGGCCTTCATCTACCTTCTCCTCGGAATAGCGGTGCAAATCAGAATCCCCGAAAACCTACCGCCCTCTCCGAACCCTGTCAACAACCTGGACCGCGGGACCAGCGGACCCCCAGGAGGCGGCCCAAAAGCTCTCTGGAGACATTTGGCAAACCCATTTGTCCTTTTTATATTGAAATAGCGCAGCAGGAAATTCTCCACCGCAAGTGAAAGCAATCTGGCATGGAACTGGTCGATCAAGCGGATCTGGACGTAAAAATCCTGGCGGTAAAAGAACTGGCCGAACACTGCAAAGGTTTTGTGGTGGAACGGCCGCGGGATTTTCTTTACCATCCCGGCCAGTACATGCTGATTGAACTAGTCGAGGACTACGGCACCCCTTTCTCCCTGGCCTCGTCGCCCACCGAAGAGGTCTTGAAATTTGCTACGGTCATTCGCGAGGGCAGTCCCCTCAAGGAGGAAATGGACGCAAAAGAGCCGGGAGACAACTTTATCGTCTCCGGTCCCTACGGCGAGTTCACCTACGAGGAAAAAGAAAAAAAAATAGGCCTCATCGCCGGAGGAATCGGCGTAACGCCCTTCATCGGCATACTGCAGTACCTCACCGACAAAGGGCTGGATACCCAGGCCACCTTGTTGTATTCCGGCAAAACGCTTTCGAGTACTCCGTTCAAAGAAGAACTGGCCGCGCTCTGCGCCAGAAATGAAAATATCGAAGTGGTCTACACCATGACCGGGGATTCTTCTTACGCAGGCCACCAGGGCAGAATCGACCCGAACTTTATCAGGACCCAGGTTGCGGATTACCAAGAGCGCACCTGGTACGCCGCCGGATCGCCCGCGCTGGTGCAGAGCATAAACAGGATACTGCGCGCTCAGTTGCAGTTGCACGATATAAAGCTGGAAGTCTTTAGCGGCTATTGAAAGACGATCGCAAAATGCCCTGGTAAGTTGGGGCTTATTGCACCTATTGCGCGCTTTGCCGCTGAAGTGAATTGCCGGCCGCCAGATCTCGACCGCTCTCCCGTTACCCTTGAAACCACATGATCATCGACACCCACACTCACTTCGGCGACCCAGAGCAGCCGCAGGCGCTGCTCTACCGGACCGCGCTGCCCGCAACCTACAAAGCGCTGGCGATTCCTGCAGGCGTCACCGGCACGGTAGTGGTGGAGACCGCCCGCCACATCGAGGACAACCAGTGGGTCCTCGATCAAGCCGCCAGCGATCCCTTCATCGTCGGCCTGGTCGGCAACCTGGACCCCTTTGCGGACGATTTTGCCCCCAACCTGGAGCGCTTTGCCGCCAATCCGCTGTTCAAAGGCTTCCGGCTGCACACCAGCTGCTGCCGGCCCTACGCCGGCAATCCCCTCCAGCCCGCCGGCGAGATCGCCCCCCGCCTGCGCGCAAGTCTGGAGCTGCTGGTGGCCCGGGACCTGACCCTCGACTTCCATGGTGATCACACCACCCTGGGCTATGCCGCCGAGTTGACTCGCCAGGTTCCCGGTCTGCGCCTGGTGCTCAATCACATCGCCGAATGCCGTCCAATCGACGGCCAGGCCCCCAATCCGGAGTGGACCCGCTGCCTGCGGGAGATCGCCGCGCAGACCGCGGCCTACTGCAAAATTTCCGCTCTCGTGCAGATGACCGATACCACACCGGCTCCGACCGCGGACGAATTCTATCGGCCAACCCTCGACGTAGTGTGGAATGCCTTCGGTGCCGAGCGGGTGATTTACGCGAGCAATTGGCCGCAAATCGAACGCGTCAGCGACTTTGCCACCGCCCACAGCATCGTTGCCCGCTATTTCGCGCGCAAGGGCAGCGCCGCCGAAGAGAAGTTTTTCTGGCAAAACTCCCAGAATGCGTACCGCTGGGTGGAGCGCAAATGAAGGGTGCAGAACCTTTTGGGGCAGAGGTGCGATAAAGCAAACGCATGGGCGCAGAAGAACGACAAAAATTCGCCGCGGACGGCTACCTGGTGCAGCGCCAGATTCTCGATCCCGCCGCGCTCGAACCATTGCGGCGGGCCATTGACCGCTTGGTCGATAGGCCATACCCGGCGGCTCTACGACAGCGCAAAAATCGCCCACCTCTACGAGGGCGCTGCCTTCCAGGAACGCTGGGCGCGGGTGGCCCATCGGCACCCGAACCGGCAGCCCCTGGCACGCAGCTGGGGCGGTGCCGAACTCCTGGACCGGGCTGTCTACGACCTCTACACCCACCCCCGGCTCACCGCCATCGCCACCGCACTTCTCGGCG
>MDTE01087360.1_pt1 | contig 12599 bp, 11 predicted proteins | sample 811231 | NCBI WGS metagenome assembly MDTE01 (sample SAMN05326651, study PRJNA326480) | marine metagenome | isolation source: seawater | place: Indian Ocean: Red Sea | collected 2010
AATTTGCGAATTTAGAAAATATGCCCCATCTTTTAATTGCAGGAACAACAGGTTCAGGAAAGTCAGTTGGAATTAATGTTATGATAACTTCAATACTCTATAAACATTCTCCTGAAGACTGCAAATTCATTCTTATCGATCCTAAAATGCTTGAATTATCAGTATATGAAGGTGTACCTCACTTAATCACGCCTGTTGTAACTGATCCAAAAAAAGCAATCGTTGCGCTTAAATGGGTAGTCAGAGAAATGGAGGCTCGATACAAGAAAATGTCTCTTTTAGGTGTCCGCAATATAGAAAACTATAATCAAAGAATTTTAGAAGCTATAAACAAGTCTGAAAAAATAGTTAGAACCATACCATCTGGAATAAATCCTGAGACTGGTCAGCCAACGACAAGAGAAATTGAAATTGAAAATAAAAAAATGCCTTTCATTGTCGTTGTTGTAGATGAAATGGCTGACTTGATGATGGTTGCAGGAAAAGAAATAGAGCATGCAATACAGAGACTATCACAGATGGCAAGAGCAGCAGGTATTCATTTAATCATGGCTACACAAAGACCAAGTGTAGATGTTATAACGGGCACCATAAAAGCCAATTTTCCAAGTAGAATTAGTTTTCAAGTAAGTTCAAAATTTGACAGTCGTACTATTTTAGGTGATGAGGGAGCTGAAAGACTCTTGGGTAAGGGTGATATGTTAATGATGACGGCGGGAGGTATTACAACAAGAATACATGGACCATTTATTTCAGATGAAGAAATTGAAAATATTGTAAAGTCATTACAAAAACAAGGTAACCCAGAATATGATGATGATATTCTTAAGGAAGAAGAAAATAATGATAATTTAATTTTATCCGAAAACGAAACTGACAGTCTCTTTAAAGAATCTCTTAATATCATTTCAAAAGAAGGTAAAGCTTCGACAAGCCTACTACAACGTAAACTGCAAATTGGTTACAATCGTGCAGCCCGTATAATAGACCAATTGGAAGAACAAGGCTTTATTAGTCAAGCTAATCACGTTGGTAAAAGAGAAATAAATTATGAAAAAATAAATCAGTAATGTTTCGCTTAATCGTTTTTTTTTATTTTTTATTTATTTTATTACCAGCAATAGCAGAATCCAATGAAGATAAAGAAATATTAACTAAAATTGAAAATGCTTGGAATGATGTTGATACTATGTCTGCAAACTTTATGCAGATTAATGCGGATGGGACTATTGATAAAGGGATATTTTATTTAAAAAAACCATATAAATCTCGCTTTGAATATTTGAATAAACAGAATGAAATAATTATTACAAACCGAAATCTGCTAAATATAGTTGACTCATCAGGCTATCAAATTGATGGTTATCCTTTAGGTGATACACCTTTAAAAAAAATAATGGGCAAAGGAATTAATCTTTCTGAAATATTTAATATTAAAAATATTTCTCAAATTGATGGTGATTATCAAATAGAGGTTTTATCACTTAGTAAAAACAAATTTGGACAGGCAACATTCTATTTTTCAGAAGATACATTCGACCTAAAAAAGTGGGAAATTATAGATGAATTTGACAATTTAATTGTTTTAGAGTTTACAAATTTACAAAAAAATATATCACTAGGTCAAAATTTATTCGTTATTAGATATAACTGAGTTCTTCAATAAAGCAGGTAAATACTTAATTCATAAGCCTTAAGATATCGCATGACAAGTTCAATAAGTGAGCTGAAAGAGTGGCTCAAAAAATATAAAATTTCTGAAGTAGAATGTATCTTTCCCGACATGGCAGGTTCGTCAAAAGGAAAAATACTTCCCGTAGAAAGGTTTATTAAATCAATTGATGAAAATAGCCTAAAACTTGCTGACTCTGTTTTTGGACAAACAGTATCTGGAAAATGGGTTTATGAAAGTGAAATAATAGATTATGTGGAAGAAGATCTTCATATGGTGCCAGATTTCAGTACAATTAGAAAAATTCCTTGGAATAAAGAACCTACAGCTCAAATACTGTGTGATTTACATTACTCCACAAATGAACCCTCTGAAATTGCTCCAAGACAAGTTTTAAAAAACATAATTCGATTGCTCGATGAGAAAAACTTAAAAGCAGTTGTTGCACCGGAATTAGAATTTTACTTATGTGAACAAAATTTAGATCCAGATCTGCCACTAAAAACACCAGTAGGAAAATCTGGCAGACGAGAAAGTGGAAGCAGGGTATTTGGTATAGATGCTGTTAATGAATTCGATGAATTAACAGATCAAATATATGATTATTGTGAACTCATGGAAATAGGCGTTGATACCCTTGTTCATGAAGCTGGACCATCACAAATCGAAATTAATTTAAATCATGGAGATCCACTTGCACTAGCAGATCAAGCTTTTATGTTTAAAAGAGCGGTAAGGCAAGTTGCTTTACAACATGGGATACATGCTACATTTATGGCAAAACCTTATCAAGGGCAACCAGGTAGTTCTATGCACATACATCAAAATCTTTTTGCAAAAAAAGATAATAGTAATTTATTTTGTGATATTGACGGAAATAATACAAAAGAATTTTTATATTTTATTGGCGGTTTGCAGACTTATTTACCAGATGCAATGCTTTTGTTTGCCCCTTATGTTAATTCTTACAGAAGATTCGTAATTGATGCCTCCGCACCAATTAACACTCACTGGGGAATTGAAAATAGAACAGTGGCTTTCAGGGTTCCCTCGTCACAAGCTAATGCTAGAAGAATAGAAAATAGAATTCCAGGTGCTGACACCAATCCATATCTGGCTATCGCTGCTTCTTTAGCTTGTGGTTATCTTGGTTTAAATGAAAAGATAGATCCAGAAAAACCAATTGCAGGCGATGCTTTTGAAAGAAGGCACAATATTCCAAAATACCTTCCAGACGCACTTAAAAGACTGAAAGTAAGTAATGGATTAGCGGAAGTCTTAGGTAAGGACTTCATTACTTTATATACTGAAATCAAACAAACAGAGCACGATGCCTATCAAAATGTAATTAGTGCTTGGGAAAGGGAACATCTTTTACTGAATGTATAAATTAAAAATTTTCAGTCACCAAACGGTAACCAATTCCATCCTCATATAAAATTACATCAGCAATGTTCAATTTGTCTTCTATTTTTCTTCTGATTAGATATATATGAGTTTCTAACGTATGGGTATCAATTTCAGCATGATAATTCCATACATTTTCGAGCAACATTTTTTTTGTAACTGACTTATTGTTTCTGGAAGTTTCTAATAAAAATAAAAAAATTTCGTTTTCTTTTTCTGTAAATTTTAAGTTCTTATGAGAGTCAAATATTCTACGATTTTTTTTATCGTAAGAAAAAAATTCAAATTTAATAATATTTTTTTTTTCATTTTCAGCACTAATTTGTTCATTATGAATATAAATCAGCAAATCTGAAATTTTTATGGGTGCTTTAAAAATTGCGATATTAAAATTCTTATCTAAAATATTTTCTTTATAATTTTCATGATCAATTAAGTAATAACTAATATCAATTTTTTTATTTTCTGTTAATTCTTTAAAACTTTCATTGTCACAAATTATACTACATCTTTCTTGAGATTTGGATAATCCATCAATGATTTTGAAATTTAAATTGAATTTTTTTTCAATTAATTGATGTAATTCAGAAAAAATATTGACTAATATTTTGTTTTTTAAATAGATATAAATGTTTTTATTTTCCATAATATTATAAAAGTAGTTTACTTAAATATGAGAATAATAGTAAAAAAAAATAAACTATCTTTTCTGGGTGCAACATATGAATGCGCAATTGGTAAAAATGGCACAACTCAAAATAAAATTGAAGGTGATGGCAAAACTCCAATTGGATGTTTTTCATTTAAAAAAATATTTTACAGGGAAGACAAAACTCCTCCTATGAAATTTAGATTGAACTCAGAAGCTATCATGTCAAATAGCGGCTGGTGTGATGACCCAGAAAGTAAAAATTATAATCAGTTCGTAAAATTACCGGTAAACGAGAGTGCTGAAAAATTATTTAGAAGTGATGATTTATATGATCTTATATTTGTATTAGACTACAATATTAATCCAATCGTAAAAAATAAAGGCAGTGCAATTTTTTTACATATTGCCAAAAATGATTTCTCTGCAACAGAGGGATGTATTGCCCTTAAAAAAAATGATCTGATCGGGATTGCAGAAAAAATCAATGATCAAACTCAAATATTAATTGTAAATTAGTTTCTTTCACCAAAAATAACGGTACCAAGTCTTAAATGTGTAGAGCCACAACTAATTGCTTCTTTGTAATCTCCTGACATTCCCATACTTAATTTGTTTATTTCGTATCGTTGGGCAATAGACTGTAGGTTCAAAAAATGTTTGATTGGATCATCTTTTTGAGGCGGTAGACACATTAAACCGTCAATTGAAAAGTTATACTCACGCCTTACTGTTCGAATAAATTCATCAACCTCATTCATCTTAACGCCTGATTTTTGCAATTCATTTCCTGTGTTTACTTGAATATAATAGGTTTTTACGATGCCTAATTTTTTTTCAAGTTCTTTGATTTGTTTTACAATTTTAATACGATCTACAGAGTGAATTTCATCACACAGCTCGAAAATACGTTCTGTTTTGCGGCTTTGTATTGTGCCAATATAATGTAATTTAATATGTGGAAATTCTTCTTTTAATTTAATCCATTTGGTTTCGATTTCTTTGATTTGGTTTTCTCCAAAATCTTTATGTCCTTCATTGGCAATAAGTCTAATTTTATCCAAGGATTGTTTCTTACTTACGGCGATAACATTGACTTCTTTTTTCTGCTTTTGAGAGAGTATTCTAATTTCACTCATTAATTTATGATAGATATTTATATCCATTTACAAAGTACCCTAAATAAAAAAAACGCCCTGGACAATTAAGTACAGGGCGTTTTTATATAAGTCTTGAAACTTAACTTAGAAGTATACTTGATATCCAAGTCTCCATGTTTCAATCTCACCAGCGTCACCACTTGCAGTATCAGCATTATCATACTCGATACCAAAAGTAGCAGCACCTAAGCTCTTAGCAAGACCTAGTCTGTAACCAGAGTCATCGTATCCACCAGAATCGTCCATGTCTACGAATGCAGCTTTACCGCTCATACCCATAATAGGCATGTCTACTACAACTGTAGTAGCATCAGCAGCAGCGGCTCCACCTTCAAACATTCCAACAGAAACGCTCATAGGTCCTAGGCCCATAGAAGCTGCAACAAATGAACTGTCACGTCCAGCAGTGTTTGTAGCAGCATCACCCATTGAGTTAATACCTGCAGCAACACTTATACCAGCAAGTGAACCAGAGATAGAAGCTTGATTTGAGTCATTTGCACCCTCTGAAGCTCTATCAGCTGTAGGCATGTGAGATAATCTCAAAGTCCAACCATTCATGCTTGGAGCAGTGTACTCAAAACCTTCGTTTGCAGCACCTGACATGTTATCACCATCATGATACTGACCATTTGTTCCTGCCATACCGTCCATAAGAGTTGCAGACCATGTGCAACACTCAAATAAACTTAGAGATACAATGTTGTCAGCTCTATCTGTTGCTGACGCAATTTGGTCACCAAAAGAGAGAGAACCCATATCAGATGATATAGTCATTGTGTAGTTAGCATCGTCAGCAGAGTCAGTATGGAAACCTCTGTGTGTGTTTCCAGTTTCACCAACGTTTGCAGTGACTGAAATACCCATTCCGTTATCTAGAGTGTCGGAATAAGTTACGTTGACTGATTCTGTGTTCCACTGTCTGCTCACTGAAGTCATAGAGTCACCAGTAATGAACCAACCAGCCATACCGCCTGAAATGCTAATCTCTGCTTGCGCAGCTGAAGCACTCATGACAGTAGCAATTGCTGTAGAAGCAATTATTTTTGATTTAGTCATAATTATTTCCTTTTTTTAAGTTATAATTGATCAATTATGTTAAGTTTTTAATCAACTTAACAAGGGCGTTATAACACAATAATAGCCAATTTTTGATCCTCGAATTGCAAAAATATGACATTTTTTTTTATGTGTGGTATAAATATCACATAATTTATTTTTATTATTATATTTCATAGGTTTAAATATATTTACTATTCTACTCGAAACCTATAAATCCTAATTATGCGTTCATTAATAATTTACTTGTCTTTATTCATTTTGGCCGTTTCTTGTGCCGACGGTATAGAGATTGAAAGACCTGAATATACAGCTGTAGAAGAAAATAGGGTGGCAGTTTTTGGTGATGGCGCAGTAGAGGCTGAAGAACGTTGGAAAGAAATGTTCAACAGAGTTACTGGAAATGAAACTGTAACTGCTTCAACTGTAAACGATATATTGTGGAATACCTCTTTAGATAAAATATCATTCATGCCGTTAGCAGATGTTGATAAGTTATCAGGTATCATAATAACTGAGTGGTATAAGATAAATGATACTCAAAAAATTAAGCTTAATATTTTTATTAAAGATATTTCTATAACAACAGAGTCATTAGATGTAAAAATATTTCAGCAAAGTCTGGTGAAGGATGATTGGATACAAGTTGATAGAAATTCAGAATTAGAAAATAAAGTTAAAACTTCAATATTAGACACGGCAAAAAAAATACAAATAGCAGCTGACAATTTGTAAATTCATAAATAACCATGAATGACAAATACAATCCAAGAGTTGTAGAAAAAAAATGGCAAAAGTTTTGGGAAGACGAGTCTCTTTTTGAGGCGCAAGAAAATCCAGCAAAAGAAAAATATTACATTCTTGAAATGTTTCCCTATCCATCTGGAAAAATTCATATGGGTCATGTCAGAAACTATACCTTAGGAGATGTAGTGGCACGATTTAAACGGGCACAAGGTTTTAACGTTTTACATCCAATGGGTTGGGATGCTTTTGGACTTCCAGCAGAAAATGCAGCAATACAAAATAAAACATCACCAAAAAAGTGGACATATGAAAACATTGATCAAATGAGGTCACAACTTAAGTCAATGGGATTTTCAATCGACTGGAAAAGAGAATTCGCAACATGTGATGAAAGTTATTATTATCAGCAACAAAAATTATTTAAAAAGTTCTACGAACAGGGACTTGTATATAGAAAAGAGTCATTGGTTAATTGGGACCCAGTTGAACAAAGTGTTCTAGCAAATGAACAAGTTATTGAGGGAAAAGGATGGCGATCAGGAGCAACAGTTGAGCAAAAAAAACTATCTCAGTGGTTTTTTAAAATATCAGATTTTTCAGACGAATTGCTGTCAGGACTAGATGAATTGTCAGACTGGCCTGATAAAGTTAAAACGATGCAAAATAATTGGATTGGAAAATCAGTAGGCTGTGAAATTAGATTTGAAATTTATGATAAAAATAAACAAAAGTTGGGACACTCTTTGGAGATATTTACGACAAGACCGGATACTATTTTTGGAGCAACATTTGCGGCAATCTCGCCAAATCATCCATTATCAGAAACACTATCGGAACAAAAAAATGAAATAAAAAATTTTATTTTAGATTGTCAAAAAGCTGGTTTCAGTGAAGAAACGATTGCAAAAACAGACAAAAAAGGCATAGATACAGGGCTTTATGTAAAGCACCCTTTTATCAAAGAAAAATATATTCCAATATATGTAGCAAATTTTATTTTGATGGACTACGGAACAGGCGCTATTTACGGGTGCCCTGCTCATGACCAACGAGACTTAGATTTTGCTCGAAAGTACAATATAGATGTTATACCGGTTATATGCCCTCAAGAAGAAAAAGAAGAAACTTTCCAAATTAAGAATGAGGCCTTTATTGAAGATGGTCTTTTGATAAATTCTGAATTCCTTAATGGATTAAATGTCGAAAAAGCAAAAGAAGAAATAATTAACAAAATTGAAACCTCAAATATTGGTTCAAAAAAAATTAATTTTAGATTACGTGATTGGGGTATTTCCAGACAAAGATATTGGGGATGTCCTATACCAGTTATTTATCTTGAAAACGGTGACATTGAGCTTGTTCCGGACAGTGAGCTTCCCGTAAAATTACCGGAAGATGTTGAGATTGATCGATCTGGCAATCCATTGGATAATCATCCTTCATGGAAATATACCAAAAGTAGCAAAACAGGTTTAAAAGCAACAAGAGAGACTGATACACTCGACACTTTTGTAGATTCATCTTGGTATTTTCTTCGCTACTGTTCGGCTTCCGAACCTGATAGCCCTTTTAATAAAAGTGATTTAAATTATTGGATGCCTGTTGACCAATACGTGGGTGGAGTTGAGCACGCTATTTTACATTTGCTGTACTCGAGATTTTTCACACAAGCATTAAAAAAAAGTGGTGAACTAAATTTCAGTGAACCATTTAAAGGATTGTTTACCCAAGGAATGGTTTGTCATGAGACCTATAAACTAGAAAATGGTGAATGGACTTTTCCTGAGGAAGTGGGGGAAAAAGATAATCAATATTTTCATATTCAAACAGGGGATAAAATTATAAAGGGCCCGATCGAGTCAATGTCAAAGTCTAAAAAAAATGTTGTTGATCCCGAAGAAATAATAAAAACCTATGGAGCAGATGCAACAAGGTGGTTTATGTTGTCAGATAGTCCTCCAGAAAGAGATATTAATTGGTCATTGTCAGGTATAAAAGGGGCTTGGAAATTTAAGCAAAAGATTTGGTCACAAATAACAAAACACCAGAATGTATTAAATGAACACTCTAAAAAGGAGCCAACAAAATTAACTCAAAATTCAATCAAATTTCGCGGGCAAATTTACAGTTATTTATCAGATATAAGCAATAATATTGGACTATTTCAAATGAATGTAGCAGTGGCTAAAATTTATGAGATGGTTAGTTTAATTAGTAAATTTAAATTGACTCATGAAGAAGACAAATATGTTTTAGCAGAGTCTTTAAGAATATTAGTGAGAGTCCTTGAACCAATGATGCCTCATCTCGCAGAAGAATGTTGGTCTTTATTGGGGGGTAAAACAAGCTTGGTTAACGTTCCTTGGCCAGAAATCAGAGAAGATTATATTGTAAGAGACAGTGTGACTATAGTGGTTCAGATTAATGGCAAAAAGAGAGGTGAAATCTCATTACCTCTAGATGCAAGTGAAGAACATGTATTGAATGAAGCACTTATGATTCCAAGTGTAAATATACAAGTTAAAGACAAAAAAATAAGAAAACAGATATTTGTTTCAAATAAAATTTTAAATTTAGTTATTTAATGTTATCTGAACAAAATAAAAAACAAGTAATTGAAAACCTGACTCAAGGAATAAAATATCATCAAGATGCACTTGATATTATAAAAACTAATCCAAGAGTATTCTTTAACGATGTTGATCAAAGACCTCAGCAACTCGTCCAATCAATTGCTGATGCTAAGATGTGCTATACCAAAGTTCTTAAGGTAGATAAAAACAATTATGATGCTCTCAGACATTTAGGAATTCTTGAACTCGACCAGGGAGATACAAAGAAAGCAAAAAAAAATTTTCTAAAAGCCATCATGCATCATAAAAATAAACATGAAATCTACAACAATTTAGGCAGTGTTTTTTTGAAAGATGGTGAGTTAGACGAGGCTTTAAAAAATTTTAAAATCTGTCTAAAAATGAATTCGTCCTATCTTCCAGTAATAAATAATCTAGCATTAGTTAGCATTGAATACAAAAATATTGAAGACTCATTAAAGTATGCAAGTCTTGCTTACTCGGCTCAACCTAAAAATAAAATTGCTGTAAGACATTACGCTCATGCAAAAATACTTGCAGGTGATAATTTCGAAGGTATTAGATTATTAAAAGAGCTTTTATTAGAAGAAGATAAAGACTTAGAAACTCTTCATCTATTAGGTCAAACTTATAAAAACCTAGGTAATTTTAAAGAATCAGAGGGTATCTACAATAAGATACTTGCTGTCGACAAATACGATGCCACTGCATTTCACAACCTATCATCTTTAAGCAAAATTAAAATTGACAACAATATTATTGAAAGATTTAAAAAAATATCCAGCAAAGCCAATTTCGAGAAAGATCCTCAGTCTTCCAGCGTATTTGCCGCACTATATACTCTTACAGAAAGGGAGAAAAAATTTGATCAAGCCATAAAATATCTTCACAAAATGAACAAAGTAATTCATAGATCATATGACCCAGACTGGAGGGAAGAAGAGAAATTTATCACATTGATAAAGAAATCATTTTCTCATAACTTAATTGAGAAATACTCGAAATTTGGCAATGAATCTTCAAGGCCAATTTTTATTTTGGGCATGCCTAGGTCAGGCACAACATTAATAGAGCAAATTTTATCGTCTCACTCTCAGGTCTTTGGAGCTGGAGAACTTACATTTTTACCAAACATACTTGATTTACCCTCTTATAACGAAAAAAATTTGGCTTTTAAGGGTCTGAATAAAACAATGAGTGCTCTGAGCAAAAAAAGTATCGAAGACTGGAGTAATAATTATCTTAAAAAATTGGATTTTATTAATAAAGACGACAAATTTGTTACAGACAAATTACCTCATAACTTTATCAGGATTGGGTTGATTAAGATTTTATTTCCTAGAGCAAAAATTATTTATTGTAAAAGAGACTCAATGGATAATTGCTTTTCTCTTTACAGACAGTATTTTAATTCACCTCACTTTTTTTTCTATGATCAAAAGCTAATTGGTCAATATTATAATATGCATGAAGACCTGATGCATTTTTGGACTCATGATTGTAATATTCAAATGTTTCAATTAAATCATGAAGAATTAGTTGATGAACCTAAAAAGGTAGTTTCGGATATTTTAAAATACTGTAATCTTGCATGGGAAGAGAGTTGTATGAAATTTTATAATAATAAAAGATCTGTTAGAACGGCAAGCAGTGTGCAGGTAAGAGAACCAATTAATAGAAAATCAATTCAGTCTTGGAAAAAGTATGAAAACGAATTAGCATTAATGCAAAAAACATTAAATTATAAAAATGCTTAATTTTAAATTTCTCATCACAAACTTATTATTTCTTTTCATATTGTCTGGATGTGGATTCAAGCCAATCCACAAACTTTCAAATTTTAATTCAAATGCTGTAAGTTTCTCTGCTGAGATAACTAACTCAGTTTCAAGGGAAATCATCGAAGAAGTAAATAACAATCTGTTTCAAGAAAATGATCAAAAATATAAAGTGTTTCTCACAATTCAGGAGGACTTGACACCTTTAATCGTTAATACGAATGGAACTGTTGCGAAATATAGAATTGAAATAGAGATAGACTACGAGCTTCTTCAAATCGATATTAATAAAGTTATTTCTGATGGAACCACTCGAGGTTTTGCACAGTACGATGTCGTTGACTCAGAAATAAGTAATGAGGATACCAAAAAAAATATGACGAGAACTGCGGCAAAAAACGCGCTTCAGATCATGGTTTCAAGAATACAAAGCAGCATCATTCAATTAAATGATAATTAAAGACTTTCAATTAGAAAAAGTCATTAAAGGACACGAAAATTTTTTTGGAATTCTTGTTTATGGTCCTAATGAAGGACTTGTTAAAGAGCAAGTTGAAAAAATAACTCATGCTTTTTTAATAGAGGGTGAGTGTGAAATAATTAATTTTAACGGTAAAGATTTAGATAATGACCCACTCTCATTAGATAATATTGTCAGAACTGTCTCTATGTTTTCTGTAAATAAAATCATAATCGCAGAGACAATAAAAGATAAACACATAAAAATAATTGAAGATATTGTTTTAAACAACTCTCAGCAAACAATATTAATTGTTAAAGATGGTAATCTAAATAAGTCTTCAAAATTAAGAAACTTTTTTGAAAATGACAAAATGTGCTTTTCACTGGCATGTTACGAAGATGACGGAAGATCAATTATGAAGAATATTGAGGAATTTATTAAAGCCAACAACCTTGAATTAAACAAAGATATAAAAAATTATCTTTTACAATCTCTTAGTCATGACCGCATGGTAAGTAAACGTGAACTTGAGAAGATTGAAATATTTTGTAATAAGTCAGAATCAAAAATAAAATTAGAGGATATAAAGATACTTCTTAATGACGCAAGCTCTCAAAGCTTGAATAAAATGAATGAACACGTCATGTTTGGAAATACGTCTAAATGTTCCAAAATAATAAATAAACTTTTATCTGAGGGTACTAGTCCAATTAGCCTCATTAGAAGTCTGATAAGTTACCTATTAAGAGTTCAGCAGACTAAAATTGAAATGAAAAAAGGCAATGACTTTGATAGTTCAATAAAAACACTGAAACCACCTGTTTTCTGGAAAGATAAAGACAGCTTTCAAAAACATTGTTTCAAATGGCCCTTGCAAAACGTTGAGTCAAGCCTTCACAGACTATTGGAAACTGAGATTGCATGTAAATTGAATAGTAAATTAGCAAATATAAATTGTGAAAAATCAATTTTATTAATTGCAAACAATGGAAGGCAATATTTTAAAAATTAATTTTTTAATTTGGCAGTCACTAATTCTAATTGATCAAGAGACTTATATTCTATTTTGA
>MDTE01004352.1_pt1 | contig 12598 bp, 11 predicted proteins | sample 811231 | NCBI WGS metagenome assembly MDTE01 (sample SAMN05326651, study PRJNA326480) | marine metagenome | isolation source: seawater | place: Indian Ocean: Red Sea | collected 2010
CTTATGATAAAAAAAGTCGAAGAGTTAGATACAAAAATTCTCACAGAGTTCACAAATTCCGAGAGAGTTTATGTAGGAATTGAAAATGGATCTGTGAAGGTTCCGATGCGAGAAATTAAATTATCGTCCACGAAAAAAACTGATGGAACGATTGAGGAAAACGAACCAGTCAGAGTTTATGACACATCAGGGCCGTGGGGGGACAAGAATTTTCAGGGAGATTATGCTGAGGGCTTACCTAGGTTGAGGATGGCTTGGATAGAAGAAAGAGAAGACACGGACAAGATATTAGGCAGAGAGATTCAGCCTACGGATAATGGTTATCTTTCTGAAATACATGACCGTAAGGTATCAGAACAAAAAAATGAGTTGCCCGATTTCGATCGTTCCAATTTTCAAGTTCTTAAAGCAAGGCAGGGATCAGTAGTGACACAGTTGCATTACGCCCGTCAGGGAATCATAACTCCCGAAATGGAATTTATTGCAATTCGGGAAAATACTCGATTGCAGAAGGTAAATGGTGATTTGAAAGCAAATCCTGAAAATGATAGGAACGAACTGAATCATCAACATAATGGTGAATCTTTTGGAGCTTCTATTCCAATGGAAATAACTCCTGAATTTGTTCGCAGCGAGGTTGCAAAAGGCCGAGCAATTATACCTGCAAATATCAATCACCCTGAGTTAGAACCAATGATCATAGGTCGTAATTTTTTGGTTAAAATTAATGCCAACATCGGTAACTCTGCAGTCGCTTCTTCCATTGAGGAAGAAGTAGAGAAAATGAGATGGGCTACCCAATGGGGAGCAGATACCTTAATGGACCTGTCAACAGGTAAGAACATCCATCGAACTCGTGAATGGATACTTCGCAATTGTCCCGTGCCAGTTGGAACGGTGCCTATTTACCAAGCTTTGGAAAAGGTTAATGGAAAGCCGGAGGATTTAACTTGGGAAATCTTTCGAGATACTTTAATCGAGCAGGCGGAACAAGGAGTCGATTACTTTACGATTCATGCTGGAGTATTGCTAAGATATGTACCTTTGACCAGTCAACGTATGACAGGTATTGTTAGTCGTGGTGGTTCAATAATGGCCAAATGGTGTCTCGCTCATCATCGAGAAAACTTTCTATATGAAAAATGGGATGAAATATGCCAAATTATGGCATCTTATGATGTGTCCTTTTCAATAGGTGATGGTCTTAGACCCGGTTCAATAGCTGATGCGAACGATAAGGCTCAATTTGCTGAACTTCAAACGCAAGGCGAACTAACAAAAAGAGCCTGGGAATTTGGTGTTCAGGTAATGAATGAGGGACCAGGGCATGTTCCAATGCATATGATTAAAGAGAATATGGAAAAGCAAATTGATTGGTGCCATGAAGCTCCATTTTATACTCTCGGTCCTTTGACAACCGATATTGCTCCAGGTTATGATCATTTGACCAGTGGTATAGGTGCAGCAATGATTGGGTGGTATGGTTGTGCGATGTTATGTTATGTTACTCCGAAAGAACATCTAGGACTACCAGATAGAGAAGATGTTAGGGAAGGGGTAATCGCTTACAAAATTGCAGCTCATGCCGCTGACCTGGCAAAAGGTCATCCAGCCGCACAATATCGGGATAACGCTTTGTCCAAAGCAAGGTTTGAATTCCGTTGGGAAGATCAATTTAATCTCTCTTTAGACCCACCGAAAGCCCGTGAATTTCACGACCAAACACTTCCGAATGAAAATGCCAAAACTGCTCATTTTTGTTCGATGTGCGGTCCTCATTTTTGCTCTATGAAAATAAGCGATGAAGTGCGTGAATTTGCTAAGCAAAAAGGAATGGATTCAGAAGAAGCTATTGAAGCTGGAATGAAAGATAAGGCTAAAGAGTTTATTGATAAGGGAGGGGAAATATATTCCTCCTGAGTTTTATGAGAATTAACCTCAACGACGAGATCTATGAAATTCCTGAGGGAGCTTCATTATCTTTGCTTGTTAAAAAACTTCAAAAGAATGATTTTAATGGATGGGCTGTCGCAGTTAATGAGGTAGTTATTCCTTCGGATGATTTCGAGAATACTTTTCTGACTGAAGGAGATCGAGTCCTTTTCATCCAAGCAACGCAAGGGGGGTAGGTGTGTTTGCATATGGATGTTCTTCTAATTACGCAACCGAAGCTCAAGAACAAAGAAGCTCATTATATCTGCAAACTTTTCGAAGTTGGCTTAAAAAAACTACATCTTAGAAAACCTTCTTATGATGCTCTTCAAATCTCTCGTTTGCTTGATGAGATTCCAGATCATTTTCTTTCTAGTATTGTGATGCACCGTCATCCTAAACTAGTAGCCGATTATGGGTTGGCTGGTTATCATCATGCTGACGGTGAGGAAGTAAGGAGTTTTTCCGGAACCACAAGCCGTTCTCTTCATACTTTGCAAGACTTGGCATCTATCCATGAAGATCTTGATTATGTCTTTTTCGGACCAGTTTTTAAATCTATTTCTAAGAATGGATATGAGCCTAAAGTGCCATTAGATAAGATAGAAGAGGTGATTGCTGAGATTTCAACAAACAAAACAAGACCTAAAATTTATGCATTAGGTGGTATCCGTCGTAAAAAAATCTCAACTTTAAAAAAAACCGGCTTTGACGGTTTTGCATTATTAGGTTCGGTTTGGGGGCATAGTGATCCTGTTAACGCTTTTCGAAAGTTTAATCAAAATTGTTCGCACTCTCTTTTTGCAACTAATTGATAATGGGTGAGTGAATCTAATTAAGGAAATGAATCTTCCACATTTATTTTGCCTCACATCAGATCAAATTAACATTTCGCATTCACAGCAAGTTCTTGAATTTTGTAAAGCAGGGGTTCGATTTATCCAACTTCGTTGTAAAGAACTTTCAATGAAAGAATTTCTTAAAGAAGCCCAAATGTCAGTTGAAATTTGTCAACGTTTTGAAGCAAGGCTGATAATTAATGACTCAGTCGAAGTTGCAAATGAAGTTGAAGCTGATGGAGTCCACTTGGGGCTAAACGACATGTATATATCTATGGCGAGGGATTTACTCGGAGAAACAAAATTAATTGGATACACTATACATTCGTACCAAGAAATTACCCAAAGTATAATTGATAATGCTAACTATATCGGCATGGGTCCATTTCGAGAATCGAAAACGAAAACCGATCTTTCTTCAGTTCTTTCCGAAAATGATTATCAATTAATGATTCAGCGATTTGACCCCACTCCCGTTTATATAATTGGAGGTATTGACATTCATGATATTTCACTCAGTGAAAAGTTGGGAAATTATGGCATTGCTGTTTGCTCATGTTTGTCAAAAGGAAGAAATTTGGATATTCGAAAAATTCAGAAATTTGTAAGTGAAATCGAAAGTAATAATCTTATGAAGGCGTTCAATTGATTGATAATGGGTAACGAAAAACTCAAGATTGCTGGAGTAACCTTTGATTCCAGATTGTTTGTTGGCACAGGCAAGTTTTCATCTGGCGAGACTTTGGGCCAAGTAATAGAATATTCGGGGACTGAAATGGTGACAGTTGCGATGAAGAGGGCAAACCCCAAAGAAGCATCCCGTGACTCCATTCTGCCCTACATTCAAAGGACGAATGTACGTTTGCTACCTAATACCTCAGGTGTGAGAGATGCAAAGGAGGCTATTTTCGTTGCACAAATGGCAAGAGAAGCACTAAAGACAAATTGGCTGAAGTTGGAAATTCATCCAGATCCCAAATATCTCATGCCAGACCCTGTGGAAACACTCAAAGCGACCGAAGAGTTGGCAAAAGATGGCTTCATAATTTTGCCTTATTGCCACGCGGATCCAGTTTTGTGTAAGAAACTGGAAGACGCAGGTGCTGCTGCAGTAATGCCACTTGGTTCTGCCATTGGCAGTAATCGTGGATTGGACAGCCGTGAATTTATTAGAATTATTCTTGAGCAAGCTTCACTTCCGGTAATTATAGACGCGGGCATTGGTCGTCCTTCTCATGCTGCCGAGGCGATGGAGATGGGGGCATCAGCTGTTCTTGTAAATACTGCTTTAGCTGTCTCAGATGATCCTTTAAGAATGGCAACTGCTTTTAAAGATGCAGTTAGGGCAGGTCGCAGTGCTTTATTAGCAGGTATTGGAGTGGAGTCATCTAAGGCCCAGCCTACATCTCCTCTTACGGGTTTTTTGTCATAACGCTGAATCAGTGACTACATATTCAAACCATTATAATCTTCTTTGTTGGGATTCGCTAACTTGTAGGATTCAAGATGTAACCAAAGAAAAGATTACTGATGCGATTAATCGTGAAGGGCGCGGGGGCATTGACGATTTTATTGCATTAGTTTCGCCTTTAGCATCATCTGAATATCTTGAGCCCATTGCCCGCCTCAGTCATTCGCTAACTGAAAAAAGGTTTGGGAAAGCCATGAGATTATTTGCCCCACTTTATCTCTCAAATGAATGTAATAATGTATGTGATTATTGCGGTTTTAGCCTGGGTAATAATGTTATTCGTAAAACTCTAAATGAGGCTGAATTATTAAGAGAAGCAGGTTTGCTGAGGAAAATGGGTTTTGATCACATTTTGCTTGTAACTGGTGAGTCTACAAAAAAAGTGGGCATCAACTACATAAGCAGATCTTTGCGTACTTTACGACCTTACTTTAATAACTTATCTATTGAGGTGCAACCATTAGAGCAAAAGGAATATGAGATTCTAAAGTCCAATGGACTCCATGGTGTCTTGGTGTATCAAGAAACTTACAATAAAGATAGCTACGCTGAGCATCACAAAAAAGGTAAAAAAAGAAACTTTGAGTGGAGATTGGCCACTCCGGACAGATTAGGTAATGCAGGAGTACATAAAATTGGGCTCGGTTGCCTGTTTGGTTTAACTAAGGATTGGCGCACGGATGCTTTTTTTGCAGCACATCATATGGATTATTTGCAAAAAAAATATTGGATGACACAATTTTCTATGTCATTCCCAAGACTTCGACCATGTGAAGGTGAAATCTCTCCGAAAATAACCCTCAACGATAGAGATCTAGTTCAACTTATATGTGCATTCAGGATATTTAATCACGAATTAGAAATCAGTATTTCCACGCGTGAAAGTTCCGAACTGAGAAATCATTTGCTACCCCTCGGTGTAACTTCCATGAGTGCTGGTTCCAAAACAAATCCAGGTGGTTATGGAGAGGATGATAGTCTGGAGCAGTTTGAGATTTCTGATGAACGCTCAGTTTCAGAGGTCAGTTCTTACCTTAAAAATGCAGGATATGATGTCGTATGGAAAGATTGGGATGTTTCTTACGATAATCTATATTCTTCTAATTTAATCAAAGAAAATTCAGTAAACCGAAAGCAAAGCTTGGTAAGTGAAGTCATTAAACACTAAGGATAAAGAATTTTATCAAAGGCATTTGATACTTGATGGCTTTGGGATAGCGGCCCAGCAAACACTCAAGTCTTCATCTGTTTTAGTAGTTGGTGCCGGTGGTTTGGGTTGTCCTGCACTTCAATATCTTGTTTCGGCAGGAGTTGGCAGGGTTGGCATCATTGATGATGATGTTGTGGAAATGTCGAATCTTCAACGCCAAACCTTATACTTTGCAGATGATCTTGGTAAGAGCAAAGCTGAAACTGCAGCCAAAAAACTGGCTCAACATAACCCTAATGTTGTCATCGAACCTCACTGCCAAAGATTAAAGCAGCAAAACATTACTAAGATCTTCGACATGTATGATGTGGTAGTTGACGGAAGTGATAATTTTGAAACCCGATACTTAGTAAATGATGCGTGCGTTATTCTTAATAAACCTTTAGTTTTCGGAGCAATTTTTAAATTTAGCGGACAATTGAGCGTCTTTAATTTCAAGAATGGTCCGACTTACCGATGTCTATTTCCTAATCCTCCCAGTGCTGAAGCTTTACCTCCCTGCGAAGAGGCTGGCGTTCTTGGGGTACTTCCTGGGATCATAGGTTCGATGCAAGCACTCGAGGCTATCAAAATAATCACTGGAATCGGAGAGGTAATGAGTGGCAGGGTTTTGCTTTTTGACGCACTTGGGCAAAAATTTAATGAGCTTAAATTATCTCCTGTTAAAAAAAACCAAGAGATTGAAGTAATTGAAGAAATGGATCCCCTAACTTTTTGTAATCACAGTGAACATTCAGAAGTACCCGAGATCATTGAACTGTCACCAAGAGATTTTCTCGAGATGTATAATTCTAATCCACACATTAATGTTATTGATGTGAGAGAATCTTGGGAAAGAGATATAGAGCATATTCAACCTTCGCTGCATATTCCATTGGGTGATTTTTTTGATTCCACAGTTGCAGATGCTCTGCCAGATGAGCTCTCTGAAAATATTGTAGTTTACTGCAAAGCAGGGGTAAGAAGTTTCGATGCTTGTCGGGTATTAATGGAACTAGGTTATAAAAAAATTTACAATCTAGAAGGAGGCATGCTTCGCTGGAACTCTGAGAGTATGCCTCTTATCATTTAACATTATTCCATGCCCAAAATACTCTTGATTGGAGGTTCTGACGGAAGTTGTGGTGCTGGTCTTTTTGCTGACTTCGAGACGCTTCATGAGCTTGGCTCAAATGCGAATGTTGTCGTTACTTCAGTCACATCTCAAAATGATCAGCGTTTTGATGATTCTTTAGCAATCCCAGGTCAGAACATAAAATCACAACTCGATGTAATTTCGTCTAATTCTGATCAAGTTGTTAAGGTAGGAATGCTTCCAAATGTTGAAGCTGTAGTGACCGTAAGTGAATTTTTTTCTGCAGATCTTTCTTACAAACTAATATTTGACCCGGTTCTTTCCAGTTCGTCTGGGGTAGCTTTGTCCTCACATGCAACTCTTGATGCAATGAAAAACTTGCTTTTTCCTTTGACTGACTTGATCACTCCCAATTTGAGTGAAGCCCGTTTGATTTTGGGATTAGAAGAAAATCACCAAATGGATCTCACACAAATTGCCAAGGATTGTTTGCAATGGGCATCTAAAGCAGTCCTACTGAAGGGGGGGCACTTGGAGGGAGATGAATGTGTCGATGTTTTTGTTGAAAAAGAAAATCTCGATGACCCAATTGTGTTAAAGAGAAAAAAACTTAATGGTGGAACTTCAATCAGGGGTACGGGCTGTCGTCTTGCAAGTGCGATTGCCCATTTTTATGGGAGTGGCAGTGACTTAAGAGATGCTGTGATAGCTGGCACTAACTACTTACAAAGCTACCTTAAAGAAAAGTTATAAGTAAATCGATTATTTTGATAGAGCTATGCGAATGAGTTCTTCAGTAGAAGCATTTTTATCCATACTTTTAGATGCTCGCCTAATGGCTTGATCTGCATCAGTCGCCTTGTAACCAAGTGTCAAAAGAGCTGAAACTGCATCTTGGTAGTTTGTAAGGTTTTGTGTAGTAATAGGGCTTTCCTTAGAATCAGGACCAGCGGGTACCGCAGTATTTTGCACAGTCAATTCCTCAGGTAAAACTTTGTCTTTTAATTCAACCACGATACGCTCCGCTGTCTTTTTACCCAAGCCTTGAGCTTTTGAGAGCATGCCGACATCACCGTTTGCAATTGAAACCTTCAGTGTAGGTAGCGATAGGGAACCTAGTAAGTTTAATGCAATTTTGGGACCAATTCCTGAGACTTTGTCCACGATCATTCGAAAAAAGTCTCTTGATTCACGATCAATGAAACCATAAAGCGTCTGAGAATCTTCACGGTATGTCGCATGTGTGAAAAGTTTAACTGTTTCTCCCAATGAAGGGAGTCTTTCAACTGTTGTTAACGGCACATGAACTTCATAGCCAATCCCGTTTACTTCTAAAATAGCAAGTGTGAGCTGGCATTCTATTAATTTACCATGAATAAAGGCTATCATTAGTTATTATTGTAATCCAAGGACATTCTGCATGGAGTACAGTCCCGGTTTTTGTTTAATGACCCAATTTGATGCTCGTAAGGCGCCAGCAGCAAAAATTATTCGATCAGTTGCCCTATGGGTAAGTTCTATTCTTTCTCCAATCCCTGCGTATATAACCGTATGCTCGCCAACTATATCTCCCCCTCGGATAGCATGTGATCCTATTTCTCCCTGCTCTCGTTCTCCAGGAAACCCGCTCCTTCCGTGACAAATATCGGAATCTTTTGCGTTTCTGGAATTTTTAATGATTTCTAGTAGTCGATCTGCTGTTCCACTAGGTGCATCTTTTTTGAGTCTATGATGCATTTCAATGACTTCGGGATCAAAATTACTTTTGCTGTCAAGTATCCTTGAAACTTCTTGTGTAAGATAAAACAAAAGATTAACTCCAGTAGAGAAATTACCGGCCCATACTACCGGTATGCTTGCCATAGTTTTTATAATTTCTTTCTTAACAGATTTTTCATGTCCGGTTGTTCCAATAACCATTGGTTTTCCTGCTTTGGCAGCAACCTTAGCTAGAGGCAGGGTGGCATCTGCTAAAGAAAAATCGATGACCACATCACAATTATCTATTTGAGCTTCGGGGTCGTCACCTTGATCAATAGGTGCAATGATTTCACATTCATGATCAGAAGCAATTTTTGTGATGGCTTGCCCCATCCTTCCTTTTGCACCACATAATAAAATATTATTTTTCATATATGAATTAGGCTCTACAAACTTTGTGCAATCTGATTTAATAATTCCTTATTGGAAGGTGAAGGAGAACTAAGGGGCAGTCTTACTTCAGGAGATGAGATAAGACCATTGCAATGCATGATCGTCTTAATTGGAACAGGATTGGGTTCGCAAAAGATGTCGACGAAGAATTGATAGTTCTCAAGATGAATTTTTTGAGCCTCCCGAAAGCGACCACTTAGTGCCTCTGATACGAGAAGTCCAACCGTTTCAGGGATAAGATTCGAGGCTACACTCACTACTCCTTTGGCCCCACATGCTATAAAAGGAAGAGTAAGTCCGTCATCACCAGACAAAACCGTGAAATCCGAGTCCAAGGCAGTAATGGTCTCAGAAACCTTGCTTGATCGTCCGCCTGCCTCCTTAAGAGCACAGATATGCGGAAACTTATCCCGTAATCTTTTTACGGTTTCTGTTGAAATTTCAATTCCGCACCTAGATGGTATTGAATACAATACAATAGGTTTTTCTGTTTGCTCAGCTATTTTCGAAAAATGTTCAAACAAACCCTCCTGTGATGGCTTATTGTAATATGGAGCAACAATAAGAAAAGCATCAGCACCTGATTTATCAGCTTCTTTAGTCAAAAAGAGAGCTTCTTTAGTTGAATTTGCTCCAGTACCTGCAATGATTGGTACTTTTCCTCGAGCAATTTCAATGGTTTTCCTTATTACTTCCAAGTGCTCGTCTTTTGATAGGGTGGGGGACTCCCCGGTAGTTCCGCACGGAACCAAACCCGAAACTTTGCCAGCAATTTGCCTGTTAATAAGGTTTTCAAGGTCTCCAAAAGAGACCTCTCCATCTTTCATGGGTGTTATAAGAGCTGTATAAACTCCTTGAAGTAGATTCTTGTCCATTATCAATAAATATGTGAGAAAGGTATCCCGCTTTAATTTTTCCTTTTCCTTTTTCGAGAGGAAAATATAAGTGGTCAACTATTTAATGGTGGAAACGAACAAGATCAGAAATTTTTGCATCATCGCCCATGTCGATCATGGCAAGACTACCTTGTCAGATCGATTGCTTGAGCGTACTCGTACGGTGATGGCGAGAGAAATGAAAGAACAGTTACTTGATTCCATGGATTTGGAGCGTGAAAGAGGCATTACAATTAAATGTCATCCAGTATCTATGAACTACTCAGCAAAAAATGGTCACGAGTATTTATTTAATTTGATAGATACGCCTGGTCATGTGGATTTTTCTTATGAAGTTTCCAGAAGTCTTGCCGCCTGTGAAGGTGCACTATTGTTAATTGATGCTTCTCAAGGGGTGGAAGCACAAACTTTGGCTAATGCACAGTTGGCCGATGAACAGGGGTTGGAGATTATTCCTGTAATCAATAAAGTTGATTTACCTTCAGCCGACATTGATCGTGTCTCAAGACAAATTGAAGATACTTTGGCAATCCCTGCTGAAGAAGCAATTCATGCGAGTGGTAAATCTGGTATTGGTGTAGAAGAAATTCTGGAAGCCGTTGTTCACCGTTTACCTGCTCCGCGCTGGACTGAATTCTCGGAGGCAAGAGCACTGGTTTTCGATAACCAATTCGATCCTTTCAAAGGTGTTATCTGCTATGTGAGAGTGTTTTCTGGGGAATTCAAGCTTAACAAAAGCATTTTGCTCATGAGCGATCAGAGGAAAACTCAGATTAAGGAAATCGGAAAATTTTGCCCAGAGCAAGTTCCAATGGAATCATTGAAAGAAGGGGAGGTTGGCTATGTGGTTACTGGAATTAGAGATGTAGCTGAAATTAAAATTGGGGATACTTTGACGATTTCTGAAAATCCTGCTGAAGAAATGCTGCCGGGATACAAAGAAGTACGCCCCATGGTATTTAGTGGACTTTATCCATTGGACACATCCGATTATGAAAAATTGAAGAAAAGCGTTGGGAAACTAAGACTTAATGACGCTGCCTTTACATTCCAATCTGAGACATCCGTAGCCTTAGGATTTGGTTTTAGGTGCGGCTTTTTGGGTTTACTTCATATGGAGATCATACAGGAAAGGCTGCGAAGAGAATATGATTTAGATTTGATATCAACATACCCAAGCGTAATTTATCGCGTCTTTATGACTGCAGGGGAAATGATTGAAATCGATAATCCTCTTGAACTACCTGACATCACTCTCATTGACAGGATGGAGGAACCCACGATTGTGGCGAGAATACATGCGCCAAACCAATCCATTGGAGATGTTCTTGCATTAATTACTGAAAAGCGAGGCAATTGCAGCAATACAGAAACAATTGATGATACGCGCGTCATGATGACTTGTTCTTTACCTCTAAATGAGATTCTTGTCGATTTTAACGATCGTTTAAAGAGCATTACACATGGTTATGGATCTATGGATTATGATATGGCCGAGTATGTCGAATCTTCTTTAGTTCGCATGGAAATTTTAGTTAATAGCGAACCTGTGGACGCATTTTCTACCATTGTTCACAAAGATAAGGCAGAGGGTAAGGGCAGGGTTCTATGTGCCAAATTAAAGGAAATACTTCCTCGGCAACTTTTTAAAATTGCTTTGCAAGCATCAGTTGGTGGCAAAGTTATTGCAAGAGAAACGATTAGTGCCCTAAGAAAAGATGTAACTGCAAAATGTTACGGTGGAGATATTTCCAGAAAAAGAAAATTATTGGAGAAGCAGAAAGAGGGTAAGAAAAGAATGAAGCAAATTGGGAGCGTAAACATACCGCAGGAAGCTTTTGTTCAAATCCTTAAAAGTACATCCTGAAAAAATATGAATGACACAAAAGTTCCGGTGGATTCCTTTGTTAAGGCAACTCGATCACAGAAAAAAGGTGCCAAAGAAATACTTAGGCTAGGTCGAAAAGTATATGACTTTAGGAAGGATTTGCTTGAAGATGTTGATGCACGAAATCTTAATGTCGCAAATGATGAGCTGGAAAGACTCCTTAAGCAGAAGAGTGTATCTGGACCATTGATCGAGGAGAAGGCGAAAGCTTTAGATATACAACTGCAAAAGTCTGGAGACTTTTATTACCACAAAAAATCGTGGGTTGAGAATATCGAGATGCTTTTGGTCGCAGCTATTGTTGTAATTGGTATCCGTAGTTTTTTTGTTCAGCCATTTATAATTCCAACGAACTCGATGTATCCTTCCTTTTCAGGCATGCAACCTTATGTCTATGAAACTGTAGAAAGTACACCAGGTTTTATTGGTAGATGCATAGATAAATTATTGCTTGGAGCTTCTCACTATAAGGTTGAAGCAGAATCATCAGGTGAACTCTTTTTGAAATTACAAGGACAGATGAGTTTTAGATTTGATGAATCAAAGTTTCCTGAAGGACGTTTTTTTGTTTTTCCTTCTACTGTAAGAGAATATGTTTTCGAAGTTGGTGGAAAAGAACACATTCTTAGGGTTCCTGCCGAATTTGATTTAGACGAACTATTGGCAAAAAGATTTGGAGGGGTGGACAATCTTCAGGATTTGCCACTCGTCATATCTCAGGATCAAGGATTTCCAAGTAATCGTTTGAAATTAAGTGACGAGTATTTCAATAAAGGCGATCTTTTGATCGCCTTCGATATATTACTTGGAGATGCTCTTTTTGTAGATCGCTTCAGTTATAATTTCGTTCATCCAAAATCAGGTGATCCAGCTGTCTTTAGGACTGGATCCATTGATGAATTTAATCGCAAGGTTGGAACCGAGATAGTAAGTCAAATTGGTGAGGATAAGTACTATATTAAAAGACTAGTCGGAGAACCGGGAGATACTATTGAGATGAGAGTACCTGAATCCATATTTATCAACGGAACTGATGTCCGTAAAGGTGTTCCCGGTCTTTTGTATCGTAATCATTCTCCGCTTTCTGGAATTAAAGCTTTTGATCGAAATTGGGAAAGAACACAAGAATTAGC
>MDTE01058407.1_pt1 | contig 12597 bp, 6 predicted proteins | sample 811231 | NCBI WGS metagenome assembly MDTE01 (sample SAMN05326651, study PRJNA326480) | marine metagenome | isolation source: seawater | place: Indian Ocean: Red Sea | collected 2010
AGTTAACCCAATGTATAATGTACTAACATTAACATGGGATAAACCTGTAATTATTACAAGAACTGATGGGACAGAACAAGCAATGCCTACTGTACAATCATTAAATAGCTCCAAGAAACAAAAAGCAAGCAACAGAAGAATTCAAATTACATTTTTACGACCAGCTCACCATTCAGCGGCGGGATATAATAATTAAAAATTTTACAATGCGGAGCAGTAAAAACACATACCAAGGAGTTTCACATGAAAAAAGGTAAAGCATATATAATATCTATTACCAAGATATTGATAACCACAGTGCTGGTTTATGCGCAAGGGAGTGGTTATTTATCTCAAAAACTAATGGTTGAAAACGATATTAGAGGTCGGGTTAAAGAAGCTCTATCTAAAGTAATTGACTCTCATAAATATGTCATAAATGTTGATGTTGATTTAGAGGTTATGGATGAAGTGAATGAGCAGATAACAGTTTTTGCTCCTAGAGAACAAACGAATAATCAAATAGAAGAAACATCTCCAGCTGAAAAAACAGCAAAAGCACTAGTAAAGATACAAGAAAAAATGATTCAAGAGGATGTTTCTAAAAAAGAAAACTATTCTATTGGACTTCCCATCCCTGGGTTTGAGGTTGACCTTGTGCGACCAGAATCAAATACAAGCCCTCTAACAGAAGTATCACCAGTATCACCTAAAACGATGAAGCCGATGGATGAACCATCTCAAAATAAATCACCAAATGAAGAAAGTGAAGTTATAGATAAAATTTTGTCGAGAAAAAGACCTTCAAAAACCATTATTAAAAAAATGGACCTTTCTCTTATTTTGCAAGAAGGGGCGGCACCGGAGCTTATTGAAAATATACGGCAGCTTACAATGGCAGCCTCAAAATTCGATAGAGATCGTGGTGATAAATTGACCATCATGACTGCAAGCTTCAAAGAGCGTCGAGATCAACGTTCTGCAGAACAAATCATGCTTAAGAATATTGCGGAAAAAATTGATCAGTTAGAACAAAAACGAGTTTCTGAGTCTACAGACTGGCGTGAAGATATTGAGAATTATAAAGAGGAAATAACACTTAGAAGAGAAGAAGACCTTAAGCTTTTAGAAGAACAATTAAATGAGTTAGATAAAAAACGTTTGCGTGAAGCTGCTGCATATGAAAAAAGAGAGCTTGCTAGAAAAGACTCAGTTAGAAATTCAAAATTAGAAACAGAAATTAATGCTCTAAAAGATATGTTAGCGGTTAATGAATCTAAAGAAAAAATGAAAGCTAAAGAGCTAGACTCAACAAGATTTGCGATGTTGGATAATGAGTTGCAATCCCTTAGAAAAATGCTTTTGCAGGCAATGCTAAAAGATTCTGTTGATGCACAAAAAATAGCTCAGGAAAAAATTCAAGCAGAGTTAGTATTAAGAGAAGAAGAAAAAGCTGCCAGAGATTCTCTTATTGCTGAAAAGATAGCAGCGTTAGATGCTGTTCAAGCTGATTTAGATGCTTTAGAGGCCGAAGCTGCCTCAGGAATGGATACAAAAACCATAATGTTATTAGCACTTGGTGCAATTATCATTGCCTTAGTTGTAATGATTATTTTACAACGTAAGTCAGCTCCACAACAATCGTATCCACATATGCCACCATATCCTCCTTATCCTCCTCCAAGAAGAAGGCGGAGAAAAAAGAAGAAAAAAGAAGAGCAAAAAGAAGCTGTTCCGGTAGCAGATAAGGAGCCAGATCCGAAACCGCAACCTGATAATGGTAGGAATGCTGATCAAAACACAGAATCCCAACCTAATAATGAAAATGGAAAAAATGGAGAAAATGGAGAAAATGGAGAAAATGGAGAAAATGGAGAAAATGGAGAAAATGGAGAAAGCATTGAAGAAGGTGATAATTTATCTTTAGACGAAGATCCAAATGTATTAAAAAGTGAAATTGATGATATCAGAAAATCAGTAGTTTCAATGAGCGTGGGACAGCCTGGGAGGACATCTACAATTGTAAAAGAATGGTTAGAACAACCAGCCCCTGAGCAACCGGCAACTGATGAAAACTCATCTGATGATTCTGGAAGTGAGTCTAATGAAGAAAGCGATGATAAATAATTTTTAGGAGATAGATTATGATTAAAGATTACCATATGCTCTCAGGCCTACAAAAAGTAGCAATCCTTTTTTCAGTTGTAGGAGAAAGTCTAGCAATGTCATTGATTAAAGGGCTATCAAAAACTGAAATTAGAAAAGTTCGATCTACACTGCGATCAATGGGAACGGTCTCTTTTTCTGTTAAGAAAAGAGTAATGGAAGAGTTTTACTTTGGTTTTCTTAGTGAGCAGGTGGACGAGGGTAAAGAAGAGGGTCCTATTCAACCTTTTGACTTTTTAGCTGACTTGAACGATGAACAATTAATAGCTCTACTTGATAAGGAAGAACCACCCGTTATAGCCATGATTTTAGCACAACTTGATGCTGAGAAAAAAATGTTAATACTTAATAGGCTCGACCCCACCCTTAAAGGCGAGGTGTTGATTGAATTAGGTTCATTAGAAGATATTCCCTTAGAAGGGATTATAGAGGTCGGTGCAAGATTAAAAGAAAAATCAACTTATTTACCAAGAACTGCTGAGTTTTCTAGAGGTGGCGCAAAAGAAATAGCAGATATGCTAAGTGATATGTCATCGAACGAACAGGAAAGATATATGCAGACTTTACAAAATGAAAATCCGGAACTATATGCCTCTGTTAAAACATTTTTCCTTACATTTGATGACATTATCGAAAAATTTCCACCCGATATTATACGAGGTCTTCTGAATGAGGTTGAATTAGATAAAATGCCTATAGCATTTAAAGGTCTTGATCCTGAGAAAGTTAATGAATTAAAAGAAATGCTTCCTGGAAAGAAACAAGCGATGTATGATGATGATTTAGGAGCAAAACCAATGCCAAAACGAGATGTTGATAACGCTAGAAAAGATTTTGTAGAAGCAGCAAAAGCAGCAGAGAAAAAAGGAGATATAAATATAGAGGATATCTTGTCGGGTGGTGAAATGGTTGAATAAAGTTTTTTAATTAATAAGTTTAAAAAGCCTCAGGAGATGGGAAATACTCTGAGGCTTTTTTATTTTCTATATTGGATTATTCTTCAATTCTGCCTGCGCTGAAGCTAAACGCGCAATTGGAACTCTAAATGGAGAACAGCTTACATAGTCCAAACCATTTTCCCTACAGAACATTATTGATTTAGGATCTCCTCCATGTTCACCACAAATTCCAATTTTAAGATTATCATTAACTGCTTTTCCATATTCAACAGCCATTGTAACTAGTTTACCTACGCCTTTTATATCAATACTTTGGAAAGGGTCATCAGGAAGAATATTACGATTTAAATAGTCTGGAAGAAAAGAGCCTATATCATCACGACTAAAGCCAAATGTTGTCTGAGTGAGATCATTTGTACCAAAACTAAAAAACTCTGCATGTTTTGCAATTTCATTAGCTGTTAAGCAAGCTCGTGGCAATTCAATCATTGTACCGACAAGGTATTTTAGTTTTATTGTATATTTCTTATTTATCTTATCAGCGACCTCACGTACAATTCTTTCTTGGTCTATGTATTCTGATACTGTTCCTACGAGAGGAATCATAATTTCAGGTAGAACAGATTGCCCTTTCTGTATTAATTCTGCAGAAGCTTCTAAAATTGCTGTTACCTGCATTTCAGTTATTTCAGGATAAGCAATTCCTAATCTACATCCGCGGTGTCCAAGCATCGGATTCAATTCATGAAGCGTTGAGATTCTAGATTTTACATTATCTATGTTAATGTTTAGGCTTTTTGCAAGTTCATGTTGTTGTTCATCGGTAAGAGTCATGAACTCATGTAATGGTGGATCTAAAAGCCTTATAGTTACAGGTTTCCCCTCCATTGCTTCCAAGATACCTACAAAATCTTCTTTTTGAAAAGGAAGCAATTCCATAACAGCATCACGGCGATTTTTCTTTTTATCTGCAAAAATCATTTTTCGTATTGCAAGAATTCGTGATTCGTCAAAAAACATATGTTCCGTTCTACATAGGCCAATTCCCTCTGCTCCAAACTTTATTGCCTGCTTTGCATCTTCAGGACTTTCTGCATTAGTCCGAATTTTCATTGTTCTTGTTTCATCAGCCCATATCATTAATTCTTTGTATTCTGGATGTGTGTCAGGATCTGCGGGGATAAGATTTAACCGATTATTGTAAATATTCCCAGATGTCCCATTCATAGTTATCCAGTCGCCTTCTATTAAGTTGATGTCACCAATTTTAACTTCTTTTTTTTCAGTGTTAATTTGAAGTTCACTGCAACCTACAATACAGCACTTGCCCCAACCCCTAGCTACAAGTGCAGCATGTGAAGTCATTCCACCCTTCGCTGTTAGAATTGCTTCAGCAGCATGCATACCATGAATATCTTCAGGGGAAGTTTCATCTCTTATTAAAATAACCTTCTCTCCATTTTTATGCCAATCTTCTGCATCATCAGCAGTAAATACTATACGACCGGTAGCGCCACCAGGGCCTGCAGGTAATCCTTTAGCTAGTAATGTTGCTTTTTTTTCTGATTCTCTATCAAGCATTGGATGTAATAATTCATCCAATTGTTCAGGTTTTACTCGTAATAGCGCAGTTTTTTTATCAATCATTCCTTCATGTTTCATTTCAACAGCCATTTTTATAGCTGCTGCACCATTACGTTTGCCAACTCTGGTTTGCAACATCCATAGTTTTCCCTCTTGAATTGTAAATTCTATGTCTTGCATATCAGAATAATGTTTTTCAAGAGTATTACGAATGTTGTCTAATTCAGCATAAATTTCTGGCATACTTGATTGAAGTGAAGGAAGCTTTTTTGTTTCCTCAGTTTTTGTATCTTCGTTTAGTGGATTAGGAGTGCGGAGTCCAGCTACAACATCTTCACCTTGTGCATTTACAAGCCATTCTCCAAAAAATTTATTTTCTCCATTTGCTGGATTGCGAGTAAAGGCTACACCTGTAGCTGAATTTTCCCCCATATTACCAAAAACCATAGTTTGTACATTAACAGCAGTTCCCCATTTATGAGGTATGTTTTCAATGCGCCTATAATTTATTGCTCTTTCTCCATTCCAACTTTCAAAGACAGCTCTTACACCGCCAAGTAATTGTTCCATAGGGTTATCAGGAAATTTATTACCAAGTGTTTTTTCAATTTCATTTTTAAACTTCTCAGACAATTCTTTCCAATCATCAGCAGAAAGGTCAGTATCGTTTTTATACTGGTTATCCTCTTTATGTGTTTCTATTAAAGATTCCAGCCGATGTCTTATTCCTTTGTTGTTTTTAGGTTCTATTCCAGCTGCTTTTTCCATAACTACATCAGCATACATCATAATTAATCTTCTGTAAGCATCATAAACGAAGCGTGCATTCTTTGTTTTTGTAATAAGGCCAGGAATTGTTGTCGATGTTAAACCAACATTTAAAACTGTTTCCATCATCCCTGGCATGGACTGCCTTGCTCCCGATCTTATTGATACTAGTAGCGGGTTTACTGGATCACCAAATTTTGAACCCATAATTTTCTCGGTTTCTGCAAGAGCATTATTAAGTTGCTCATCTAACTCATCTGGAAAGTTTCTATTTTTCTCATAGTAGTAGCTACAGACGTCAGTAGTTATGGTAAATCCAGGAGGTACTGGGATTTTAAGGTGATTCATTTCTGCAAGGTTAGCTCCTTTACCTCCTAGAGTGTTTTTCATTTTAGCAGTTCCTTCTGCAGTGTTATTACCAAAAAGATATACGTATTTCAAAGGAATTCCTTTTTAATTAATATTGGATAAAATCAGTATTAAAAATTAAATATTTTAAAAATCAGGCGAAAAATATCGGATTTCTTTTAGATTGCCATTACTATCATAAAAGAACCATTTGTCTATCATCTTCCCACTTTTGTATGCTCCTTGCATTTCTTTTTTATTCCGGTCGGAATCCCACCAGCTTGTCCAAGTTGAATTTTTCTTTCCATTCAAATAATAACCTTCAGTAGTTCTACCATCTTCAAGCCAGGCCGTCCATTGTCCTTCTTTAATCCCATTCAAGAATGTGCCTTCTTGAATTTTATTTGATTCTTCATCCCAAAACAACCATAAACCATCTGCATGCCCATTTACCAAAACCCCTTCTTTTTCCTTAATCCCATTTTTATAAAAAAATGTCCATTTTCCATTCATAATACCAGAATCATATGTTCCGTGTGATTTTATGTGTTCGTTATCATACCACTCTGTCCATTCCCCATGTTTTTCACCGTTCTTAAAACCGCCTTGTTCTTGTTTTCCTCCACTCCATGGGAGTTTTGGTTCTGGGGCAGGAACTTCAACAAGAATAATTTCAGGAACATCTTTACCGCTTGGGAACCATTTTACCCACTGTCCATCTTTTTTACCATTTTTAGTTCTTCCCAAAAATAGGTAGTCAGCTTCAGTGTTTTCTTGAGTAATTATTCCTGTAAAAGGTTTTTCTTCTCCTAATTTAAAGAAAACAGACTCTCTTTCAACTAAATCTTCAAGTGCAATATGTTCTAATCCTGATCCAAAGTCAAAGTCAAAATCTTTTTCACCTTTTTTATTCCAATAGGTCCAAATTCCATCAGGAAGTCCTTCTTTAAAAAATCCTTCTTTTTGCATGGTTCCATCCTCATAATAATAAGTTGTTAACCCTTCCTTGATACCGTCTTGGTGAAAACCTTGCTCTTTTATTTCATCATTATTTGGATACCAAATCACCCATGGGCCTTCAGGGGTATCTGTTTTATAGGTTGTCATAATGCTTCTATATCCATTTTCCCAATATGTGCTAGGTCCATCGAGTAATCCGTTTTTATAAAACTTTTCTTCTTGTTTTTCTTCCGGAGTTAACCAGATAGTAGATTTGCCATCGCGTTTACCATTTGAAAAAGATATTTCTTCAGCTGTAGATCCATCAGGTGCAAAATATGACCAAAGTCCATCTTGCTCATCTTCTACATAGTGTCCTTCAGATTCCTTAACACCATCATCATACCACCAAGTCCAAACACCATTTTTCCTGCCTTCAAAATAATATCCCTCCATTTCTTTATTATCATTTAAATACCACCACCAATTCCAAAGCTCTTCGTCATTAGTTGCTTTATAAGTTCCTCCGTTGTAAGACCACGCTCCATCTGTAAATGTTAAATTATGATCATGCTCGTACCACCAAGTCCAACGACCATGAGGCTTTCCTTTCTGAAAAGACTGCTCCATATGTAAATGGCCATTTTCAAACCAATATTTATAATTACCATCTGTGTCACCCATATCAAAATTCCCTTTTTCTTTTAGGGTGCCATTTTCATACCATAAAGTCCATTCACCATGTTTTTTCCCGCGATAGTAAACCCCCTCAACTTCTTTTTGTCCATTTCTGTACCATTGAACCCATTGACCATCTCGTCTACCAGATTGGAAGCGACCCAAAAGCAGATAGTCCTTTATACCACCAGATTCCACAACTATTCCTGTATAGGGTTTATGTTTTCCAACTTTATAAAATGTTCCATCACGTTCTTCGAGTTCTGCTATTCTTACTCGATCTAGTCCTGAGCCATAATCAAATCGAAAATCTTCATTCCCATCAGGAAAATAATATGTCCATGCACCTTCTGGTTCATTACCTCGAATAATTCCTTCTCTGTCCTTATTGCCATTGTCATACCAGATAGTTACTAGTCCATCCAAAATTCCATTTACATATGTTTCTTCAACCTTTTTGTGGTCTTGATTGTTCCAAGACGTCCATAGACCATGCTGAACACCATTTTTATAATTACCTTCACGGTCTTTTATACCATCAGGTCTCCACCAGACCCATAATCCATCCTTTTCGCCGTTAGAATAATTTTCTTCAGATTTTAAAATTCCATCATCATACCACAACATCCATGTACCATGTTTATTACCATTCAAATATTCACCGTCAATAATTTTATAATTATCATTATTCCAAAACAAATATGGACCATTTTTTATCCCTCTGTTAAATGTGATTTGTTCACTTTTTCTTCCATTATCTTCCCAATATGTCCACTGTTTATCTAATTTGTTATCGGTATATGTCCCCGTTTTTTCTTTAACAATTCCTCCTTCATACCAAGATGTCCATGCGCCATTTAACTTCCCGTTTTTATAAGTGACTTGGAATTTTTTATTGCTGTTTTCGTACCATGAGGTCCAAACACTATCACGCTCTCCGTTTGTGAATTTTCTTTCAGACTTTTTTGAGCCATCACTAAACCACTGAACCCAAAAACCATTTTGTTGACCATCTATAAATTGAGTTTGCTCTTTTTTTATCCCAGATTCATAAAACCAAGTCCAAGTACCATTTTGTTTTCCAGTTTCATAAGTCCCTTCCTCAGATTTGTTTCCATTCTCAAACCATTTAATTATAGTCCCGTTTAATTTTCCGGATGTATAATTAGATTCCTCTTTTCGCATACCATTTAAATACCATGCTGTCCATAGACCTTCCTTGTTTCCAAGGCTGTATGTACCCTCCATTTCTTTTGCGGGAGGGTCAAAAAAAGTGTTCCCATTAAGGTCGACAGTTACGGTTTCCAATGAATCCCATTGTCCATTGTTTTCACCTTCGTCTTTTGTATTAGGCTCTCCATCTTCACCATAGTCTAGATAGACTTCGCCTTCATACCAAAAAGTCCATAATCCATCACGAACTCCGTTGGTATAATTTCCCTCGGTTTCAATAGCCCCATTAGGGTAATAAGTTTTAACAATACCATCGTTTTGGGTAAAAACCAAAGACGACAGCACATATGAACTAACCAGTATTTTCCGCATGGTCAAATCCTCATTGTCTGAGTATGTAAAAAAAGGAGGTTTAATGGATGAAGTACTAATTCATCCCCTTCTCGGATACCTTTTGTTCCTAAAGTTAAGACAAAGAGATGATAAAGTCAAAAAAATGTATAAAAAATCATTCGCCTTTATTTAGACGAATCCAAAAGCTTTGACCAAACTTATCATTTAAATTGATAAGACCTTCATTGGAATTATTAGTTCCTAAAAATGCAGTTTCTGTCTCAAATTTATTATTTGTTCTTAAATATCCACCACCATCACGACCATTGCCAAGATAAGTGGTCATTTTCCCAAATTGATTGTAGGTTCTGAAATACCCACTACCTAAAAAAGTTCCTGTCTCACCGGCAGCATCGTAAACCCGTAATTGACCAGAGCTATCAGCTCCTGTTCCTACGTAAACAGTCTCTTGTCCATTAAAATTATAGGTTCTTAAATATCCACCACCACTGCTTCCGGTGCCAAGGAAAAGAGTTCTTTCTCCAAATTGATTATATGCTTGATAATAACCTTCACCCAAATAAGATGAGGTTTCCCCTTCCTTATTATATATTCTAAGTTGTCCTGAATGATCGGACCCGGTTCCTAAATATGCAGTTTCTTTTTGGGAATTATTATAGGTTCTAATGTATCCGCCTCCCATCCGACCTGTTCCAACATAAGCAGATTCATCTCCATTTCCATTGTATGCTCTCATATATCCACCACCATCTTTACCTGTTCCAATAAACAATGTTGGTTCACCATATTGATTATAGGTCTGCATGTAGCCATTTCCTAAATATCCCATAATTACACCACGATCATCTTCGATTGTAAGACTACGTACCACAAGATGTCCAAGCTCATCAGTTTTTGGCCTGAGCCCTAAAGAGGAAAAAAGGATTACCGTTAATAAAACGCCAATAATTAGACTTTTTAAATCAATGAATTTCATAGTTACCTCCAGGATTGATTCTCATTGAGAATTCTATATTTAATTTAATTATATTCATAGATATTAACCCTAACTGGAATTTCCTTGTTTTGACTTTTTTTTCTTCGAATTAAATCATACTGTTTAACTTCAGAAATTCTTCCTTTAATATCATAATAATAAACATTTTTCTCTAAAACTCTTTCATCAGAATCTAAAATAGCTTCTATATATTTTCGTCCTTTATTGTCCAAAATCACTTCTCGCAGCGAACTTAGTTTTACTGTTGAATCTGAATAAAAATCAAAAGTTTTAAAATTATCATCATCAAATAGGGTGTTATAAATTTCTTTAATTTTTCCTTTTTCATTATAAATTGTTGTTGCTACACGTCTTCCTAAAATATCGTATTCATATGTTTTTGATTCAATTAAGTTACCAAACCTCCCGGTTGAAGACTCTTCAATTAGTTCCCCTTTTTGATTGTGAAAGTAAATAGTCTGAAAAATTACAGAAGGATCAAAATATTGATTGATTTTTTTTGTAATATTAAGAGAATCTAGGCCAAAAGTTGTAATTACTAGAGCATAATTATTATATAGTTCTTTACATTCTAAAATTTTTCCTGTGGAATCATAATTGTAACTTTCACCCCACAACATTTTTTCACCTTCATTGTTCTCTGTCATTATATTTGTATTAATAGCTTTTTTAGGATTATATCTAATACGTTTTATAATATTATTGTTTAGGTCATACTTTTGATATTCTTTCCAATAGATGCTGTCTCCAGGCCCAGTAAGTGTGGTGCTAATTCTATTTCCGTTTTTATCATTAACGAAAGAATAAGATAAAACCATTTCTTTCGCATAGCTTCTTTTTATTTTTAATCCTTCATTTTGTGGTCCAGAAACATATACATATTTTTGATTTAATGGAATAGTGTGGCTATAAATAGAACTGTCTATTAACCAACCCATTGAATCATATTCCATTACTATCGAATTTTTTAGCTCTTGTGTTTCTGTGCCAAAACTTTCAAAAACATGGAAAACTTTTATTGTAATAGATTTATTCCCATATAGAAAAACAATAGATAATAATAGGCAAATAAATAATTTTATTCTGTTCAACATAATCAAATTTTATAGACCTATATCGTTTAATTCAAATGTTCTATTTGTAATCACTAAAAAATAGCATAGTTTTTTTATTTCGTTAAATAAATTTATTATTTCAAAAATAATGCAATAAACGCCTATATAATAACAGATAACTCAATTTAGTTATCTCTTGCTTTAAATGTTTAATATATTTTAAAATCTAGCAAGCTATTAATGGCTTGCTCATGCGGAGTTCTACTTGAATAACATATTTAAGCAATATGCTTTTATCCTATTTTTGTCTATATCCACTGGTGCTACACTTAAAGATGTTAGTTACAGTGTAAAGCAAAATGGTATTATGATTAATTTGGATTATACAGAACCAATAGATGACGATGATATTATTGGTTGGAAATCTGATAGAGGTTGGGTTTACCTAACCTTATTGGGTGTAAAAGCGCCAAAAGACAAATCACCCCAAGAAAACTATTCCGGTATAGTAAGAAAAATCATTATTGATGATTTTGATGAGTCTACTCAACTAGCCGTATTAGTTAAAAAACCAATACTTGGATATGATATTATTAATTCAAAAACTTCCCCAAGTACAATAGTATTTATTCATACCGAAATGAAAAAATCAGAGGTTGCTAATCTTAAAAAACACATAGAAAAAGATGGGGTTTCTGTTTTTAATGTTGCAAAATCATCAGGGTTCCCAAAATATAATACAAGCTTTAAGAATGCTTTTGATAAAGCAAGAAAAGAGCTAGGGCCTAATGCAATATTTGAGTATAGTGGCAATTTATATACAACAAATCACCCTGGAGAGAAGGAAACATTAAGCAAGTCAATATTAATGAATAAATCTATTGCCCCACTTAAAGATGGAGAAATACATGCTTTTTCATTGCGCAAACTTAAAAACGAAACTCAGAGAGATAATCCTATAGAAGAAATTTATATAAATGAATCAACTGGTGAAATGATTACAGAAAAGATTGATGATTCGATGAATATCGGTAAAAATGTACAAAAACATAATATAGATTCATCTTTCGTTAATGATGATGGTTGGTTCAGTGGTGATTTTCCATCATATAAAAAGTCAGATATAAAATCCCCAATTAAAAAAGAAAATACCATTACTAAAGATACTTTAATCTATAAAGCTAAACCTATTCTAGCTCAGTCAAGTGCTCAAGAAAAAGAAAAAAAGAAAAAGTGGTTTGGGCTATTTGATTTATTCAAAAAAGATGAATTAATTGATTTAGAAAGCAATGATAATTATAAAAATGTAGAAGAATTACCATCTTCTATCCACAATGATTTTGCCACACTTCAAAATAAACATGTTCCATCTTTAAATCAAAATATTGATTTAAAAGAATTTGATGATACCAATTTTATAGTATCAGAAACGCAAAAATCAGATACGAATATTGTAATTCAATCAAAAGAAACAGATACATCAATTCAAACAGTTTTACTAAAATTGCAAGAAGAACATATCCCAACAAATTTCTATGTAGAAAAAGATACCTTGCCAGCAATTGCAAATTATAAACCAAATACTCAAGCTCCAGACACGAATGTTGTACGGGCATGGTTCACTGATGAGAGTATTATACCCGATGAATATGATGCA
>MDTE01126261.1_pt1 | contig 12597 bp, 10 predicted proteins | sample 811231 | NCBI WGS metagenome assembly MDTE01 (sample SAMN05326651, study PRJNA326480) | marine metagenome | isolation source: seawater | place: Indian Ocean: Red Sea | collected 2010
AAACGAGTTTTTGTATTTGATGGAGATGGAAATATTTTGATGAATTTAGGTTCCTTAATTACAATTGGGACATTAAAGCCAAAAAATCTTGTCCATCTAATTTTTGATAATAAAGCACATGAATCAACTGGGGGACAACCCACACAAGCAAACAAAGTTAACATATCAGAAATTGCCAAAATAACAAATTATACAATTTTTTCAGTACAAACAAAACAATCACTTGAAAAAATCTTGAAAAAAATTCAAACTGTCAAAGGTCCTATTTTAATACATATTTTGATAAAAAAAGGTAAAGCTAAATCTTCTCGTGTGGACATAGAGCCAAATATTATCAAAAGTAGATTTATGAACGCATTAAAAAATTAATTATTTTTTCGTTCTACTGATAATTCTAAATTTTATTTTTTCCCAATAAACTTTGATTGTAATGCCTACTCCAACAAGTGCACCAACAATTACTTGCAGTAGCATACTCGACGTGCCTGGATCAATATATGCCGAAGCATCATTCATAATTATACTTGAGAGTAAGATTATACCTGACAAAAAAAAGAACTTTTGAATCATATACTAAAAGCTGAATTGTTGAGTATTAATGTTTCACTAGCTTTTAATAAAATACTATTTCTGAATCATCATGAAAATATTGGATTCTGGTTTAATCCATCCTTTTATGTTTGGATTATTTCCTGTACTTTTGATCTATGTAAACAATCTTGCAGAAATTTCTATAGAGTCATTATTTGTTCCTATTACAATTATTTATCTAGTAACAATTTCTCTAATTATAATTATTTCAAAAATTATAAGAAGTTTACAAAAGTCTACAGTAATTGTATCGTTTTTTCTTTTGATATTCTTTACAATTGGTCACGTTCAATTGGCACTACATGGAAATGAAATATTTGGATTAAGAGCAGATAGTCTCACTGTTTTAGGAATTCCATATTTAATATTATTCTCACTTGGACTTTATGCAGTTTATAAGAAAAAGGTAATGGAAAAACCTAATCAAATAATTAGCGTCATTTCTATAGCTATAATACTTTCATTTGTACCTACTGCAATATCTGATGTATCAGGATTTTCAACAAATCAATTTTATGAAGATATTGATTTTGAGATTGATAAAAAACCTGACGTATATTTAATAATTTTAGACGGGTATGCGGGAAAAGAATCATTAGAACAAGATTTTGCATTTGATAATAGTAAATTTTTAGATTTTCTAAAAGATTCTGATTTTTATATTTCTGAAAAAAATTTTAGTAATTATCAATGGTCTAATTTATCTATGAATTCTTTTTTAAATATGAATTATCTTGATGATTATCCAAATTATTCTGTAGGGGATTATCTACTATTAAGAGATCTATATAGCAATAATTTGGTAATGAAAACTTTTCAGAAAAATGGTTATGATACATTTTTTATTGATGGCGGTGCACCTTTTAGAGAAATTCATGTGAGTACAAAGACGCTCTGCCATGCAACAGATAACGGTTTATTACAAAATTTGATAGATACAAGTATGATTTCATTAGTATCCAAAAAATTCTCTACAATTAGTTGGAATGAAATAAGAACATGTGCATTTGAAGAATTAGAAAAAATTTCGAATCAAACAGAGAATCCAAAATTTACATATGTACATCTTAATCTTCCACATCATCCATACAACTATGATGAGAATGGAAATTTAGTTGAATTTAATGAAACGGCAGAAGAAATAGGGGAACATGAATCTAATAAGAGATACGTCAATCAACTAAGAGTTACAAATGAAAAAATATCAGAAGTAATTCCAACTATAATTTCATCATCTAAAATTACACCTATAATTATAATAGCGTCAGATCACGGTTGGGCATTTGCTCATCATTTTGAGTCACCCTTAGAAAAAAATGAAGAATTTTTAATTCAGAGATATAGTAACTTTCAAGCATTCTATCCAGCAAGGAATACTGATTCTTATTATGATATAACATCAGTCAATATTTTCAGACAGATTTTTAATGATAATTTTGGAACAGATTTAGAATTAGAAGAAAATAGAGCAATTTTTGTAAAAAAGGATGTTGTGACATCAGATTATATTTCTGATATTGACATTACGGATATAATAAAACAGGAAAACTAAGAATTCCTTATCAAGTCATTTTTCTCTCTTAAGAAAAAATTCATCCTCTTTTAATGATTTTAGTAGTCCTTCATTTGGGTGATGTCCTTCATTAATTTTTAGTAAATCAGGTTCATTTTCTAGAACATTTAAAATTTCATCCATAGTAAATGGTCTACTTGAAATTTTTTTTATTAAAGATGAAATTAATATTGCATCTTCTTCATAATCCATAGTCCATCTTAATTCAGAAAGATTTTTTTTATATTCAAAATTAAATATTTTAAACATATTTAGATTATTTTTAAAAAAGGTGGTAACATGTTCTCTTTCAGAGGGAAGTTTTGCCAAAGAATTAGCTTTTTCTAATGAAGAAAATGAAAAAAGTTCAGTTTCATTTCCGTCTGGATATGTTCGTTCATATGTATTTGTTACATAATCATAATTATTATTTTTAAAAATTGAAATGCCTTTATCAACAATTGAGGGATCAATTAAAGGACAATCAGCGGTTACTCGTATTATAGAATCTAAAGAGAAATGTTTTGCGCAGTCATAATAACGAAGTAAAACATCATCAGATTTTCCACGAAATACATCAATTCCAATTTCCTTACAAAACGATTCAATTTGATGATCTTCAGGATCAGTAGTAGTTGCAACTATGATTTTATCTATATTTGAACAATTTTTCAATTGTTCAATTGTAAAGGAAATACTTGGATTTGTTCCATCTAATAATCTCATAACTTTTCCAGGTAATCTTGTTGAGCCCATTCGTGCTTGAATAATACAGCCTAACACAGTATAATAATTGAATTAGGCATAATTAATCTATTCAAACAAATGTGTCACAACATTAATGTAAATATTCATTGGAGAAATCAATGTTATGACTAATATCGAGATTGGTGATAGAGTTATTGGAGATAATTCACCTTGTTTCACAATAGCTGAAGCAGGTGCCAATCATGAAGGAGATATTCAGAAAGCATTTCAATTAATTGACTCTGCAAAAAAAGCAGGAGTGGATGCAATAAAATTCCAGACATATTCTGCAGAAAAATTAACTACAAAAACAGCACCAAAATATTGGGATGATGGGATAACTAATGAGACTCAATTTGATGTTTTCAAAAAATTAGATTCTCTTAACAAAGATGAATGGAAAAAAATATTTGATTATGCTAGACAAAAACAAATTTTGTGTTTTTCTACGCCATTTGACGAAGATGCAGTTGATCTTCTTCATTCACTAAATGTACCAGCATTTAAAATTGCATCAGCTGATATTACACATATACCATTAATTAGAAAAGTTGCATCAAAAAAGAGACCAATATTCATTTCTACAGGCATGGCAACAATGGAAGAGATTACAGATGCGGTTTATGCTATAGAAAAAGAAGGAAATGATCAGATCATAATAATGCATTGTATGACATCATATCCTACAAAACCTGAAGATGCAAATTTAGAAATGATAAAGACATTAGAGAATGAATTTCCCAAATATGTAATTGGTTATTCAGATCATACATTAGGAATAGATGTTGCTGCATTCTCAAGATTATTTGGTTCAAAATGTATTGAAAAACATTTTACACATGATAAAACTTTGACAGTAAGTAGAGATCATCGATTATCTCTTGACTCAGAAGACTTTAAAGAATTAATTGAAAAAATGAAATTAATTGATTTATCTAGAGGTTCAAGCATAAGGAATGATTTCCCTTCAGAAGTTGATTCTATAAAATATGCAAGAAGAAGTATAGTTTCTAAAGAAAGAATTGAAAAAGGTTCAAAGATTACATTAGAAATGTTAGATGTTAAAAGACCAGGTACAGGTATACGACCAAAATTTTTAGAAGAGATCATAGGAAAAATGGTAATCAGAGAAATTCCCGAGGATGTGCCTATTACTTGGGATGATATAGATAATCATGAATAAAAAAAATTTAATTTTAATCATTGCAAGAGGAGGAGGAACAAAAAATGTTTCAAAACAGAATTTGCGATTAGTGAATGGCAAACCATTACTATATTATGTTTTAAACACTGCCCAATCATGTAAAAATTGTCATACAGTAGTAAGTACTGATTCTGATGAAATAGCAGAATATGTAAAATTTTTTGGGGGTTCTGTTATCAAAAGATCAAAAAGTTTAACTAAAGATAAGACGTCACTTGAAAGAATTGGTATAGAAACAATAAATCAGTTAAAAAATGAGAAATTGAATTTTAAAAAGTGTTTAATAATTCATCCTCATTTTCCACTAATTAAAAAAAGTACAATTCAAAGATTCTTCAGATTACTCAATAATAATACAAAAGTAGTTTTTGGATATGAATTTGATAAATATACTAAGGAGAATTTTGCTAATTTACGAAGTAAAAATCAGATTTTACAAGAAACAAATAATATTGTTAAACTAAAAAAAATTGTTTCTTTTGATTGTAAAGAACTTTTAAAGAACAAAAAATTTAAGCATAAAATTTTGGGCATACCATTAACTCAAGAAGAAATTTTTTCTCCAAATAATTATCATGATTTTGCAACTTTAGAAAATGTACTTAATAGAAAAAAAATTATTGTTAGGGTTGATGGAGATATCAATATAGGATTAGGCCATGTTTACAATATGTTAACAATTTTGAATAATATTAGAAATGAAAATATTTTGATTGTTATGAATCAAAGGAAAGATTTAGGAAAACAGAAGTTTTTTGAGCATTTGTATAATGTTGAATTTTTTTCTACCGATCAGGAATTATGGAAAATAATAAGAAAATTCAAACCAGACATTATTTTTAATGATATTTTAAATACTGATCAAAATTATGTAAAAAAATTAAAAAAGATGAATTTGTTTGTAGTTAATTTTGAAGATTTAGGAGAAGGTAGAAAATATGCAGATTTAGTTTTTAATCCAATTTTTGAGAATAGAAGTAAATTAAATAATGAATATTACGGTTCAGAATATGCATGTGTAAGAGATGAATTTAGAGTTTTTAACAGAACAAAACAAAAAAAGAGATTTTCTAAGATAGTGATTACATTAGGAGGAGTTGATAAAAAAAATAATTCGCTTAGAATACTGTCAGTAATAAAAAAATTTGAATTATTGAAAGATATTAGAATTGAGATAATTTTAGGAATAGGATTTGTACACAAAGAAAAGATTCAAAGATTTTCAAGGGAGATGAATAATAATGGATACGACATTCACATTATAGAAAAAGTGGAATTGTTATCTAAGCATATGATTAATTGTGATTATGTAATAACTGCAAATGGAAGGACTGTGTTTGAAGTAGCGTCACTAGGAATACCATTAATTTCTTTGTCAGTCAATAAAAGAGAGAGACAACACAATTTTGTAGTTAATAAGAAAGTTGGATATCATATTGATTTTACAAGAAAAGAATCTGATCTTATACTTAAGAAGTGTATAAGACAAATGGAAAAAACAGAAAATCGAGAGAAATTTATTTTAAATTTACAAAAACAAAGTCTTCGGGAAGGAATTGATAAAGTTACATCAATAATTCTTACAAAATATGAATCAGATAAATTATTTGTATGATGATTTCATTTTTAATGCTGTTGCCAAAATTGGAATAGCTTCATTCAGATTATTCATAGGTTCTTTTCGGGTGTTAACATGTTTAAGAAAATATTTCATTTCATCAATATACATTTGATTGACTGAGTTTTTACTTAGTGAATAATTACCAGATACAGAAATAATTGACCATTCTTGTTTATTATTATTAAAAATTTTGACATTGTTTTGTTTAGAATTCCAGTATATCATACCATTTGAACCACGGATTTTGATTCTTTTATAGAAAGGTCTAGAGAAATAATTCAAATGTAATTCAAGGATAATTTTATTTTTTAATTCAAAGATCGATACAGAAATATCATCACTAGTTATTTTGAGTTTACTACGTTTACGTACTAATGAATGAATTTTTTTGTAATTTCCAAACATCCATGTTAAAAAATCTAGTTCATGAATTTGGGTTAATGTTACACCACCACCTTTAGAGTCTTTTGCAGCATAACTTTTTTGATAATCTTCATGTGGATGCCAATCTGGAAGATAAGAATTATTTTCGCATTGAACTGAGATTATTTTTCCAATAGATTTCTTTACAATTAATTGGTTTATTTTTTGAATTGGTGGATAAAATCTAAAATTACACCCAACCATCAAGATATTTCTATTTTTGTGTAGTATTGATTGTAATGAATGAATGTTTTTCATATTATTGGATAGTGGTTTTTCAATAAAGATATCCATTTTTTGTTTTGCTAATTTTAATGCAAAATCAATATGCAGGTTTGTTTCATTACAAATAAAACAGATTTTTGGTTTTTCATTTAGAGATTGTTTAAAATCATCAAAAATTTTTATTCGATTTTTATTTTTTGCAAAATTTGTAAATTCTGTTTTTTTAATATTTTTTCTATTTGTATATATGATTAAATTGGATTTTGTTAAAGATAATAGATTATTTGTATGGCGTCGTCCTATTGAACCAAACCCAATGATTAGTATTGGTTTACTAAAATTCATTTTAATATTTTGGAGATTATTACCATGCTGTCCAACCTCCATCAATAATTAAATTCGAACCAGTCATGTATGAAGATGCATCAGATGCTAAAAATACTACTGCTCCAACATATTCATCTTGTTTAGCCATTCGACCAATCATTGTTTTTTTAGAATAATTTCTGATAAATGAGTTATCCTGATTTCTTTTTACACCTCCAGGAGATAATGTATTTACTCGAATTCCAGAATTTGCCCAATACGATGCAAGATATCTTGTTAGATTAATTACTCCACTTTTTGTTGCAGAGTAAAAAGATGCAGCATTTTGACCACTTTTCCCATAGATTCTTTGATCTGGAGCAACTATACCATATGTAGAGCCAATATTAATTATATTTCCAAAGCCTTGTTTTTTCATTATTTTTCCAACTTCTTGACATATCAAGAATATGCCAGTTAGATTTACAGATATTGCATTGTTCCACTCAGACAATGGTAAATTTTCAAATGAAGTAGTTCGAGTTTTTGGCGTTCCTTGATATGCTGCATTGTTAATCAATACATCAATTTTAGAAAATTTTGCAAAAGTTTTCTTTACTAAATTTGAAATGGAGGATTTTTTTGTAAGATCTAATTTTAATGCAATAGATTCAACATTGTATTTTTTATTTAGAATTTTTGAAAGGTTTTTACATTTATCTAAGTCTAGATCGCAAAGTACAACATTAGCACCCATCTGACTTAATCCATCAGCATATTCTGAACCAAGATTTCCAGCTGCACCAGTTACTACTACAACTTTACCATCTAATTGAAATAATTTTTTTACATTCATTTTACCTGTTAAATTGGAAATATCTCATATTATAAACAATTTGTATGATTCATCACATGTCAATTTGTTAATGAATTTATAGTTGAGACCATTTTTCTTATAATTTAATTAAATGAATAGTAATCTATTATAAATTACAACCGTGGATTATCCAATGATTGACAAAGAATTTGTATATTTTAGACGAGGTTAATTCAGATGAAGTACTGAAATTTGAGCTAGATAATTGTAAAATTGTAGTATTTGATTATGCTTCTCATAGACAATTAACCAAGAATAACATAGCCCATACATTAATTGATGATTTTCTTAGTGATAATGAGAGACAGGAAATTTTTAAATTTTGTAGTAAATACTTGGTAGAATTAGAAGAATATACTAACAAACAAACAACATATCATGGAATAAATTTAATCAATATAATTGATAGAAATGAATTACTAGAATCTTTAATGTATATAGTACCACAGGCATATGCATTAAAAAAAATTATTGAAAAAGAAAATTATGATTATATCTATACTTCATCTAGGTTGTATGAGATTTTTCATAAAACAGATCTTACAAAGAAATTTGTTAAATTGAAAGAGAGTTCTAAAAGTGAATTAACATTTGAGAAGATTACTATTCCCATCAATTTTAGTAAAATTAATTTTAATTTTACATTAAGTAGAGAAAAATATCAAAAAATGAAAAATATTCTTGAAAAAATAAGTATTAGTTTATTTTCATTTTCAAATTATAATCCAGATATTAAAAAAATAGTTTTAATCGAATTGGATCCTGAGGTATATCAAGAATTGCTAAGAGAAATAAAACAACAAGATATGCAAGCAATTTTAGTAAATTTTAGAAAAAGTACAGTTTATAGTAAAAAAGCATTAGATATTTTAAGAGAAACAAATTCTTTAGTTTTCACATCAGAACAGATTATTGAGAAAGATGTCTTAAGAGAGATGAATGTTGAAAAGAAACAAATTATAAATTATTTAAAAAATAATTCTTTAAAGAAGGAGCTTATTCCAGAATTAAAGTTTAATGAAATAGAATTGACATATTTCTTGGAACAAAAAATTAATGATATTTTGATTCAAAGAAATGATGAATATCTGAATAGTATTCTTATTGCAGAAAAATTATCTCAAGATAAAAATAATGTAGGAGTATTGATGCTCAATAATTCTGGAGAAACAGAAAAGATTTTCTCACGTAAGTTTGAAGATTCATCAATTTATCTTCTACAACATGCTTTTGCAAATTATTTGGAATCAATTTCATACTTTGACCTTTTAGATGATTTTCATAGAATAAGAGAGAATATTGTAGTGTGGGGAAATTTAGTTAGAGATTATCTAATTAATATTAGAAAATTTTCAGATGAACAAATTTTGGTTGTTGGTAGCCCAAAATATGACTCATTTTCAAAATTAGAAAAATCTAATAAAAAATATAACAGAATTTTGGTTACATTAAGACCAGTTATTTCACATATGGAAGGTTTGAGAATAGAAGTTTACAATAGATATGAAGAAACATTGAAAAGATTAGTAAAATTTTCAGATGAACATCCAGATATTGAAATGATTTTAAAATTACATCCTCAACAGAACCTGAATAATGAGATAATTAAAAATATGATTAATGGTAAAAAACAGATCAAGGTTTTACAGTCGGGTGGTGTGAAAGAACTTTTAGCAGAATGTGATATTGTTATCAATATTGCAACAGATAATTTTGATGTATCAAGTGTAATTTTAGAGGCAATGTTATTAGATAAACCAGTAATGAATATCGCATTACAGAAAAATATTAAAGAATTTGAAATTTTTAAGGAAGAAATAGTTGAAAATATATTCTATGATACAGATATTGAAAAAGAGATTTTTGCGTTTTTTGATAAAACCATAAATAAAAAATTAAAAAAAGATTTTAAAAAATTCCTAACAGAATATTTAGCAAATTATGGTTTTGCATCTACAAAATTAATAGATAATATTAAGAAAAATTAGATTAAAGACGACTTAATTCCATCTCTAATTTTTTTTGTACCATGTTAGTTTGTTTTCCATCAATATTTTTCCATACCTCACCACGAAAATTTTCAATCGTTTTATAGAAATCATCATATGAAATTTCTATATATTCACAAAATTCATCAATGTATTTTTGTGAGCATTTACCATCATATCTTAACACTAATTCAATTGCTTCTTTTCTATCCATAATTCCATCTCTAATATCATAACAAACATGATCCATACAGAATCCAAATCCAAATTTTATAAATTTCAACATTTGATTGACATGTACCAAATCAGAATCAAGTGCACCAAATGAAACATAAGTTCCAATATCCTCTGGAGAAAAATTAGTTCTTCCTTTAAAACCAAATTTTGAAGAGAAATTTGCATTTCCACTATAAGACCATTCTTTTAGAAAATATTGTAGCCATATTCCTCTTGTATTCAGTTTGATTAATTTATCAATGTCATAATGGAACAATAAAAGATCTTTTTCAGAAACTCCATCAATATCTAGATATTTCTTCCAACCGTCAGATAATGTTTGTAGTTTATAGGCATTAAGTGCATCTGAATCCTTCCCGACACCAGTAAGGCTAGTGCCTACAGTAAGACCAGGATTTTCACCTTGAATGATTAATGGAATTTGAAATTTTTCGGCGATTATATATGCCGATGAGTACAAAGAAAATTCCGTAGCCTTCACAGGATTAAGACTATTTAAAAAATCAAATTTTACAAGTTTTTTCATAATTTGAGGATTTGGTCTAATACTAATTACATCAAAACCAAGTTGTTTTAAATTTTCAATATTTTCTGCACCAATAGGGGTAATGTTATCAGGTTGATAATTTACTAAGAGACATCTTAGGCCTAATGAGTCTCTAGCTGTTATTGCTTGCATGGTACTATCTTTTCCACCACTAACTCCAATGACACAATCATAGATTGAATTTGATTTTTTTGTTTGTTGTGCAATATTTTTTAATTCAGATGTTCTTTCTGACCAATTAATTCTAGTTTTTTCTTCTTCCCATAAACAGGCTCCACAAATAGATTCATTATTAAAAAAAATTCCAGGTCTAGTGTTTGGTTGAATACATTTACTACAAATTTTTAGCTCATTCATTTGAAACGTTATTTTTTTCAATTCTTTCTTATTAAAAATTTTTAGGAATTTCTTCTTTGAGTATATATTTAGGAAAGAAATCTTAATTTCATGAAGATTTTAGCTGTTACATTAGAAAAGTGTTCAGGTTGTGCAATCTTTATTGATGACAAAATAGTATTTTCAGCTAGTGAAGAGAGATATACAAATATTAAATCAGATTCATCATTTCCACAAAATTGTATTTTGGATGGACTAAAATTTTGTGGATTAAATGCGAAAGAACTAGATCAAGTTTTAATCTGTGGAAATAAACTTAGTCTAATTCCATCAGTGACAAATGAATATTCGAATGTTAGTGTTGATGAACAATTAAAAATAATGAGAGAATATTGGTATCCAAATTTGGTTGAGAAAAAGAATAAAGCATTTTTGCAAGTAATAAAAGATAGGATTAATTTAGAACAATTTCCATTTAATACAGAACTAGGAAAAAATTTTGATTATACTAAACTAGAAAATCCCTATACAGATGAAGATGGAGAGAATGTTTCAGAATTTTTTAAAAATATTCTTGCAGATTTTTTAAAAATTGATATTGAAAAGATTAGTCATGTAGAACATGATGATTGTCATGCATCCTATGGCTTTTATGGAAGTCCATTAAGAGATGACAATACATTAATTCTTACTGCTGACGGATGGGGAGATGATCTGAGTGGTACAATTTCATTATATTCTGAATCAGAAAAAAAGATTAAGAGAGTAATCGAGTATGATGCAAAACAATTCCAATTAGCAAGAATTTACAGATATACAACTTTGGTATTGAGGATGTTGGCAAATGAGCACGAATACAAAGTTATGGGATTGGCACCATATTACACTGGACCGAATATAAAAAAAGTTGAGAAAGTATTTGATGAAATGTTACAGTATCAAAATTTAGAATTTTCATTTAATTCAGAAATTCCCGACATATATGATCATGTAGAAAAAAAATTAGAGAGTTTTAGATTTGATCATATAGCAGCAGGATTACAATCTTTTACAGAGAAAATTTTAGTTAATTGGTTTTCAGATGCTGTAGAAAAATATGATTCAACAAGTGTAGTTTTTTCCGGTGGAGTTTCAATGAATGTTAAAGCGAATATGAAGATTTCAGAAATTCCAAAAATAAAAAAATTCTTTGTTTGTGGGGCAGGAACTGATGAGACATTACCAATAGGTGCATGTTATCATTATGCAGAAAAAAATGGTATAAGTCCAAGGAAATTGGAAGATTTGTACTTAGGACCAACGCCAGAATATCCAGAAACAGATGTTACAGAGCTATCACAGTATAATGTTACAAATTTTACTTCTGAAGAACAGATTTTGGAAAATATTTTGGAAAATAAAATTGTTGCAGTGTGTAGAGGAAGAATGGAAATGGGTCAAAGAGCACTTGGAAATAGAAGCATAATTGCAGATGCAAGGAAGTTAGCTAATGTTGAAAAAATCAATAATTCAATCAAAAAAAGAGATTTTTGGATGCCATTTGCACCAATCATACTTTCAGAATATCAGGATATACTAATTGAGAATCCAAAGAAAATTGAATCACCTTTTATGACTATAGGATTTCCTACAAAAGAAGGAAAAAAAATCTTTCCTGCAGGTGTACATCAATCTGATGGCACTGCAAGAGCACAACTATTGAAAAAAGAAGAAAATCCAACTATGTGGAGTTTAATTTTTAAATTTTATGAAAAAACCGGAGTTCCTGCTCTTTTGAATACATCATTTAATTTACATGGAGAACCAATTGTTAGAACAGTGAAAGATGCATTGAGAGTTTTTGAGAAATCAGAGTTAGAAGTTTTATGGTTAGAAAATCATATCATTGAAAAAAAATCATAATTATTTTACAGTAATTTAGAGTGATATTTTTCATATACCAT
>MDTE01157355.1_pt1 | contig 12597 bp, 4 predicted proteins | sample 811231 | NCBI WGS metagenome assembly MDTE01 (sample SAMN05326651, study PRJNA326480) | marine metagenome | isolation source: seawater | place: Indian Ocean: Red Sea | collected 2010
CGTCGTCGTCGTCCTTTTGCACCGCGAAAGACGTCGGTGAGTGTTGTGTTCGTTTTTCTCCGCGCGCGAAATCACCTACTCATTTGAGTTGCCGACGACGGATATTTACCTAACTGTTTGTGCGTCTTCTTCTTCTTCTTCTCTGACGCTCGCTCTCTTTCTCTCGTTCGGATCGAAACTTTTTTTGCGCGAGGACAGAACCGCACTTGATGCAACTCAACCGGTTCGTGGCGGGAAACTTCTCGCGAGACACGAACCGCGACTATTTTACGCTTCTGGAGAAGTACTACGAAGAAGAGAAGAAGAAGAAGAAGAAGAAGAAAGGAAAAGAGAGGGATGTTTCGGAACACCACGCGGTACCACCTGAAGTGATTAACCCGTGTGGGAAAGAGTGGAACGCGGGAGATTTAGCGTACAGATGTCGAGACTGTCAAAAAACAAACTCGTCGAGCGTGTGCGTGTCGTGTTTTAAGGAGAGCGACCACGTCGGGCACGACTTTACGATATACAGATCCGAGGCGGGAGGCGTATGTGACTGCGGAGATAGGGAGAGTTGGGCAGTCGCAGGAAGTTGTGCAAGGCATGGTGGTAAATGTAACAAGGACGAGGAAGAAGAAGAAGAAGAGAGAGATGAGGAAGTGGAAGGGGAAAGGGAGGAAGAAAAGAAAGAAGTTTGGGATTCTACGTCGGTGAACGGACTTTTGAGGGTCCGCAAAAAAGAAAGGAGGATGAACGGGAAAGACCTGTTTATGGAGTACTGGTTGAAAGATCCGCGACGGAAATACCGAACGGCAATTGCTATTGATATCGCGGTAAAGAGGCTTGTTTTGGCGGTCAAGAATTCCCGTAGATTGAAGATACGATACGCGGAATTGACGCGAACGGTTCGTTTTCAGGAGGATGCGAATTCGAGCTTTGGAGAATCTGGACCAATGAACCGCAGTGATGGTATGTTGTTTACGAAAAAGGAGAGACGTTACGTAGAGAAGAAAGTTGCTCCTTACGTCGTTTCAAACGATAAATTTCCGTTATGTTTTTTCGATGATGAGACGCCGGCACAGACGGAAGAGCTTGAACAACGCTCGCGTCGAATGGCGTTTCGCAGCGCAAATAACCGCGCGATGCTGTTGAACGAGCGCGTTCCGCGTGCGGTTTTGGAGCAATTAGAAGAAATGTCCGTCGCCTCTTCAGTTTTGGCGACATACCACGGCGACGAAAACGGGTCCGGTGCAGACGACGCAGATCAAAAGGTTCAACTCGATCCAGAGCTAGAAGATATTTTAACACCAGACGCGCGTGCACGAAAATTGGATAATATGCGCGACGAATATAGAGTTGTAGTCGAGCGCATACGGATCGAACGAACAGCAGCGCGCGTCATCGCAGGCTGGTTGCTGCACCAATTTGCTAATTCTGACATAGTCGAATTGAAAGAATGTCTGGCGATGGCTTTTATTTCTTCAAGTCATTCGAAATATGCAAGGGAAGAGAGTCGGTTGACTGATCCAGACATGGATTGGAAGACTAGAATGCGCATGAGTAAGGTTCTTCTAAAAAATGGTTGCGAGAACCCCGACGGTCATTTATCAAACATTGAATATGAGCTTAAAACAACGAAAAGTGTTCGACAAATGTGGCAAGACGTCGCGCACGTACACACAGAAATTGATGATTCAATAGAAGAATGGCTAGAGGATGTATCAATTAGAACACGCGCTCACAACGAGGACGTGGACGAGATGAAAAGCGAGAACTACAAGAATTGGGGAGGGAAAAAATGGAAGAACTGCTGGTTTAGAACCGAAGAATATTCAACAGATCAGATAAAAGTTGATTGCACGAATTCGTTGTTCGTTATAATGCACGAGATGAGCGAGACTCCCGAAGCTGAGGTTTTCTCTGACATTGTGAGCATTTTTCTGAAGCTCATAGTTTCGAGTGCATTTGTACAAATGCACTACTCTGCTGGCAAAAGCGAATCCTACGGACAAAACCGTTTTAAGTGCCACGTCGATTTCGAGTCCTTGGGAGAGTTTAGAACGCGCTTTTTCAAAGTGTATATGCATTTATATTTCGACCTTTCTCACATCGGATTTATGTTCCCATGGTCGTCGCTGAAACCATCATTGTCGTCCGAATGCTATCGAGGACGCCGAAAATTCGACAGAATCCGGGGAGACCTCCTGGATCGCCTGGGCGTGCAACTCTTCGCTTCTTGGAGTTTATTTTTAGCAGTAAACGATTCATACCGTTACCCTTTTGATCAAATTCAACGTGACGCCGTGAACCATAAAACAGATGGAATATCAAAATATTTAGACATGTTTAGTACGCATCGGCGATTATTGTGGTCTGTGAAGGCCTTCGTTGATGAAGATTTGCGCAATCTGTTAAATAATCCAACGTGGCACGTGGATCAAAGCGAAGAAAGTGAATGGGAAGAATATAAGAGGTCGAACATGTTTCTTGGACTCGCTAATAGACCTATATCGGATTTGAGAAACTTCGCGCTTAACTCTACCTTAAATGCCATAAACTTTGTAAACAGTAAGGTTTTGCCTTTAGAATTCTTCGAGGAGATGTTCATGTTTTGCAGCGAAAAAGTCGAACCGGTTATCAGGGCTCACAAGCAGCACGTTGGACGCGAGAACGAAGAGTGGCTTAACATCGTAGCACTCGAGTTTAACTTAGTGCTGGTATATAAAGATATAATACGCAAAGCCCTGTTAGATTCTTCATCCGATGAGAACGATGATATTGATATTTCTCTGGGAGATGGTATCAGTGCAAGAAGAAACGCGTGCGCAGAAAATTTGAGGCTGCACGTCGTTCTGAAATTCTTGAAAGCAAGAATCGTTGACTCGTGCAAAAGAATGCATACAAAGGGGGTAGTCGGGTCGAGGAATGAACTAGATTCGCGAAACCCGCACGCGCCGCATTTGCGATGTCTCGATATCACGATACAAGCTTTGTATGACTATTATTCTCGGAATCCCGTTGCGGAACCGAGTTTCAATGCGAAAGAAATTATCACGCATACGTGCGAAGAATTATTCCGAAACAATGCTTTTGATTTGCTCCAAGACGACATTAATTTAAAGCACATGTTCAACCACGATACGGTATTGGATGTGCATGATCGAATGGCATACAGCTTTGAAGGTAAGATGATAAATCAATCTCGGGGCATGAATTGCTCAGAAATAATCGCTCTGCGTATTTCTGATATATTACATTGGAGTTTTCAAGTCAACGCCCGCGCCTGGATACTAAACGGAGACCAGATGCGACTGTATTCTCGCACGTACTCAATCGGTACTTTTAAGTTTGTGTCGAAGTTCTGCGATATCAGTTTATTGGAAAAGGTATTAACGTTTTCGCCGAGGAAATCGATTCTTTTTGCGGTGGAGATTTTTTTACTGCGCGCCGCGGACGTTAGGTTTCGATGGGTGGATTACGGTTTCACATACAGGAGCCTGGTTGAATTCGCAGAGAGATGTGTCGCCAAAGGAAAAGAATGTCCTGAATACTTGCGAAAACCTCACATTTTTGAAGAAATGAAGCAAAGTCTTCTAACTTCTGGCCCCGATGAGTTGCTTGAATCGGAGAAAGCGGTATTGTGTCTTCGAGACGCCATGAATACCTTGGCGTATTTCGCGACTCGGCAAAGTCAGTCTCTTTTCTGTATTGAAACAGAAAGTGAACGCGTTGAAAATTCAATCATCCATACTGTGGCATTCAAAGAGTCGATGAGAAATGGGCCGACGTACTCAAACATTCAGTCGGGATTATCAGTGTACCTCGGAGAAAGCTTCAACAGCGGCGGCACAGAGAAAGATTTAGATGATTATCTCGAACGCTTGTGCATCGTCAGTAAACCGTCGACATCGACAATGCTACAGCCTGAAAGTAACGCGTTTTCAATGCAGGTCACGTACAAACTTAAAGAAGAGAGTTGGGCAAAATTCAACGCGTTTCACATCGATTACACGGATGAAGAACGTGACGCGGCTAAAGCAAACGCGATTCAAAGAAACTCTGATTGGACTCCCATCAATGAGGCTTGCACACGAACAGATGAGGACATGCACTGTTCTTTCAAGTTTCGATTTAGCGTAAGTCCCGTTGTTGCGTTTATTTGCTCATTATCTATACGATTGTCCGCGTTTAACGAGGATCAAAATCCGATTTACGATGATTTAGCGGTTGCAGCGTTTGCAATCTTGGACGACGCAATGCGCAGTATTTCTTCTCAATTCACGACATCGTCGAGATCGAATCTTTTGAAGAGATTCCAAGGAGCTGTCGATAGTTATAGTACGAACGAAGTTATGTCGACCGAAGATGAAGAAGTCCTGAGTAAACTCAAAAATTATGTGAAAGCCTGCGACACGTATTTCAACGAAGATCTCGAAACTTTGAAGGACGGTTTTAATTCTAGCACAGTTGAGCTCTTTTCAAGAATTAAGGACAACGAACAACATTCTGGTTCTAAGTTTGAGACAGATATGCCCGAAATTCCGGAAGAGATTCGCGAAAGTGAAATAGTGTTTATTCAAAATTGGTCCCGTGTGTGGCGCGAGTACGCTTCAACGAAACGCGAATGCGTTGAGTTTATAAAATATCTCAACAACGAAAGCTTTGAAAAACCATGTTGTAGCGAGCTAGGTTCGGATAGTTTGGATCTTTTGATAGAAGAGTTGAAAAAAATGGTCGCCATTTGGAAAGAGAAAAACCAGGCAGCGAGAACACTCAGAAACGGCTCAACGTTTTGCGAAGCCGTGTACCTTCTCGCAACAAGGGAGAAGAAAATAAAATCGAACGAAGACATTTTACGGCGAACAGCGATAAAAGTTGCAAAACGCATGCGAAAGAATGATAATTTGTGTCTTCTAGATGTGCAAACGTATAACGACATTGCGCATCGAACGGGCGCGTTTGCTAGAGATGGATCACTTCCTTCTTCCTCTAACGAAAGAGAACGCGACGGAAATTTTGGTGACAAGGAAACTGTAAAACAAGAAAGGAAGGCGCGTCTTAAAGCTCGACAGGAGCAAATGATGAAAGAAATGCGCGAACAACAACGAAAAGCTTCACAGGCACTCGGCATAAGCGACGATGTGAACAATGAGGAGGAGAATGGTGCTGCCAACACCTTTCCTTCTCCCTCTTCCTCCTCGGTGTGCGACGTGTGTGCCGGTTGTGGTAATCCGATTAAAGATGATGATTTTGATGCGTGTCTAATTTCAAAGTTTATGCTGGTAAATCATGCAGATGTACTAAAGCGAAATGAATTCGACCGGCGAATGAAACAAAATGGTGCAAAGTACGACCCTGGTACTCTAGCTGAAAGAAAATCTCGCTACGACGATGAATTTGCCCAAATGGCTGGTCACATTACTCGCGACACGTGTTTGTCCGTCGAGACGGGTGGCCTCATCGCTCAATCTTGTGGTCACAAGATGCATTTAAAATGTCTTCGAAATCATAAAATCGCTACTGGGGCGCAAGAACCAGGACAAGGTGAGATATTGAAGGAAATGCAAGCGAGCGTATTTGTTGAAGGCGCGAACGTGTTCGAAAAAAATGAAACCAATACAAATGCAAACGGTCAGAGTCAGAGTCAGAATGAAGCCACCAACCGTGTAAATGCTGCTATTTTGGAGGATGGTGCTTTAGAGAACCCCGATGATATCATCGCCGAACAGCAACGCGAACAACTTCGCCTCGAAGAAAATACTTTGCGGGCAAACGGAGAGGAACGTAGGAGACAAGTTTTCATTAGGCGCGAAAACGGCTTGGTCAATGGGCAATTTCATTGTCCTACGTGTCGTCGCATTTCGGACTGCGCGATTCCTATCCTTGAAGATATGTCAAAATCATCAACAAAGAGTGTGGACGTTAGCGGCATGTGTCGTATGGAGCGGGCACTGTTAGAACGTGAGCTCGTCGAATCAATATTTTGGAACCTCGCCAACGCCGACTATGGAGGCACTTTGCGCCTCGCGTCATTACTATCATACGCGCGTAAGTTTGTTTTCTTGCACCCGCACATGCAACACGCGGACAAATTGGACATCGATGCTTGCATAAAAAACGCGATATCGGGTTTTCAATACGACGGGAAATCTGACAATCTTAAGTATAACTGCAGTACAGTGGAAGATCTTACCCTTTTGACTACGAGAAGAGATTACAACGCGTTGTGGAAGAGTGCGATCGCCGGTATTTGTTTTTGCGAGCTTGCACTGCGTCCGGCACTTTCTTTGACTGTGCCAACGTATGCGGAACACGCACCTGAACGTGACGCGCTTCCTGCCGTGGGAGATGAAGTGAATAACATATCCATTGATGCCACTTGGCTGGCGTCTATTTCCATTGCAAAATTGGCGTTCGCATTTATGAATTATTCATCGAGAGCTTCTAGCGTGATATTACACCATAATCCGATTTTCATGAAAGAAGAGAATGACGTCGGTTTAGTGGGTTCTAACAGATTTACGTTATACATGACTCTTTTGAGACTGGATCTGCTGAAAGAACCCGGGTTTTCATCGCTTTTTTCCAAAGAGGAAAAAGCAAAATCAGAAGAAATATTGAAGGAGATGAAAGACTCGATATATCTTCTGATGGATAACAGTCGATCACATCTATCCCAGTTTGAGTCGGTCGTTCAATCTGGTGCTATGGAAGTCATGCATTTTCCTTCTTCTCATCAGACGAAAAGATATCGGAAAATAAATTCTTCCTTAGTAGTCAAAGGATACCTCGCGGGCGAAAGTGTCCGCACCCTTAAAATGACACGGCCGGACGAAGGGGAACGCTTTATACCGGATACAGAGAAATGGGAAGAGAATGGAATGGATCCTTTTCTTGAATTTGTGCACACGATGCTATGGTGTTTTGAGACGATTCGCCACGATTTCTCAAAAACAGAAGGCGTGCCGTATGACCCCAATAACCCACCGCGCGAGCCTTGGCCGCCTCAGAAATTTCTCGATGAGAAAGACATCGAACTATTTTTGACGCGCTTGAGAGAGACTATCTTAGCGAATTTTGCCTCCTGTAACTTCATTACCCATGATGACAAAAGGGAAAAAATATATTTTCTCCGATCAGATTTGGAATATTTTTGTTCGTTACACTTTAGAATGGGTGCATTGATTGACGCTGCGAAACGCGTTTGGACGACGACGAGTGATGAAACTGCCGGCGAAACTTCGGGTCGAATAAAAATGCCAAGAACATACGATGCAGAGGGTATCGATTGCATACTTTCTCGCGCTCTGTCATCCGTATCGGGTTCTGAAACGCACCCAGAAATCACCGTCATATCTGCAAATGAAGCCTCCGAAATCTGCGGCATCTCGCGCACCGCAGACCCAAACACGTTGAAAACGCCTTCGCTGATCAAACCGCCGAAACGTCACGAAGACCTTCTGCTCGCCTCAAAAGTTCCGTGCAAATGTTGTCAGCGTATTCCTGAAGTTGCTGCTATGTGCTTGCTCTGCGGCGATATCTTCTGTGCCGCCGATGAACTCTGCGTCCCAAAACTGTGCACCACAGGAACAGAGCCAAACGCCTGGAACGATCCAAACACTGACGAATGCAATCTCACGCCGTTCGATGCCGTAACGCGCAACATCAACTACACTCGCACGCGCCATAAGGGCGAATGGGGTCTATACAAACACGCGCGACATTGTGGTCAACGCACATGCGTTTTCATCCTCCCTCAACTCACTAAAACGTTGATCCTCGACGACCAGTACGCGCGATTGTGCCCGAGCCTGTATGTCGACGCGCACGGCGAGGAAGACGAAAACTGTCAAAGAGGTGTTCAACTCTTCTTAGTGGAAGAGCGATTCAAAATTATAGACAACGCGTGGAGAACGGGCGCGTTAGTTTTTCAAGGAGGCTCGTCGCCGATGTTGAAAGGACAGAGAAGCATGGCCACGCAATGGTAGTTCAACAAGCACGCAAGAGTCGATAATATCTCCTTTTGGAAGCATCATTCATCTTTTTATGAAGAAAACTCCTCACAAAAAAGAGCAGACGTGTAAACATGATCATCTTACAAACGCACGCGTAGAAAACCGTCGTTGACAATGCCGTCCTCTTCTTCCCCTTCTTCTCCGCCCTCTTCGAACGCGAACACCTTCTCCTTCCCATACTCTCCTCCGTACGAACAACAACTCTCCTTCATGTCGAAAGCGTACGAGTGCTGTAAAAACGGCATTCCAATCGGCGCGTTCGAGTCTCCAACTGGTACTGGGAAGACGCTATCGATTTTATGCTCCGTGCTGACGTGGATGGAAGATCGGAACAAGCTCTTGAGAGAAGGGTTGATGGAAGAGGCGGATGGGAAAGTGAACGAGAGGTTCAAAGAGAAGGAAGATGAGAAGCAGAAATTAGGTGATGATGAGGAGGAGGAGGAACCGGATTGGATGAAAAATTTCGCCGACGCAAAGGAATCGAAAGAGGCGATGAACACGTTCGAAAAACGAATGAAGAAAAGGGAGGAAACGATGAAACGTATAAAGCTGAGAGAGCAAAGGAAGTTGACGAGGTTATCGAGCGAAGGGAGAGGGATGGATGGAGATGACGATATTGATGGAGGAGAGAAGAAGACGAAGTATCGAAGTGAGAAGAGGCAGAAGAGGGATCATTTGAGAGAGCATTTGTTTAGGAAGAGTGGTAACGAGAACAATAACGAAGAAGATATGGAAGAGGATTGGCATAAAGATCCCGAGCAGTACGCTTTGTACGAGGAGCTGGAATTTTTACCGTCCGATGTGGAGAACGAGGACGCTGAGAAGGATGATTTAGACGTGTTTTCGTCGGATGATGAGAACGATAAGGATTCAGATTCAGATTCGGAGAGCATGCTACCTATAACGAGGATTATATTTTGCTCGAGAACACACTCGCAGTTATCGCAGTGTGTTTCTGAGTTGAAGAGGACGCGGTTTCGGGAAAGTGTTGCCTCCTCGGCGATTGCGTCGAGGAAACAGTTGTGCGTGAATCCGAAAGTGAACAACGGGGTGATGTCTGCGCAGAGGATCAACGAGACGTGTTTGGATTTGCGAAAATCAGCGAGTAGTTCGACATCGAAGACGATAGACAAAGAGAAGAAGAAGAAGAAAAAGAAAGAAAAAGGGTGTCCTTTTTTGGTGTCTCGGTCGAAGGCTACGCGAGCGCTGGCTGATCGTGCGTTGGTCCAACCGCTCGATATAGAAGAATTATCCTCCATGGCAACGAAAACGAAATCGTGCGCGTATTATGCCGCGAGACAAGCATCCAAAAATGCAGATATTATATTCATGCCGTACACGAGTCTCCTCGCTCCAGAAACTCGAGACGCCTTAGGTATTGAATTAGATCCAAAGAACACGGTGGTCATTTTCGACGAGGCACATAACGTGGCCGATGCCGTGAGAAGTTCGTCGAGCGCTTCGGTGACCAGACGCGACGTTAATCGTGCGATTAGCATGATTGAAAACTACATCGAACGTTTCAAAGAGCGCTTGACGGCTGATAATTTACGCGTTTTGAAGGTTCTCTTAAGCGTGACGAAAAGATTGGTATCCGTGCTCACAATGAGTTCCGCAGAAAGAGAAAAGAAGAGTAGCGTTAAAAAACTCTCGTCTTTGAACAATTTCTTATTCAGCGCGAAACTAGATAACGTGAACGTGTTCGAGTTGGTTCGTTTTTTGAAACAAACGAAAATTGCTCATAAAATTGCCGGCTACGGCGAATACGTCGAGCAAATGAAAGAAAATGACATCGACGCTCACACGAATAATTCAGAAGATCGAGATTGGAGTGGCGCTTGGGAAGGTGCAAGGACGGTTACGGAAACGCGAATGGAAACGCTTGATACAGGCAAAGGGCTGGAAGCAAGAGTTGTTACCGCAAAGAAGAATCAACACAGTGCAAATGTAGCTTCCGTTCATGCGATGGCAAATTTTGTCCACGTGTTAGGATCGGAAGATGCCGATGGACGCGTATTGGTAGAGAAAGTTTCTGGAAGCGAAGAGGAAGATAGCAGCGTCAAATTTGTGCTACTTGACGTCGCTTCGCGGTTCCGAGAGGATATTGTGAAGAAATGCCGAGCAACGCTTCTCGTCGGCGGTACGTTAGCACCGTTTGAAGAGCTGTTGACGCAACTCATCGGATACAAGGAAAGTGGCGTATTTCCACCGGATGCAATGATTTCATCTTCGTCGCTTCCACCTCCACCAAAACCGATGTTGTTTTCTTGCGATCACGTGGTGGATAAGTCGAATGTGCTCCCTCTTGCCATAGCTAAAGGACCGTCCGGGAAGACGTTTGATTTCACCTCGAAAAATTTGAAGCTTTGCGAAAACGAGTTACTCGACGATCTCGGTCGAAGCATATTGAACCTATCGAAAGTGTGTGTAAAAACCGGGGGGATCATCGTATTTTTTCCGAGCTTTTCACTGATGGACCGATGTTTTCAGAGATGGCAGAACAATAACAACGCGAATACTACTGACGCCCCTTCTATTTTGCAAATGATGCGCAAAGCCGGGAAGACTGTGTTGAAAGAACCTCGCGATAACGCACAACTCGACCGCGCGTTAACTCAATTTTCCAACGCTTGCGGGGGAGAAAAACCAACGTACGAACTCGCCTCGAAAACAGGCGCCATTTTATTGTGCGTCGTCAACGGAAAGCTCTCGGAAGGCATAAACTTCAAAGACAATCTTGGACGCATGGTGGTCGTGGTTGGTCTACCATTCGCCAACAAGATGGACGAAGAATTGAGCGCTAGGATGCAGTATCTGGATTTACAACAGAAGCAAGTCAACGGTTCTTCTTCACCAGCAACAACATCGGCCGGTCAAGCATATTATGAAGCCTTGTGTGCCCGAGGCGTGAACCAAAGCGTTGGTCGCGCCATTCGTCACAAAGAGGATTTTGCAAGTATGATTTTCTTGGATCAAAGATGGTGCAAGAAGGATAAAAGGAATACACTTCCCGGGTGGATTTCGAGAGAATTAAAGGTTGTGGACGGAAATTTCGGCGAGGCGGTGAGACACGTCGCGCAGTTCTTCAAAGTGAAACAACAAATGTAGTTATAATAGCATAAAACGATGCATAGCTATAGTTAGACATGGTATTGAAATTAAGTGTATTAATATGTGCGCGAATTAGCTTACGCACACATGCTGCTACATTTATACTGTTATTTTAATACAGGAGCTCTCTCCCAGTCTCTTCCCTTTTCTAATACAATAATTTGCGTTCACTTTAAATCCTTCGAGCGCTTTCTTTCTTTATACATATGATTCAATTACTTACTCTCCCTCCTCGTCTGCTACCTCGCTCGTCCACAACGTCAAGTTATCCCTCAACAATTGCATAATCAAGGTTGAATCCTTGTACGATTCGTCGTCCAACGTATCCAAATCGGTAATAGCTTCGTCAAACGCCGTTCGTGCTAAAGCGCACGCTTTCGTTGGATCGTTTGAAATCTCATAGTGAAACACGGAATAGTTCAAAACTAACCCCAATCTGGTCGGATGGGTCGGATGTAACCCATTTTTCCCGCTCGCAATCTCCGTCGCTTTCTCGTAACTCTCACACGCCTTCTCCCCCGCTTCTTCTCTTCCCGGCGACGCTCGAAACTCGCTCAAATAACGATAATAGTCACCGGACATTTTGTAGTAAAACACCGACGTCTCCGCCGCGTCCGCACTTTCCAACTTTTCCATTCTCGGAATCAAATTCTCTTTCAACATATCGATAATCTCCGCGCATATTTTCTCCAATTCCTCCTCGACTTTCGAGCGGTAATCCGCAATCTTCGCCGCGTTTTCGTCTCGTCCTTTCGTCTTCTCTTTATCTTCCAAAGCCGAGAGAATTCGCCAGGACGCTCGGCGAGAGCCGACAAAGTTTTTGTACCCCACAGAAAGTAAGTTGCGCTCTTCGACCTGACATGTTTAGCAAATCGTCAGTACACGCACACGCTGGTTCTTCTCAACACAGAGAGATCGAAAGAGAGAGAGAGAGAGAGAGAGAGCAAGAAAGAAAGAAAGAAAGAAAGAAAGAAAGAAAGAGTTTTAAAATATGTCATGTGAGCGCGGCGGCGCGATTCCGTTCGTTGCATTTTCGCACGCCAAATCTCAACGTCTTACGTACCGTCAACTCGATGTCCGCTATCCCGCACAGTTTCTTCAAAGCCACGATCATTTCTGGGAGCGTCGCGCAAAAAAATAAAGTGAAAGAGGGTGGATGATGCATAAAAGCACCGGTCAGCGCGATCGTTCGGACGCGACACTATAGGGCCTCGCTTTGAGACGCGACGGCGATTTGCAACGAATTGGAACAACAAACAGACGCAAAATTCCCCCTCAAAAACAGATTGGATCGCGAATCCAATCATCGCCTTAGTACAGACAAGAACGCGCTTTGGTTTCCGAAACCTACCGTCGTATCTTTCCGCTTGTTCCGCCAACTTGGCTTGGAACACGCACTTCGATCGCTCCGTGAGTTCGCTCATTTTTGTCTCGCCTATTTTCGCTCGAGGGAGGCACGTCGGAGAGCGTGTGCCTATGCGGCAGTGCCGAG
>MDTE01196328.1_pt1 | contig 12597 bp, 14 predicted proteins | sample 811231 | NCBI WGS metagenome assembly MDTE01 (sample SAMN05326651, study PRJNA326480) | marine metagenome | isolation source: seawater | place: Indian Ocean: Red Sea | collected 2010
GCCCCATTGCTAGTTTTCAAGACTAGTGCTTTCAACCGCTCAGCCACCCCTCCAGAATATCGTTTTATAAGCAAAATTTACTAAATCATCAATTGAAATCGTTACAAGTTGATATATTGTTTTTTTTTACTATCAAAAAATGAATAAAACAATACGTATCTTTCCGATATTAATTTTTATTTTTTTTCATAAAAATTTTGTATTTGCAAACTCAGATATTAATTTTGATAAATGGTTAATTGATTTCAAAGTTGTTGCTGTAAAAAAAGGTATTTCCGAAAAAACCGTTAATGAAGCGATGAAAAATGTTAAATTTTTACCAAAAGTAATCGAATACGATCGTTATCAGCCAGAGTTCTATGAGGATACAAAAACTTATATTAAAAAAAGAGCTAATAATGAAAAAGTTAAAAAAGGTTTATTTTTATACAAAAAAGAAAAAATATTAATAAGCAAAATTGAAAAAAATTTTTCAGTAGAAAAAGAACTTTTATTAGCGCTGATGGGTATCGAGACTAATTATGGAAAATATCTAGGTAAAATGGATATCTTATCTTCATTAGCAACCTTGAGTTTTGATAAAAGAAGAAGTGCTTTTTTTACTAGTGAACTATTAACTCTGCTTAAATTGATAGACAAAGGTGTTATCGATAAAAGTATTTTATTTGGTTCCTGGGCTGGAGCATTTGGAAATTTTCAATTTATGCCATCAACAATTAAAAATTACGCAATAGATTATAACAAAAATTTAAACATAGATTTAAAAGAAACCGAGGATTCATTTGCGTCTGCAGCCAATTATTTAAATAAAATTGGTTGGAAAAAAAATAAACCATGTTTTTACAGGGTTGAATTAAAAAATGAAATTCCAGAAAAATACTTAAATAGTTCTGCAAAACAATTAGTTAATAAAAAAAAATTAAAATTTTTCAAAAAATATATAAAATCTTTTAATAAACTTAATCTAAATGAGAACATAATGTCAGCAATAATTATTCCGGATAAAGATATAATACCTGGTGCGAAAAATTTAACACCCGCATACATTGTTTTTGATAATTATGAAAAAATTTTAAAGTGGAATAGATCCCTTAGATTTGCTCTTGCTGTTTGTACATTAAAGGATAAATTTACAAATGAAATTTAATTTACTTTTAATAATACTGTTAATTTACTCTTGCACAACTAATTCTAGTAATAAAAGTGAATTAGAACCATATACATCAAAAGGATTTGCCCTTATCTATAATGATTTAGATTACGAAAAAAAGGTGATCTCGCATAAATTGGATAATTCAAATCTTGAAATTGGGCATAATAAAGTTAAAAAAAATTCTATTATCAAAATAACGAATCCAACGAATAAAAAATCTATTGAACTAAAAGTAACTAAAAAAATTAATTATCCAAATTTTTATAAAATTATATTAACTGAAACAGTTGCAAAAAAAATTGGTTTAGACTCTAGTTTGCCTTATGTTGATATACAAGAAAAGGTTAAAAACAAATCTTTTATTGCCCAAAAAGCTGTTACTCATTTAGAAGAGCAAAAAGTTTTTAATAAAGCACCAGTAACAAAAGTTCAAATTGACAATTTATCTTCGCTTAAAAATAAAGAAAATAAATTACACATATTTACTATTATTGTTGGTGATTTTTATTCTGGAGAGTCAGCTAAAAATCTTAAAGATACACTTGAACATATGTATGTTAAAAAAGGATCCCTTAAGGTTAAAAAACTAGCAAAAAATAAATTTAGGTTGTTTGCCGGTCCATATTCATCAATTAATACTTTAAAAGAACGTTACTTTGAGTTAAATAGATATGGTTTTGAAGATCTTGATATAATACAAAATGATTAAAAATAATTTACTGGCATTTATTTTTCTTTTATTTATTTCGACCTCATCCTGGTCTACCCCAAAAATAAATGTCAAAACTGCAATACTTCTTGATTATAATTCAGATAAAATTTTATATGAATTGGAACCAGATCTAGAAATTTATCCTGCTTCTATGACAAAAATTATGACATCAATAATTGCTTTTGATCTGTTAAAACAGGGAAAAATTAAATTAGAAGATGAAGTTATAGTTTCAGAGAATGCTTGGAGAATGTCAAAAGCTGGTTTCTCTTCAATGTTCATAATGTTGAATGATAAAGTTAGTATCGAAGACTTGCTAAGAGGAATTATTGTAGTTTCTGGAAATGATGCCTGTGTCGCTTTAGCAGAGGGTATAGCTGGTACCGAGTCAAACTTTGCTGATATGATGAATGAAAAAGCCTCTGAGATTGGTTTGACAAATACAAATTTTTCTAACTCTTCAGGTATTAACGATCCAGACAATTATTCAACGGTCAGAGATATAGCTATTATGTCAAAATATTTAATAAAAAATTTTCCAAAGTATTATGAATATTTTGCAGAAACTGAATTTACGTGGGAGAGAACGGGCGGAGATCCAATAACTCAAGGAAACAGAAATCCACTTTTATATAAAAATATGGGTGCTGATGGTATAAAAACGGGTTATTTAGCTGTTGAGAAATATTCTTTAGCTAGCACTGTTATAGGTGAGAAGAGAAGAGTTATTTCGGTTATAAGCGGTTCAGACACAAAAAATCAAAGATCTTCAGACTCAATCAAATTAATCTCTTGGGGACTGAGAAACACAAACACTTACGAGATATCAGACAAAGAAACACCAAAATTTGAATTTAAAACTTGGTTAGGAAAAAAGGAGTCTGTTAAAGGAATAACACAAGAAGATGTCTATGTTACGATAAACAAAAAAGAACTGAAAGATTTTAAAGTTTTGTTAAAATATGATGGCCCTATCAATGCACCTATCAAAAAGGGGGATGAAATAGGTGAAATAATTATAAAAATGAGTAATGAAGAGGACAGAATAGTTCCAATTTTTGCTCACGAAGATGTTAAGAAAGTCAATTTTTTTAAAAGTCTATTTATGTCATTTAATTATATGATATGGGGAGATGTTTAAAAAAAAGCCATTTTTAATTATTTTTGAGGGGGTAGAAGGTTCTGGTAAATCTTATCAATCTAAAAAATTAGTAAATAGCCTCAGAAAAAAAAAATTAAGTGTTGTTTTAACTAGAGAACCAGGTGGCACGAAAGGCGCAGAAAGAATAAGAAAACTTATTTTGCAGGATTACTTTCATAAAAATACAAAAGATCAATTTGATAAATATACCGACACATTGCTTTATTTAGCAGCAAGAAACGAACATGTATTAAAAAAAATAAAACCAGCAATGTTACAAAAAAAAATTATTGTTTGTGATCGATTTATCGACTCAACTTTTGCCTATCAGACTGGCGGAAAAGGTGTTGAAAAAGTCTTTATCGAAAATATACATAAAAAAGTTTTATATAAAATTAAACCGAATTTAACTTTTGTTTTAAAAGTTTCTTCTAAAAAATCGCAAAAAAGATTAAATAAACGAAAAAACAAAAATAGATATGACAAATTTTCAAAATCTTTTTATTCTAATGCACAAAATTATTTTATAAAAATAGCAAATAAGAATACAAAAACACATTATGTTTTTGACAATTCTGACGAAAATAATCAAGTTCAAAAACAAATACTTAAAATAGTATTAAAAAAAATCAATTTTTAAATGCCAAAGAAAATTAAAGAAGAAACCAAAAAAATACCATCTATTGAATTATATGGCCACAATACCGTATTTGATAATTTAAAAAATCTATATAAAAAAAAATCATTTCCAAAGGTTCTTATGCTTACTGGTGAAAAGGGTATAGGCAAGTTTACATTAACCTTTCATTTGATTAACTATTTTTTAACTGATGAAACTGAATTTTCTTATAATATTAATCAAAGAATCATAAATAAAAAAAGCACTGTATTTAACGAATTAATTTCTGGATCATCTCCTAATTATACCTATATTTCTAACGAAAATAGTTCAAAAGCAAATATAGAATTAATAAGGGAACTAAAAAAAAGTTTTATCAATACTTCATTAAACGATAAACCAAGATTTATTGTTTTTGATGATGTAGAGCATTTAAATATAAATACTGCTAATTCTCTTCTTAAATTAATTGAAGAACCTTCAAATACAAATTATTTTATACTTATAAATAATAAAAGAAATTTTCTCATTGAAACAATTAGATCTAGATCAATAGAAACAAAATTTTTTTTAACAGTTAATGATAAAAAAACTATCTTTAATAATCTTAAAAAACTTGAAAATTTAGAAGATCATTTCTCTTTTGATTTTATTGACTATACTACTCCTGGTTTACTTTTGGAATATTCAAAAATATTTGATAAGTATAATATTAATACTGAGACTTCATTATACGACGCTGTTTCAATTTTTCTTGAAAAATTTAAAAAAACGAAAAATGAAATACTTTTGGACTGTGTTAATTTCTTTTTAGAAATTAAATCTTCTACAAGCAAGCAAAATAACATAAATTCTGTACTGTCCATTAGCGCCAAGTATAACCTAATGAAATTAATTTATAATTATAAAAAATTTAATTTAACCAATAATACAGTTCTGGAATATATTAAAAAAACTGAAAATCATTTCCATGCCTAATAAACATTTTTATATAACAACTCCAATTTATTACCCTTCAGGTAAACCCCACATGGGCCATGCTTATTCAAGTATAGTCGCTGATATATTTGCTAGGTTTAAGAGAATAGATGGATACGATGTTCTTTTTTTAACAGGCACTGACGAGCATGGTTTAAAAATGCAAAAAGAAGCTGAAAAAAAATCAAAAGATACTAAATTATTCTGCGATGAACTTTCTGCTAAATTTAAAGATTTGACAAAAATTTTAAATTTATCAAATGATGATTTTATTAGAACTACCGAAAATAGACATTACGAATCTGTTTTAAATTTGTGGTCTAGGCTTGAGAAATCTAAGGATATTTATCTTTCTAAATATAAAGGGTGGTATTCAATTTCTGATGAAGCATATTATGATGAAGACGAAATCGAAACTAAAAATAATGTAAAATATTCAAAGATATCTGGATCTAAAGTTGAGTGGGTAGAAGAGGAGTCTTATTTTTTTAAATTATCTTCATGGCAAGATAAATTATTAGAGTTATATGAAAAAAAATCAAAAATTTATTTTACCCTCATCTAGAAGAAATGAGGTTGTTAATTTTGTTAAAAGAGGCCTAAAAGATCTTTCTGTAAGTCGTACATCGTTTTCTTGGGGTATACCTGTTCCAAAAAACTCAAAACATGTGATTTATGTTTGGCTTGATGCTCTAACAAATTATTTAAGTGCACTCAATTTTCCCAATGTACAAGACAAAAAGTATAAGAATTTTTGGCCTGCAAATATACATATCATAGGAAAAGATATACTTAGATTTCATGCTGTGTATTGGCCAGCATTTTTAATGGCCGCAAATATTCCAGTTCCTAAGAGAGTTTATGGGCATGGCTGGATATTATCTGACGAAAAAAAAATGTCAAAATCACTTGGCAACATTCTTGATCCAATCGAAATTATTCAAAATTATGGAATAGATCAACTAAGATATTATCTCACAAAAGAAGTTTCATTAGGTAATGATGGAAATATTTCCTTAGCAAGTTTAACAGATTGTATCAATAATGATCTTGCTAATAATTACGGAAATTTGTGCCAAAGAGTTTTGTCTTTTATAGATAAAAATTTAAATTCAAAAATTCCTAAATTTGACAAATTTAATTCTGAAGATACAGAGTTTTCGAATGAAATAATCGACTCTGTGACAAACTTACGTGAATTAATGGATAATCAAAATCTCAATGCGTATATAAAGAAGGTTATTCAATTTTCTTTTAATGCCAATAAATATTTCAACGATCAAAAACCTTGGAGTTTAAAAAATAGCGATACTAAAAGAATGAATACTATATTGTATAATATTTTGAATCAAATCAGGTCTATAAGTATTTTGTTGAATCCTATAATCCCTAATTCATCTTCTAAAGTTTTAGACACTCTTTCTATCAAGAAACAAGATAGAAAAATCGATTCAATTATGAATATTAATTACTTAAAAGCTGGAAGTATTATAAAAAAATCAGATATATTATTTAAAAAAATTGAAAATGATAGTTGATTCTCATTGCCACCTTGATTTTAAAAACCTAAATAATAGGCTAGATCAAGTTTTGAATAACGCTGATAAAGTTGGGGTTAAATATCTTCTAACTATATGTACAGATAACGAAAGTTTTAAAAATATAATTACAATCATAAATAAGCACAAAAATATTTACGGCACGTATGGTATACATCCGCATGAAACAAAGTTTTTTTCAAATTTGAAATCTGAGGATATTATTATTAATTTAAATAAAAATAAAAAAATTATTGGTATTGGTGAAAGTGGTTTAGATTTTTATTACAATCATTCTGATAAAGATGTGCAAAAAAAACTTTTCCGTGAACATATAATTGCAAGCCAAGTTTCATCAAAACCTCTTATAGTTCATTCTAGAAGTGCTGAAAATGAAATTTTTGATATATTAAACTCTGAATTTAAAAATAAAAAATTTAAAATTTTAATGCACTGTTTTACTGGATCAAAAGAGTTTGCCCATAAATTACTTGATATTGGATGTTACTTTTCTGCAAGTGGCATTATTACTTTTAAAAAAAATCTTCTATTATCTGAAACTTTTAAATCAATCCCAAATAATAGAATTTTAGTTGAAACAGACTCGCCGTATTTATCACCTGAGCCTTTAAGAGGAAAACCCAATGAACCAAGTCATATAAAATATATAGTTAAATTTCTCTCCAAATTAAAAAATGAAACTCAAAATAATGTTGAAACATTTACTACTAAAAATTTCTTTAATTTGTTCAGTTTAAATTAATTATGAAAATGATAATTTTAGGATCTGGAAGCTCTTTGGGGGCCCCATGGATAACTAATTATTGGGGACGTTTAAAGAAAAATAATTTAAAAAACGTAAGGACAAGATGTTCTGCATTTATTCAAAAAAATGATCTCTCAATTTTGATTGATACGTCACCTGACATAAAAAAACAAATATTAGATAACAAAATTAAAAACGTTGATTATGTTTTGTACACTCATGAACATGCCGATCAAACTAATGGTATATTTGAACTTAGACCCTTTTTTTGGAAAAATAAAAAGCAAATTAAAGTCTTTGCAGATAAAAGAACTTTGAAAGTCTTAATGGACAAACATGATTACTGTTTTTACGGAGGTCAAGGTTATATACCTATAATGAATGGAAATTTAATTAAAAAAAAATTCACTCTTAAAAAAAAGAATACAAAAATTACTTTTAATTCGTTTCCTGTTGATCATGGACAAATAAAATCATCGGCATATATATTTAATAACATTGCTTATTTAAGTGATTGTAATGGTGTTAATGTCAAAAATTTTAAAGATTTAAAAAATCTTAAGTACTTGATAATCGACTCATTAAAAATTCAAGCTCATCCTTCGCATTTTAATTTAGATCAAGCTATTAAGTTAAGTTATCTAATTAAACCTAAAAAAACTATTCTCACAAATTTACATACTGATTTAGATTATAATTTTCTAAAGAAAATATTGCCTAAAAATATTGTTCCTGCATATGATGGAATGGTGTTAAAAACATAATTAATTTTCTAAAGCTTTTTCAATTGATTTTATAAATTTTTTTGATGTCGGACTAGTGATTGACGCAAAAGTATCAAAAACTTTTCCATTTTTTCCAATTATAATTTTATGAAAATTCCATTTAGGGACTGATTTACTGCCATGGTTATTCTTCGCCCATTTATAAAATTCATGAGCTTTGTTACCTCTAACCTCAATTTTTTCAGTCATTGGAAAACTTATTCCAAATTTTGCTTCACAGAAGTTTTTTATTTCTTTATTTGTTTCTTTTTCTTGGTTAAAAGAATTTGAAGGAACTCCGATAACTACAAGACCTCTTTGTTCATATTTTTCCCAAATTTCTTGAAGATCTTCATACTGAGAGGTGAACCCACAATAACTAGCTACATTTGTTATTACCAAAACTTTATTTTTATATTCTGATAATTTAAGTTCTGCACCATCCAAATCTTTAAACGAGAAATCATAAGCCAACTTTTCATATGATGCGTTGCTTGAGGAGCTTAAAAATGAAAACATAAATAGCAAATATAAAAATTTTCTCATTTATTAGTGTTTAAAAGTATCAAAATATATCCAAAAATTGTCGAAAGCAACGAGCCAAGTAACACACCTATTTTGACACCATCGATATGTTGTGTTGCATCCGCGAATGCCAAATTACCAACGAACAAACTCATTGTAAATCCGATTCCGGTTAATACACCCACTCCATACAAAGTGATCCAATTTGAATTAGAGGGCATTGCTGCGAACTTAAACTTTATTGAAAAATAAGAAAATAGGAAAACTCCAAATTGCTTTCCGAAAAATAAACCACAAAGTATCCCTAATGGAACAGGGTTGAGAAGTGAGGATAACGAAACTCCTTCTAGAGACACTCCTGCATTTGCAAATGCAAAAATTGGCATTATACCAAAAGCAACATAAGGTGAGATAGCGTGTTCAAGTTTTAAAAGTAAAGAATTAGTTATTTTCTTTTTACTATCTTTGTGTGGAATTGTTAAAGCCAAAATGACTCCAGATATTGTTGCATGTATTCCTGATTGATGGGTAAAATCCCAAAGAAAAATTCCTACAATTAGATAGGGAATAAAAATCCTCACATTCAATCTATTTAATATAATAAGAATAAAAACGCAGACTAACATTAATAATAAATATAAGGACTGAACATTACCAGAGTAAAAAAAAGCAATAATTATAATCGCTCCTAAATCGTCAATAATTGCCAAAGCTGTTAGAAAAACTTTTAACGATATAGGAACCCTCTTACCGAGCAAAGACAGCACACCTAATGAAAAAGCAATATCAGTTGCAGATGGTATTGCCCATCCATTGAGAGTATCGGGACTTTCAATATTAATAAAAATATAAACTAAAGCAGGAACCAACATTCCACCAACCGCAGCAATAATTGGGAGTAAAGCCTGCTTAGGATTTGATAATTCACCTTGTATAAACTCTCTTTTTATCTCCAATGAGACTAAAAAGAAAAAAACAGCCATCAAGACATCATTAATCCAATGCAGTATGCTTAATTTTATTCCAAAATTTTGAAATCCAAGAAAGAAATAACTATTTAACACATCTAAGTAAATTTCATTAAATTCAGAATTGCTTACAAGCAAAGCTATAATAGCTGCAAATAATAGAACTAAACCAGAAGCTGCTTCTAACTTAAAAAACCACTTAAAGGGTTTTGAAATATATTGTATCATCTAAGTTATCAAATATTATGAAATTGAACGTTTCCCTCTATATACCTGTATACAATGGAGAGTCTACAATTGAAAGTGTTATAAAAAGCGCAATAGCATTAGAACCGTCACCTGATGAGATAATAGTTGTAGACGATGGATCCACAGATAATACATTAAATCTACTAAATAAATATAGCGAAAAAATTACAATTATCAAAAATAAAAAAAATATGGGCCTTGCACATTCTAGAAATGTTGGTGTTGTGAACGCAAAAAATGAAGATGTAGCTTCCATTGACTCGGATGTTGAGGTTTCAGAAAAGTGGTTAGTTGGGATGTATAACACAAAAATTAAATTCAAAAGCGCCATAGTAGGAGCTAAATTAATTGAAAAATATAAAGATAAAAATATTTATAATTATTGGAGACATATTTATGCAACACAAAATTCATATGGTGAGTCAGATGTAGAAGATCTAAAAAGACCAGTATCAGGATCAAATACAATTTTATCAAAATCAGCCTGGGAAAGAGTAGGGGGATACGAGACCCAATACAAAACTAATGGTGAAGACTCAAATTTTTGTCAAAAATTAATGAAACATAAATATAAAATTTCATATAGTTCAGACGCCAAGTGTTTTCATTTAAGGAACGATAGCTTAAAATCACTGGTTAATTCATCAAGAAGAGGATACGTATATGGAGCAGGTTTAAAAAAACCAACTACAATGAGGTTTATACAAAGATCTATAAGGCATTTTAAAGGATTCTTGAGACATGGATTTAACGATTTAAAAAAATTAAGATTTGCACTTATATATGTTAGTTTTGCAATTTTTGTAAATCATTTTATTAAAGAGTTTATTGGGCTTATTAAAAATAAATCTGATTATGTGTAATATAAAGAGTTTAAATTTTTGAAAAAACTGTATTTTGTTTATTTTATTATATCTAAGAAAAATGGTCTTCTAAAAACCTATGTTGGATATACTAATAATCTTAAAGAAAGAATTAAAAAACATAACAGTGGCAAAGGCGCAAAAAGTACTCGGGGAAGAAAATGGAAACTTGTTTTTAAAAAAAAATTTAGTAGTAAATCAAGTGCGATGAAATATGAATATTATTTAAAAAAAAATACAAAATTAAGAAATTTATTAAAAAAAAAACATGTCTAATAAAAAAATTATTATTTTTAAAAATGATGCTGTAGGGGATTTAGTTCACAGCCTTCCTGCAATTAATAATATCATCTCCAAAACTAAAAATAATAATATCACTTTATTCTTATCAGAAAGGAGTAGAAAATTCAGTTTTTTAATAGATAAAGAAAATATTGATATTAGATTTTTAAACTACGATTTAACAATTATAGATAAGTTGAAGATTTTTTTTTATGTGTTTAATTCACAAATTGATGAAGTTTATATACTAACGCCTAAAAACTTTTATTTTTATTTACCTTTTTTTTTTAGAAAAATAAATTTTTATGCTATCTGTATAAATAATATTAATAATTATAGGAGACCCGGCATATTTCTCAGGAAATATTTATATAAATATGTTGTCAATTCTCGAGATAAAATTTTGCGCAAATCAACCAAAGATCTTCAGATTGAATTAAGTGGGTCTAATAATGTCAGCTCTTCTATTGTAAACTTTAATAAATTTTTGACAAGTAAGGACTCTATTTTTAAAAATAAATATATTTATTTGCACTTTACTAAAAAAAAATTTCATGAACTTGGCTGGAAATTTAATGAACTTTTATCTTTATTGAATGAATTAAAAAAATATAAGGATTATATATATATTACGAAAGATAATTTTAAGGATGAATATGACGATATTTTTAAAAAAAATTTTAATTATTATAGTTTTAAATCAAAAAAACTTATCGACAACAAAAAAAAAATATTTTTTTTAGATGATGTTGAAGGTAAAGATCTTTTTAATGTAATTGGTTTTTCTGATAAAGTTGTTGGGTGCCATGGTATGTCGACGAATTTAGCTTCATTGCTTAATAAACAGGTACTTGATCTTTTTTATATTAAAATGAATAACTATGAATCATATTTGAAAGCAAGAACTTCTTTCCATGAATTTAAACCTAAATATAATGGTTACGATTTTATTTTGCCTAAACCTTTCATGAACAAAAACTTTAAAAAAATGAAATTTTCTTTAGTTAAATGTACTAACTTAAATATTAGAGTTTAATTTTATTTAAAGCATTGTTTTTAAATAAATTTGCCTCTTTTATATATCTTCTAACCATTTGTGTTGTTTTGTGACCAGTCATAGCCATAATACTTCTTTCTTCTGCTCCTAGTTCTGCTGTCGAAGTAGCAAAGCCTGATCTTAGACTGTGACCGGAATATTTGTTTTGATCTAATCCTGCTAAAGATGAGTATTTTTTAATAATTAGTGCTACATTTTTATCTGTCATATCAAATATCTTGCCTGATTTAATCTGTTCCTGCTCTATATATTTTTTTAAATTTTTAACTGGACAAAACTCTGGATTAGAAAAGTAGGGGATACCTTTAGTCATACCCTCGCCAGATTGATCTGTTTTTGATCTTTTTACGAATATCTTTACCCCTTCACTTACAAAATCAACATCTTCATGCATAATTAATACAAGCTCAGATCTTCTAAAGCCCCCGGCAAAGCCAATTAATAGCAATGATTTATTTCTTAATCTTTGTTTTGAGTTTTTTTCTTCATTAATTGCTTTAATAATTAATTTTAAATCATTGATTAATATTGGTTTTTTAGCTTTTTGATAGCTGCCTTTAACTCTTCTTATTCCCAATAGATTTTCAGTTATTACTGGATGCTTTACATCTAAATAATGACCATTAAGTTTATGTATAACGCTTATTGAAGCTAATCTTCTTTTTAAAGTGCTAAATTTCGATGATTTAGAAAGATGGGTTAAATACAAAGTAATTACTTTAGGCTCAGATGGCATTGAATTTAAAGCGTTCTGCTGACAAAAAAGTGCAAAATCCCTAAAATCAGCCTTGTAAGCTCTTAGAGTGTTTAGGGCTTTAGAACTCTTTAAATTTTTAAGAGTTTCTAATTCAAGGCTTTTAACATCAGTTACTAAGTCATTCATATATATTTCCGATAACCATTAATTATCGGAAGTAATATATTATGTTAATCTAAATGTCAAGACTCTTAAAAATGCGATATAAATATCCTCTATGAGCAA
>MDTE01008951.1_pt1 | contig 12596 bp, 10 predicted proteins | sample 811231 | NCBI WGS metagenome assembly MDTE01 (sample SAMN05326651, study PRJNA326480) | marine metagenome | isolation source: seawater | place: Indian Ocean: Red Sea | collected 2010
ACATCGGGGGGTTTGAAGGGGGCCGCGGCCGCGCGGCCGGATGCTGGTACGATCTGATTGCAGGGGCCATGCAGGAGATTGGGCGTCCCGCCGACGGGGATGATGGTTCGGGTGTCCTGGAGTTGCGCGGAGAGCAGATTAAGCCGCCTGACCGGTGGGCATCTTCCAATGCTCATGCGCCCATCGATGTGCCGTTGCCATCGTGGGTGCAGTGTCCCGCGCCAGCGGAGCCATCCCCCCCATCACCCCTTGTTCCCTCCAAACCCGAAGGACCGGAACCGCCAGTGCGTTCTCCCATGGGGCCGGATGACGGTGCCCGATTCCGACGTGGCCGCCTCATACACCGGCTCTTGGAACTCTTGCCCGAACTTGAACCTGGGGATCGGCCAGCGGCGGCAATGCAGCTTGTCTCCAATCCTCAGTGCGAGCTTAAACCGGAGGCCAGACAGGAGATCATCGACGTGACTCTCGCTGTGCTGAATGATTCCGAATTCGCACCGCTGTTCGGGCCAAACAGCCAGGCCGAAGTCGCGATTGCCGGCGTTGAAGGCGAATTCGTGATATCGGGACAGATCGACCGCCTGCTGGTCACCGACGAATCAGTGCTGATTATTGACTACAAGTCTGATCGGCCCGCCCCGGATACTGTCGACGGTGTTCCCCGGTCCTACCTGCAGCAATTAGCCGTCTACCGGGCGACGTTGGGCAAGATTTATCCCTCACGCCCAATACGTTGCGCGCTGCTCTGGACAGACGGACCGGACCTGATGGAGATCGATTCGGCACTGTTGTCTGCATGTGTGCCTTGACGCTCGGAAGCGGCGACCGTACATAATTAATCTCGAATTGCGGCGTGCCGCACCACGTGAACACCACCCATTGCCGGAGAGCACAATGACCGTCAGCCACATTACCGACGATTCCTTCGAGACCGATGTCATCGGCGCCGAACAACCCGTGCTCGTGGACTATTGGGCGGAATGGTGTGGGCCGTGCCGGCAGATCGCGCCGGCGCTAGAGGAAATCGCCGCTGAAATGGGCGGACGCGTTACCGTGGCAAAGCTCAACATCGACGAGAACCCGATGACGCCCACCAAGTTCGGCGTTCGGGGAATTCCCACCTTGATGCTGTTCAAAGGCGGCGAAGTTGCCTCCACCAAGGTGGGCGCGCTGCCCAAGGGCAAGCTCGTGGAGTGGCTGGAAGAAGAGCTCTAGGGCATTCGGCCCTCGGGGTAAGCCCCCTCACACGTCGGTCACGTGCCCCGCGCCAGAACCTGGCCGGCCAGGTAAAGCGAACCGCAGATCAAGACGCGGGCGGGTTCCGCTTGGTTCCTGCGCGCAATCGATTTGACGGCATCCTCCACGGAATTCGCGATTTGGGCATTGAGGCCGGACCGCTGCGCCGCTTCAGTCACGTCCGCTCCTGACCGGCTCGCCTGTTCTCCAGGGATTGGGACTCCATAGACCTCCTCAATCAGCTCTGCCTTGGCGAATGGCTCAAAGAAGGCCGATACGTCCTTGGTATTGAGCATTCCGGAGACGAGAAAGATCGGGCGTTGCGTTTTTTCCTCGTTTCTCCACTGGGTGAACGCGTCGGCAAGAGCTTGTCCCGCGGCCGCATTGTGTCCGCCGTCGAGCCATAATTCAGTATCGGCAGGTAGCATGTCGCGTAGAGGACCACGCTCGATACGCTGCAACCGACCGGGCCAATGCGCCGTTCGCAGACCGGCGCACAAACTATCTTCATCCACATCGAACCCCGGCATGGCTAGCAGCGCTACGGCTGCCATGGCCGCGTTGGCGAACTGATGCGGACCGGGTAGCCCCGGGCTGGGAAGCTCGACTTGGCGCGACCCCAATGTTAGCACCATTCCGCCGTTGCGACGCACCCGGCAGCTCCATTCAACGCCGCATCTCAGCAGGGGTGCGCCGACTTCCGCCGCCCGATCTGAAATCGGCGTCATGGCCACGTCGTCCTGCGGGCCGATGACCGCCGGGACGCCTGTCCTCAGGATGCCGGCCTTTTCTCCTGCAATGCCGGCCAGATCATCGCCGAGGAATTGCGTGTGATCGATCGAAACGGGGGTGATGACCGAGATGGCAGGGCGCTCAATCACGTTGGTGGCATCCAGACGTCCGCCCAGTCCGACTTCAAGCAGCAGGACGTCGGCTGGATGGCGCTCAAAGGCCCGCATCGCGGCCGCAGTGGTGATTTCAAAGAAGGTTATGGGTTCGGTTCCGTTGGCGGCCTCGCAGGCCTCCAGTGTTTCCTTGAGCTCCGTTTCCCCGATCGGCTGGATGCCACCGTCATTCTGGGCCAGGCGAATCCGCTCGTGAAAGTTGACCAGATGGGGGGAAATGTATGTGTGCACGCGATAGCCGGAGGCTTGCAGGGCCGCTTCGAGAAAAGCAATGACCGATCCCTTGCCATTGGTTCCCGCGACGTGCACCACGGGTGGGAGCTGCTTTTCAGGGTGATTCAGCGCGGCAAGCAACCGCTCAATCCTGCCAAGGGAGAGGTCGATCCTCTTCGGATGGAGGGCTTCCAGCCGATCGAGGACGGTACTACTGCTCTGAGGTTGAACCTCCATCCCCCGGCTCCGCAGTCTGGCTTATCGGTGCGTCTGGCGGCATCGCTGCCAAGGGATCCGAGATCTCAGCCACTTCCGCCGGCGCATTGGTTGCCATAGCGGGCAGTTCGCCGGCGATCTCGACATGGGTGAGCAGCGACAGGATGTGGACCAGCGTCGAACGCATGTCCCGTCGATGAACCACGAGATCCAGCATACCGTGCTCGAGCAGGTATTCAGCCCGTTGGAAGCCTTCGGGCAGGCTCTCGCGAATCGTGTTTTCGATGACCCGAGGTCCCGCGAATCCGATCAGCGCGCCGGGTTCGGCGATGGAGATGTCTCCGAGCATCGCATATGAAGCCGTAACACCGCCTGTCGTCGGGTCTGTCAGGATCGATATGTAGGGCAGACCGGCCTCGCGAACGTCTTCGACGGCGATGGCCGACCTGGGCATCTGCATGAGCGAGAGAATGCCTTCCTGCATGCGCGCGCCGCCTGCAGCGGCGACAACGATCAGGGGAGCGCGGCGGTTTACAGCTTCTTCTGCCGCCTTGATTAACGCTTCACCGACGGCCAGTCCCATGGAGCCGCCCATGAAGCCAAAATTTTGGGCGGCGATTACCGTCTCTACGCCACCCACACGGCCGACGGCAACCACCATGGCCTCCTGCTCTTCCGTCTTTGTGCGGCTCTCCTTCAATCGGTCGGCATACTTCTTCGAATCCCGAAATTTGAGAGGGTCTGACGCGACCTCGGGCACTTCTATTCGCTCGTAGACTCCGCCATCGAATAATTGACGGAGACGTTCGCTGGGTGAAAGCCGGAAATGGTAGTCACACTGCGGGCACACGCGATGGTTGGCTTCCAAGTCGCGATGGAACACCATTTGTCCGCAGCTGGGACACTTCTCCCAGAGGTTTTCGGGAGTCTCCCGTTTGCTGACCAGCGCCCGCAGCTTGGGTCGAACGAAGTTGGTGAGCCAGTTCACAGTTCTTACCGTCCTGCGCGTGCGTTGTGCACACCGTCGGCGAGTCCCTGTACCTGCGAAAGGAGTGCATCAACAAGTCCATTCTTGGCCTTGCCATCATCGTCGATGTTTTCGGCGATGGTGGTCACCAAAGCGGACCCCACCACGGCGCCGTCTGCCGCACGCCCGATCACGGCTGCCTGTTCGGGGGTCTTGATGCCGAAACCGACGGCAACGGGCAGCGCCGTGTGACGCTTGAGCCGCTCGACCGCTCCCGTCACCTGAGAAAGATCCGGAATCGCGGCCCCCGTGATGCCTGTGATCGAGACGTAGTAGACAAATCCCGAAGTATTGCTGAGTACGCGGGGCAGGCGTTTATCATCTGTCGTGGGCGTGGCGAGGCGGATAAAGCTCAATCCAGCATCCAGCGTCGGCAAACACAGCTCCGCATCCTCCTCTGGCGGCAGGTCGACGATGATCATTCCGTCGACCCCGGCATCCTTGGCTTCAGTCAGGAACGCCTGCGGACCAAATGAATAGATGGGATTGTAGTACCCCATCAGCACGAGTGGGGTCTCAGTGTTTTTCTTGCGGAATTGTCTCACCATATCCAGCACACGCCTGAGCGTGACACCGGCTTTGAGTGCCCGAAGTCCCGATAACTGGATGGCAGGCCCGTCTGCCATGGGGTCCGTAAAGGGAACGCCGAGTTCGATAACGTCTGCACCGGCGGCAGGTAAACCTTCGAGAATGGCGGCAGCCGTATCGAGATCCGGATCTCCCGCCATGACGTAAGTCACGAAACCCGCCCGATTCTCACTGGCGAGTTTGTTGAACCGCTGTTCGATTCGGGCGGTGCCGCTGTCCACGCCGGTCAAATCTGCACTCCCAAGGCTTCAGCCACCGTGAAGATATCTTTATCGCCGCGGCCGCACATGTTCATGAGGACAATGTGATCAGGAGATCGTTCAGGCGCGATCTTCATCACGTGCGCGAGGGCGTGTGCCGGTTCCAATGCGGGGATGATGCCTTCAATCTTACTGCAGAGTTGAAAGGCCTCGAGTGCTTCATCATCCGTGATCGACACATAGTTGGCTCGTCCCGAATCCTTCAGCCAGGAATGCTCGGGTCCGATACCGGGATAGTCGAGCCCTGCCGAGATGGAATGCGCCTCGAGGATTTGCCCATCATCGTCCTGAAGCAGATAGGTCCTGTTGCCGTGCAAGACGCCGGGTCGTCCGGCAGTGAGGCTGGCCGCGTGCTCACCCGTTTCGACACCCCGGCCCGCAGCTTCGACACCGAAAATCTCGACGTTCTCGTCGTCGAGGAAGGGATGAAACAATCCCATTGCGTTGGAACCGCCACCGATACAGGCAACCAGGGAATCGGGAAGGCGGCCTTCCGCCTCGCGCATCTGCTCCCGCGCCTCGTTCCCGATGACGGATTGAAAATCCCGAACCATCTCGGGATAGGGGTGCGGGCCGGCAACGGTGCCGATGATGTAGAAGGTTGAGTCGACATTGGTCACCCAATCACGCAGGGCCTCGTTCATGGCGTCCTTGAGCGTGCATGATCCCGACGTAACCGGAACGACCTCCGCGCCCAGCAACTTCATTCGGAAGACATTGGGTTGCTGACGTTCGATATCGACAGCGCCCATGTATACGGTACACGGTAATCCAAACCTTGCCGCGACAGTCGCTGCCGCGACGCCGTGCTGGCCGGCACCGGTTTCGGCAATGATCCGGGTCTTGCCCATGCGCCGGGCCAACAGGATCTGCCCGATACAGTTATTGATCTTGTGAGAGCCCGTATGGTTAAGCTCATCTCGTTTGAAGTAGATTTTAGCGCCGCCCAGGTGGTTCGTGAGGCGTTCAGCGAGATAAAGGGGACTCGGCCGGCCCGCATAGTGGGTGTTGAAATGCGTCAATTCGGCCTGATACTCCGGATCGGTTTTCGCTTTGTCGTAGGCTGCCTCCAGTTCGAGGATGAGCGGCATCAGTGTTTCGGCAACAAAGCGGCCGCCATAGATACCGAAACGGCCATCTTCATCGGGGCCGGCCCTGTAGGTATTGGGTAATTCGGAAACGTTGGTCATGTTCTCGTTCCGTTAGAGTGCTTTGATCGTTTCCAGGAAAGTCTCGATCTTAGAAGGGCTCTTGAAGCCAGGCCTGTCTTCGACCCCGGACGAAACGTCCACGGCGGGGGCACCGCTGATGGAAACAGCGTCGGCGACGTTCGCACAATTGAGACCTCCGGAGAGCATCCAGGGTTTCTTCCACGAGCAGCCTTCGAGCAAGTGCCAGTCAAATGCCAGGGCATTGCCTCCGGGTAGTGCTCCGGTCAACTCTTTTGGTGGTTTGGCGTCGAATAACAGCCAGTCCGCTGAGCCTTCAAATTTTTCCGCCGTTGCAATGTCTGGTGCGTTCTCCACCTTGATCGCCTTCATGGTCGTGCAGCCGAACCTCTCGCGGAGCTGGCCGATTCGCTCGGGCGTTTCGCTTCCATGCAGCTGGAGCATGTCGAGATCCACAGCGTCGAGAGTCTCGGAAATCGTCTCGTCAGTCGCATCGACGAACAGGCCGACCCGCGTGATTTCCGGAGGCAATTCCTCTACCAGTCTCGCCGCGTCTGTGGGCGCAACGTAGCGGGGCGAAGGAGGGTAGAACACAATACCAATGAAATCCGCCCCGCCGGATACCGCTGCATCAACGGACTCGGGGGTATTGAGGCCACATATTTTTGCACTGACTGTCATCGTCAATCTCTACGCATTACGTGCCCAAGTATAAAACCCAGTGTCCAATCGTTCGATTTCCGCGGGTGCCGCCAATTCATCCGCAGTGATCCGATCCATCATTCGCTGAAATGCGGGTCTGGAGACGACTCCGGCGCCAAATTGGCGAGCGGTTATACCACGAATAAATTGTCCGTCATCGTGTCTGTGAAAACCAACTAACTTGCCAGTTCATGCGACGACGTTGCCAAACTCCGTGGCTGCTGGGTGGCAGGGGTGGGAATAACACTGTCCTGGACCCCAGGCACGGGAAGCTGCTGGGCGTCTACTTTCTCGCGAAGCGCAGCGATCTCGGTTTCCAGCAGGGCATTGTGCCTTCGCAACTTCCTGGCATTGCGACGCGATTGCCGTCCCGAGAACCATGCCGACAGCCCGCCGACAATGAGCCCGAGCAGAATGGATGACAGAACAATCGCAAACACGGGTGCCGTAAGTCCGAATGGGAGTGGGTCCAGGTTGATCTCCATGTCGTGCCGGTTCGCCGCCGCGAACGCCGCAACGACGACCAGGAGCGGCAGATAGAGCAGCCAGAAAAGAGCCTTCACCTTCGGGGATTCCCTATTTGTAAGCCGATCGAATTCTTCGATCATATCCCGAGAGCAGATTCATATGACATGGAATCGTTCGACGTGCCCATTCTCCGAGCCGCCCGGACGATCGTGACCCTGTCAGTTCAGTCTGTTCGCACAATCCTGCGGGGCTGGCTGGTACTACTGTTCAACTCCAGCCGAGTCGTTCAACCTTTCCCGGAGTTCTTTCCCGGTCTTGAAGAACGGAATGTGCTTCTCACCGACATGGACCGATTGACCGGTTCTGGGATTGCGCGCCGTTCGCGGTTGCCGCTGTTTGACGGAAAATGTGCCGAATCCACGCAGCTCCACTCTGTCGCCACGGGCTAGCGCCATGGAAATTTCATCGAAAATGGTGCTGACGATTCTCTCCACATCCCGTTGGAACAGGTGTGGATTCAATTCCGCGAGCCGCGCTATCAGTTCAGACTTAACCATGGGAGCCCCACGTTTCGGCCGTTCGCGCGCCCGCCTAACGGCAGGTCAGCCCTTCAAAACACGCTCTGAGGGTGCCAAAGAGAGATCAGCCCGTCAAGTGTAAGTCGTTCAGAAAGCGTTGTTTTTCCGATCACGCTCATGAATCTTTCGATTAATCTGCGCTTCGAATTGTCGATCTCGATCTTCAGCAACGGTAAGGCGGTGGAAAGGTTGTGTGTCTTGCTGAGCCATTCTCGTGCCTGCCGCCGTCCGCCGACCTCGTCGATCAGGCCCAGCTGCAGCGCCTGGCGTCCCGTGAAGAGTCTGCCGTCCGCGACCTGTTGAATTCTGTCTGCGGCAAGGTTCCGTCGGTTCGCGATGATGTCGACAAACCAGGCATGGGTATCATCGATGACGGCCTGAGTCGCGTCACGGGCTTCGTCGGTCATGGGTTCCAGAGGTGACGGGACGCTCTTCAACGGGGACGACTTAATCGCTTCTGCAGAGACTCCAATCTTTTCCAACAGGCCGGTGAACTGCGCCGTTTGGATCAGCACGCCGATTGAACCGGTCAAGGAACTCTCACCGGCTACGATATGATCAGTTGCCGCTGCGACCAGATACGCGGCGGATGTGCCGACGGTCTTGACGACGCCGACCACCGGCTTCCTCTCTGCGACAAGACGAATGTCGTGGTAAAGCGATTCACCTCCGATGGTCGTGCCACCGGGGCTGTCGATATTGACGATCAGGGCCTTGGCGCGACCATTCTCGGCGACACGCTGCAGCAATTCGCTTCGAAGATCATCATCCACAATAAGGCCGGTTACCCCGATCTCGGCGATGTGATCCCTGCCGGTTACCAGGTCGACACGAAACAGCGCGATGAAAGCAAGCGTTATGACGGCGGCAAGGGCCGCAAGCCGCCATAAGGTGAGGCGGCGCTTCAAGCGCCGGCGATCAAGAATTGCGTCGGCATCGAGAGACATTGCATTACCTCTCGTTCGGTCGGCGGGCCTTACGCGTTAGCAGACCCAAGCGCCAAGCCCCGAGGAGAAGACCGCTATTTATTGGAGCCGGGTTCTTCCTCTGACTCGGTGTCGGACTCTTCAGCGTCGGAAGGCTCGGATTCAGCCTCGGCCTCTTCTGGCGCGGCGGCCGCCTCCTCAGCCTCCGGCTCGGCATCTTCCACCGCAGATTCTTCCTCAGAAGCGGCTGTTGCGCTCGATTCTTCTGTGTCGGTTTCGCTCTGCGCTGCTTCGGCTTCACGAGCGCGGCTAATTGCCGCTCCCAGGATATCTCCCAAACTCGCACCGGAATCCGAGGATCCGTACTGCGCCATCACTTCACGCTCGTCCGCAATTTCCAGAGCCTTGATCGATAGCGTGACGCGCCGGGAATCCCGGTCGATACTCATGATGGTCGCGTCGACCTTGTCTCCGACGGCGAAGCGCTCGGGACGCTGTTCGGAACGGTCACGAGAAAGATCGGCCTTGCGGATGAAGCCCTGCAGGTCGTCCTCGAAACTGACTTCGATGCCGCCCGTGGCGATCTCAGCCACCGTACAGGTTACGGTGTCGCCCTTCTTAAACTTGTCGATGCCAGTGAAGGGGTCCTGCGATAGCTGCTTAACGCCGAGGCTTACCCGTTCCTTTTCGATATCAATGCTCAGTACCTTGGCACGAACGATATCGCCTTTGTTGTACTGGCCAATCACCTCTTCGCCGGCCCGATCCCAGTCGAGGTCGGAGAGGTGCACCATGCCGTCGATGTCGCCGGTCAAGCCGATGAATATTCCAAACTCGGTGATGCTTTTGACTTCGCCCTCGACTTCGCTTCCTTCCGGATGAAGTGCGTGGAACTCGTCCCAGGGGTTCTCGGTGCACTGCTTGATGCCCAGGCTGATCCGGCGCTTCACAGGATCGACATCGAGAACCATGACCTCGACTTCCTGGCTTGTGGAAACGATCTTGCCAGGATGGACATTCTTCTTGGTCCAGCTCATCTCCGATACGTGGACCAATCCCTCGACGCCCGGCTCCAACTCCACGAACGCGCCATAATCGGTGATATTGGTCACGCGGCCCTTGAGTTTCATGTCGACGGGATATTTCCCCTCGACACCATCCCACGGATCCGCTTCCAGCTGCTTCATGCCGAGGCTGATGCGCTGAGTCTCGGGATTCAGTCGAACAACCTGCACCTTCACGGTTTGGCCGATCTGTACGGCCTCACTTGGATGATTGATGCGTCGCCATGCCATGTCGGTGACGTGGAGAAGTCCGTCTACGCCTCCGAGGTCGACAAAGGCACCGTAGTCGGTGATGTTCTTGACGACTCCATCGAGGACTTGGCCCTCGTGGATGTTGGCGATCAACTCCTGGCGCTCGGCGGCGCGAGCCTCCTCCATGACGGCTCGGCGGGAAACGACGATATTGCCGCGCCGCCGGTCCATCTTGAGAATTTGAAATGGTTGCGGTTGTCCCATCAGGGGTGCGATGTCCCTCACGGGTCGAACGTCCACCTGGCTCCCAGGCAGGAAGGCGACGGCGCCCGAAAGGTCGACCGTAAATCCACCTTTCACCCTGCCGAATATGACGCCGCTGACGTGTTCATCCTTGGCAAACGCGTCTTCGAGTTTCTCCCAGGCCTCTTCGCGCCGGGCTTTCTCGCGGCTTAGCACTGTTTCGCCGTTGAGATTCTCCATGCGCTCGAGATAGACCTCGACGGTGTCGCCTATTCCGACTTCGGGTGGCTGACCTTGAACAGAGAATTCCTTGAGGGGGACCCGACCTTCGGACTTCAGCCCAACATCGACGACCGCCATATCATTCTCGATAGCGATGATTGTGCCGACGACAACCGTTCCGACCAGGTCGTCTCTATTACCGAAGGATTCTTCGAGAAGTGCGGCGAAGTTCTCTTTATTGTCGGCGGTGGTCCCGCCGGTCTCGCCTGCCGTGTCCGTCATTCCGTCTCCTGTTGTGCGATCCCATCAACGCACGAATGATATTGCATAGCGGAACCACCCCGCCGCGCTGCCGGCATTCGCCAAGGGCGATGTTTTTACAGGCATTTTCACGGCTGGCGTAGGCGCTAAGCACAAAGCTCAGTTGCTTGACCCTGAAATATAGACCTTCAGAGCTGCAAAGGCTGCGTCTATAGACAAATTCGTCGTGTCTAGCAAGTACGCGTCCTCGGCAGTTTTAAGAGGTGACTCGCCGCGATTGGTGTCTCGTGCGTCCCGCTCGCGTGTCATCGCCAACACCTCTTGCTCGGTAACCGTATCGCCCTTGTCGCGCAATTCGAGGAAGCGACGATGCGCGCGCGCCTCTGGCGACGCCGTAACGTAGACTTTGAAGTCGGCATCGGGACACACCACGGTACCGATGTCTCGGCCATCCAACACGGCGCCCTGGGCGCCGCCGGGAGGCGTTTGGGCGAAGCTGCGCTGAAAGCCGACGAGCGCCTGACGGACTTCGGGAATCGCGGCGACCTTGGATGCAGCCAGACCGACGACCTCGGTCTTCAGCTCAGAATTAGTCAGTTCATTCGGATTCAGTGATTTCGCAGCCTTTTCTGCGGCCTCCCGGTCCGCTGGATCATCGCCGTTCCGCAGCATCTTCAATCCTACAGCGCGGTAGAGTGAGCCTGTATCCAGCCAAGCCAGGCGGAAGTGTTCTGCCACCAACCTGGAGAGCGTCCCTTTGCCGGAGGCGGCAGGGCCATCAATCGCGATGATCATTCGGTGGCCACGGCGGAGGTGTGAATCTCAGCGCCGAGTTCATTCATGATTTCAACGAACTCAGGGAAACTTGTATCGATAGTCTGGGCATCGCTCACCGTGATCGGATTTTCCGCGGCCATGCCCAGCAAGAGAAACGACATGGCAATTCTATGGTCGAGATCACTCGAGATGTCTGCGCCTCCGGCGATCGAACCCCCTGAACCGCGAACGGTGAATCCGTCATCAAATTCTTCGACGGTTACACCACAGCGCTGCAGTCCCACCACCATGGCCGAGATGCGATCACTCTCCTTCACTCTCAGTTCACGCACGCCACGCATGACGGTGGTCCCTTGAGCCACTGACGCTAATGCACCCAGGACCGGGTATTCATCAATCATGGTCGGAGCGCGTTCAGGCGGAACTTCAATGCCTGACAGGCCGACATGCCGAATGCAGACATCCGCCACGGGCTCACCGCACTCGGTGCGATTGCGCGACAGTTGAACCTCTGCGCCCATGTCCCGCACCGTGTCGAGAAACCCGGTGCGCAGGGGGTTGATGTTCACGTTTTCGACCGTGATGTCCGATTCGGGAATCATCAGGGCAGCCGCTAGGAGGAATGCTGCCGAGGATGGATCCCCGGGCACGGAGATGGGTCGGCCCGTCAATTCGGGTTGTCCCTCAATCGTTATCTTTCTGCCGCCATTCGCCGCGTCATCAATCGAGACAGTCGCGTCGAAGTACGACAGCATCCTCTCGGTGTGATCACGGGTCGGTGCGGGCTCGATCACCGTAGTTCGCCCCGTCGTGTTCAGCGCGGCCAGGAGAACGGCCGACTTTACCTGAGCGGATGCGACCGGAAGCTCATAGTCGATCGGTAAAGGTGTTGCAGCACCTCGCACCATCAACGGCAAGAGGCCATCGTCTCTGGTAGATATCTCGGCTCCCATGCGCTCCAGCGGGACGACGACGCGTTTCATCGGCCTCATCGAGAGGGACGAATCTCCCGTAAAGTGCGTGACGATATCCTGGGTGGCGACAGCACCCATGAGTAGCCGTGCACCCGTCCCGGAGTTTCCGAGATCGAGCACGGAGGAAGGTTCGTGGAATCCTCCGACGCCACAGCCAAAGACGGTGCGCGAGGTCGGGCTGTCCGCCAGGATCTCTGTCCCGAGCTGACGCAATGCTGCCTCCGTCGCGGCCACGTCTTCTCCTCGGGAGATACCGGTGATCTCCGTCTTGCCGATGGCAAGCGCCCCGAGTATCAGGGCGCGATGGGAGATCGATTTGTCACCGGAAACCCGGGTTGTACCGGTAAGAGATCGGGCGCGATGGGAAGCGAGCGCTTTCAATTTCGGCCTGCACAAGAATGAAGTGATGGCAATCCGGCTGCGGAGTGGTGCCTCACGAACCCGGGAGGGATGTTTGCAGTTGTTGCAAGAATTTTCCCTGGACGATTCGCAGCCACCCGGCAATCCACAAAACTTTTGACAGGTTGGCTCGTTCGTGGCAATTGGGACACCCCCAATTTCGAAGACCCTCTGAA
>MDTE01025045.1_pt1 | contig 12596 bp, 10 predicted proteins | sample 811231 | NCBI WGS metagenome assembly MDTE01 (sample SAMN05326651, study PRJNA326480) | marine metagenome | isolation source: seawater | place: Indian Ocean: Red Sea | collected 2010
TCAACCGACTTTGGCGTTTGGTTGAGGATTTAGATACCGATGCAGATGATGAGGTGGATCTAAATACCCTAAATTCGGCGGCACTGGACGTTCTCCGTCTAGCGCACAAAACGATCATTTCCGTGTCTGCGGACCTGGATCGGTTCCACTTTAATAAAGCGGTTGCACGCCTGCGCGAGCTGACCAACAGCATTGACAACCTGGATGGCTCAGCTCCCGGATGCAGCCCAGTGCGCCGAGAGTCGGTTAGCATTCTAGTACAGCTGTTGGCGCCGATGTTACCACATATAGCCGAGGAGATGTGGGCTGCCCTGGGGCACACAATCCTTCTAGCTGACACCCCGTGGCCTGAAGCTAGCCACGTTCTTATACAAGATGACACGGTCACGGTAGCGGTTCAGGTCAACGGCAAACTGCGGGGAACCTTGGAATTATCAAAGGATTGCGACAATGGCGACGCTGAGGCCGCCGCCCTAGCTTTAGATACGGTAGTTGCCGCAATAGATGGCAAGACTGCACGGAAAATCATTGTCGTTCCAAATCGGATTATTAACATTGTTGCGTAAATCTATAATCTTCATCCTGGCCTGCTGGATCACAGCAGGTTGCGGATTCCAGCCCCTTTATGAAACCCGCAAATACAATCCGGTCATCAAGGAATTTGCCTACGTTCACGTAGCCCCTATCAAAGACCGTATTGGACAACAGTTGCGCAACGAACTCCTGCATCGACTGCACGCTTCCGCTAAAAAAAATCGGTACAAGTACAAATTGGTTACAACCCTGAACGAGAGCAATCAGGCTCTTGCGGTGCGGAAGAGTGCCTTCGCGACCCGTGCTAATTTAACAGTGACGGCGACCTTCCAACTGATAGCCAAAGACAACGATGCACCGGCACTATCCGCGACAGAAAAAACAACCGTTAGTTACAACATTCTGGACTCGGAATTCGCTACATTGATCGCACAGAATGATGCTCAGAAACGCGCCATCGAATCGCTGGGCAAAGACATCGTGGTCCGCCTTGCTGTCTTTTTCGATCGCCAGTAAACATCGCTTGGCCGCCAGTGAAAGTTAATCCGGAGCAGCTAGTCGATCGGCTCGCCAACTTGGCAGGGGGATTTTCTGCGGCTTTACTGTTCGGCCAAGATCAGGGATTGATTTTGGAAACCCTGGCTCGCTCCGTGGCAACCGTTGCCGGGAACCCGGCCGACCCCTTTCTCATTGCCGAGGTCACCCCAGCCCAATTGAAGTCGGACGAGGCATTACTTTCCGACGAATTACGCGCGCTACCCATGATGGGCACCCGTAAAATCATCGTCATCCGCCAAGCTACAGACGCCATCTTCAAGATTGTCGAGGCCGCCTTGGGGATCACGGATGCGCCGAACTTCCTTCTGATCGAGGCCGGTGAACTTCCGCCCCGCTCCAAGTTGCGTAAGGCCTTCGAGGGCGCCAAAAGCGCAGGCGCGGTCGGTTGTTATGCCGACGACCACCAAAGGCTGGAACGGCTTGTGCACCAAGTCACGCAATTACGGGGCGTCCGCATCGGACCTGAAGCGGTTCAAGAGCTGTTGTCCCGGCTTGGAAACGACCGAATGATCAGCCGCGGAGAAATCGAAAAACTCGCCCTTTACGCGGGAGACAAAGGGGAGATCAGGGTCGATGAAGTAATTGCCGTTGTCGGGAACAATCCCGCTTTGTCGATTGACCATGTGATCTTCGACATTGTAGATGGCAATATCCGCGCCGCTGATCAAGCTTTATCCCAAGCGCTAATTAATGGCGTGACACCGATGCAAGTTCTCCGCGCCCTGCAGATGCATTTTCAGCGGCTGCACCTGGTGGCCAACGAACTACAGCGGGGGACATCACTAGATGCGGCCATGAGCAGACTTCGGCCTCCAGTTTTCTTCAAAGTAAAATCCCGGTTTCAACGCCAATGTCGTCAGTGGTCGATGGACCAATTGACATCGGCCATGTCGTTAGTGTTGGAAGCTGAGAGCCAATGCAAACAGACTGGCACTCCTGTGACGGCAATCTGCCAACGCACCGTTCTACGTTTGGCGACAGCAGCTCGAAGGCACGCCAAAGAGAGCGCCTAGCGGAGCCGCGCGATCAAATTATCCAGCTCATCAAGAGAGGCATAGACGAGCCGGATTTCGCCGCCCGCACCTTTGACACGAATTTTAGTTTTTAGGCCAAGGACATCCGTCAATTCTCGTTCAAGGGACAACGTGTCGGCATCTTTTGGTACGGCGGCGATCGAGTCCGGTGGCTTAATTCCGCCCTCGCGGCGAACCAATGCTTCTGTGGCGCGCACGTTCAGGCTGTTTTTCAACACCTTAGCCGCAAGATTGGCGGGATTGTTCGCACCCAGCAGCGCTCGCCCATGGCCGGCGGACAACCGACCATCTGCCAGCATAGCCTTAACCCCATCGGGCAAGTTCAACAACCTTAACATGTTGGCTACGTGACTGCGGCTTTTACCGATGGACTGCGCTATGGCATCCTGAGTGTGGTTAAGATCTGTCATAAGGCATTGATAGGCTTCCGCTTCTTCGAGGGCCGATAGGTTTTCGCGCTGCAGGTTTTCAATCAGGGCAATTTCCAGTGCCTCCTGATCCGAGAGGTCACGGACAACCACCGGCACTTGATGAACGGAAGCCATCTGCGCGGCACGCCAACGGCGTTCCCCACAAATGATTTCATACCCTTCACCATCGGTTTTTGGTCTAACAACCAGAGGTTGTAAAATACCTTTTTGCCGAATAGATTGCGCGAGTTCGTTAATCTGCGCTTCGGCAAAGGACCGGCGCGGCTGGAATGGACAGGGCACCAATTTTGTAATCGCCACCTCTCGGTTGGTCTTTGACGACTGGGCATCAATGGACTCGCGCGCGCCATCACCAAGCAGTGCAGATAGCCCTCGGCCCAATTTTTTTCGTTTATTATCCATCAACACACTCCAAAGCGGCGTTCACGATGAATGACCTCTCCCGCCAGCGCCAAGTATGCCTGAGCGCCGGCGCTATTCATGTCATAAACAAGGACGGGCAAGCCGTGGGATGGTGCCTCCGATACCCGAACGTTGCGTGGAATAACCGTATTGTATACCTTCTCGCCAAAAAAGGCGCGAACATCTTCCGCAACCATTTCCGAGAGATTGTTCCGCTTATCATGCATAGTTAACACAATCCCTTGAATTTCAAGGCCGGGATTGAAGGCCTTGCGTACGCTTTCGATGGTGCTCATTAGCTGGCTGACGCCTTCGAGAGCGTAAAACTCGCATTGCAAAGGCACCAAAACCGCCTGTGCTGCCGACAACGCGTTTACCGTCAACAAATCCAGGGATGGGGGACAATCGATCAGGACATAGTCGTAGGCGCCCAATCCGTGGGCCAGGGCCTCACGCAGACAGTACTCTCGCCGCTCAACCGCGACTAGCTCAAGCGCAGCCCCGTAGAGGTCCAGTCCTGAAGGCACAATATCCAACTCAGGAATGTCCGTCGGCTGAGTCGCATCCAATAGGCCGGCCGTCCCTATTAGTACCTGGTAGGTGTTGATGTCTCGATTATCGCGGTCGATACCAAGACCAGTGCTGGCGTTCCCCTGGGGATCAAGATCAACGAGGAGAACCTTCTGATTAATCGCAGCGAGCGCGGTACCCAGATTGATCGTTGTGGTGGTCTTTCCAACGCCGCCTTTTTGATTGGCGACCGCAAGAACTCGCGTCACCTGGCCGCGGGGCAAGAATTCATTCATTTCAGTCAATTTGGGTTAAGGCCTTCCAGCTTGAGGATCACACCGGAGGTGTCCGTACGGCTCGGAATCTCTAACGGCTTCATTGTCCAATCTTTTTCCGCCGCCGTCAATTCATCGCGCCAATTAGCGCCCTTCAGCAAAACCGCCGTACCCTCCGCACGCAGTCGGCCAAAAACCCATGGTAATAGTCGGGGCAGAGGCGCACAAGCACGCGCTGTCACCACATCGACCTTTGGCTCTTCGACAGCCTCAACGCGGGCGTTGATAATCGTCGCGCCAGCTGCACAAATCCGGCTGGCCTCTCTGAGAAACGCGGCTTTCCTAGCATCGCTCTCAATCAAGGTGACAGCCGGGCCCCCGTAGTGCGCAGCCATAATCGCCAAAACCAAACCTGGAAACCCTCCGCCGCTACCTATATCGGTAAGCGTTCCTGCGCCGGCTGGCAGGTGCACAAAGAGCTGTGCGGAATCTAAAAAATGCCGATGCCAGAGCGCTTCGAGGGTTTTTGGCGCGACCAAATTAATACGGGCTTGCCAGCGAGTAAGCAGGTTCGCGTAAGCATCAAATGCCTCCAGTGCATCCGGCACAAGGTCGGTGGCCTGAATAAAGACATCTCGGTTTTGCTGAACAACGGACATGGTATGGTGGGCTCTATAGCGATTGGTTCAGCCGGGCAAACACAATCCACAAATGTTTCACGTGAAACATATCCACTATCAGGCTCTCAATCGCCGCACATCCTTCGCCTGTCGGCGGACATGGCCCAATAGCACGGTCGTGGCCGCCGGTGTCACCCCGGATATTCGCGCCGCGGAGCCAATTGTGGCCGGGCGGGCTGCCTCCAGCTTCGCCCGCACCTCTGCTGACAGCCCAGGAACATCATCATAATCCAGATTATCCGGAATGGTCAGCACGGCATCTCGCCGAAATGCTCGGATGTCGGCCTCTTGGCGCTCCATATATCCCTGGTAAATTGCCTCGATTTCCAGTTGAGCCCGGATAGGCCCAGGTGTATCCACCAATTCTGGCCACAACTGTGATAACCGTGCGAAATCTACCTCCGGGTAAGCCAAAATCTCAAATGCGCTACGCCGCACACCATCTTGATTAATGCTTACCCCGCGCCCCTTAAGCGCGTTCGGCGTCATGGTGAGCGCATCTAATTGCGTCCGACCAAGCTCAAGTGCTGCTTTTTTCGTATGAAAAGCGGCAGAACGCGGCGCACTAATGAGCCCGGCAGACACGCCCCGCGGGGTCAAGCGCTGATCCGCATTGTCAGCCCGCAGGCGCAGTCGGTATTCGGCCCGCGAGGTAAACATACGGTAGGGCTCTTGGGTCCCTAAGGTTACCAGGTCGTCGATCATTACTCCGATATAGGCCTCAGCCCGGTCGAGGATCAGTGGTTCGCCGCCGCTAACGGCCTGCGCCGCGTTGGCGCCAGCCATGAGGCCTTGAGCGGCAGCTTCTTCATATCCTGTGGTGCCATTGATCTGGCCCGCCAAATATAGGCCGGGTACGCGTCGCGTTTCTAGCGAGGGCTTTAATTCGCGTGGATCTACGAAGTCGTATTCGATGGCATATCCCGGTTGCAGCATATGCGCGCGCTCAAGACCCGGAATGGTTTTCAAAATCTTCAGCTGAATGTCTTTTGGCAAAGACGTAGAAATGCCATTGGGATAAACAACTGTATCGTCTAGGCCCTCGGGCTCGAGAAAAATCTGATGGCGCTCACGTTCTCCAAAGCGCACGATCTTATCTTCCAGCGACGGGCAATACCGCGGGCCGACGCCCTGGATCTGGCCGGAATAAATCGCCGATTTGTTCAGATTTTCACGAATCAAATCATGGGTGGCAGGGGTCGTGCCAGTAATATGGCATGCAATCTGCGGCACTGTGATCCGGTCGGTCATATAGGAGAATGGAACCGGAGGGTCATCAGCCGGTTGCGACTCCAGGCCGCTCCAAGAAATGGTCCGGCTATCTAGACGCGGGGGCGTTCCGGTCTTGAGACGTCCGAGGCGAAACCCCAGTCGCTTAAAGGTGTAGGATAAGCCAACCGTGGGAGCTTCGCCGACTCGCCCGGCTGGTATCTGTGTATCGCCCACATGGATGCAGCCACGTAGAAACGTGCCCGTCGTTACCACAACCGCGCCACAGGCGAGTGTTCGTCCCGAAGCGGTGCGTACTCCGATGACGCGCCCGGCGGAGTCCAGCTGCAAATCCTCCACAGGGTCTGCCAAAATGGTCAGATTTTTGTGCGCATAAAGCAGGCCCTGAACCGCCTCCCGGTAAAGCTTCCGATCTGCCTGGGCGCGAGGACCTCGGACTGCCGGCCCTTTTGACCGGTTCAGCATCCGAAACTGGATCCCGGCCTGATCGATCGCGCGGCCCATAATCCCGTCCAGGGCATCAATTTCCCGCACAAGCTGCCCCTTGCCCAAGCCGCCGATGGCCGGGTTACAAGACATTTCACCAATGGTTTCGATGCGGTGTGTTAACAAAATTGTTCGGGCGCCAGCGCGTGCCGCCGCTGCGGATGCTTCGCAACCGGCATGGCCGCCCCCGATGACGATAACGTCCCAAGTTTCCAATTTTGCACCCTGTGTGCAAGCCTTCTGATACATGGCTGAAATGTATGAGTCGAGCCGGGTAGAGTCAATGAAACGCACTCAGCAGCCACTTTGTATATGTTTCACGTGAAACGCCGGCTCTGAGTCACTTACCAATGCAAAAATCCTGAAAGATAACGTCGAGCAAATCCTCCACATCCACCCGCCCAGTGATCCGCGCCAGAGCCCTAACCGCAATCCGCAGATCCTCGCCGGCGATTTCGGGATGATCCAGCCGGTCAGCCCGCGCCTCAAACGCCGCCAATGCATTGGCACATCCGCTCAAGGCCTCCCGGTGGCGGGCTCGCGTGATCACAGGCATCGCGCCAGTTTGGAGGCTCGCCGAAGCCGCCGCACCAATGGCTTCCAGAAGCCCGCTCATCCCCGCCCCAGTTTTTGCAGATACGCCATAAACAGCCACCCCGTCTGGGCCGCATTTCAGAGTGGGGGCCTTTAGATCAATCTTGTTCACCGCGATTATGCAGTTTTCCATTAACAGTTCGGAAAAAGCCGGCCATGCCGTTGGCCAAGCCGTAGCTTCAAAAACCGCCAATCGCAGATCCGCCTCAATTGCTCGCTGTCGCGCACGACGTATTCCCTCACGCTCAACGGCCTCTTCGCTGTCACGCAAGCCCGCGGTATCCGCGACAATAACCGGGTAACCGCCCAAATCCAAATGCACCTCTAAGACATCTCGGGTCGTGCCCACAGTATCCGCGACAATGGCTACATCACGCGCAGCCAGGGCATTCAGCAGGCTTGATTTCCCTGCATTGGGCGGGCCAATGATCACCAAACGCAGACCATCGCGCAACCTTTCACCGACCCCGCCATCCGAGAGATGAGAGGTAATTTCTTTCCGCAGCGCCGTTACCGCCAAATGCGTCGCGCGCTCGAGATCCTCCGGTAGTTCGTCATCAGAAAAATCCAGCGCAGCCTCCCAATGGGCGAGTGCAACCATCAACCGCTCGCGCCACTCTTCACACAGCCGCGCCAGTGCGCCGCCACCCTGGCGAAGAGCCTGCCGGCGCTGTGCGTCGGTCTCCGCATCGATAAGATCGCCAATGGCCTCGGCACCCGTCAGGTCCATTCGGCCGTTTTCAAAGGCCCGGCGCGTAAACTCGCCGGGTTCGGCCATCCTGAGCGCAGTCTGACGCCCTAAAGCCCCCATCACGCCAGCGATAACCGCCAAACCGCCATGGACGTGAAACTCCACAACATCTTCACCGGTGAAGCTACCCGGCCCTTGGAATCCCAAACAAAGACCATCGTCCAACAATTCGCCGCTTTCGGGATCCGTGAGATCACATCGCATGGCCCGGCGATGCACCGGGGTTCGGCCAATCATCGCTCCGGCAATCGCCCAAGCCGCCGGTCCTGACAGTCGTATCACGGCGACACCTGACTGCCCACGGCCGCTTGACAGGGCGTAAATCGTCTCTGCCGTCATGATAGATTTGTCCTCAGGTCTTCACCTTATCCACCTTTGGCGAAATTCTGAATGTTGCGGTTTTCCATCATTCCGCGGAGCGGAGGCATTATCGCGCTCGAGTTTACAGCTTATCTGAACACAGAACATTTTTTGAAATTGCTCCACCCAATGAGCCTAGCCGACATAAATGATTTTATAAAAGTTTCAAGATTCATGATCTTCATATTGAGCACCCCGAACTACTTCGCCTTTTTCTGACTGCCGCCATGCGGGTGTGTATCGAAAAACCCCAGAAGCAATCTTCATGGGTGTATGCTCTTTTCGCCGCCACCAACATCCAACTATCATATAAAATTGTGCAAACGCAGAAGGCAATGCGCCGGCCCTCTATAAAATAACTAGCGATGACACCTATTTAGCCCAGGCTGGGGCCTGTGTGAAGACCGCTAATCTTCATTATTAGGATGGCAGGCATCATGTTTACTTCATGGGCGCCAATGATGCCACCGGCTTAATTACAAACCCAAAACCAATCCACGGCAACGCCGCGCCGCCCGACAACGGCTCAATAAGTGTTGCGCCACCGGCCCATGTTTGCGTTAGCGCAAACTGTTCACTTCCGCTCAAGGAACCCGAAGAACTCGAGGGTTATTTGAGGGCCCCGCTACTCTCAGCATACACTTGCTGCAAATGGTCCCGCCGCCACGGAATGGGGCAGGGGACGGAAGCCTTCGGGCCAAATCTCGCGCATAACCGGAGACAATCTCGAAAAATCTAATCACGTAGCTCGAAACCAAGCTACGGCGTTGCGGCCGGCCGGCAATTACGAACATCCTCTAAAGACAAATACGCACCTGGGGTAAAATAGTGGCCGACACCGGCGATAGCACTAAACGATAAGGCCTTCATATAGCTTTCGACCGAAAGCGGAGGCCTTCTTGTTAAAGCTAGATAGGACGGAATTGAACCGGTTTCAGTCCGTTTGTGCGTGCGCAAATGGAAATCGGTTGCCCTATGCTTAAATGCTTCGCACAATATCTTTAGTATCCACAAGAAGAGTCCAATTTATCCGATCAGAGAGGGCACCATGACCAAAGCCATACGCATTCACGAATACGGTGACGCCGATAATATGAAGTGGGAAAATGTTGACGTGGGCGCACCAGGCGAGGGTGAGGTCCGCGTCAAGCACACGGCCATTGGGCTAAATTTTATTGATGTTTATCAGCGCACAGGTTTATACGACATCGGCGCACTGCCAGCAACGCTAGGAATGGAAGGCGCCGGCGTTATCGAAGAGGTGGGTACCAGCGTTGACGGCTTTGTCGCTGGCGACCGGGTGGCCTACGCCATGGAGCTCGGGGCCTATACGGAAGCGCGCCTGATGACCACGGACCGACTTGTGAAGATACCCGCCGGCATCAACGATCACACCGCCGCGGCTATGATGCTGCAGGGCATGACTGCCCAGTACCTATTAAAGAGCTCCTACCCTGTGAAGGCTGGTGACACAATCCTCATTATGGCGGCCGCTGGTGGGGTTGGACAGATACTCAGCCAATGGGCCAAATATCTGGGCGCTAAAGTCATTGGCTGCGTCGGGTCCGAGGCGAAAGCGGAATTGGCAAAGGATGCAGGATGCGACCACACCATTCTCTACAATACCGAAGATGTCGCCCAACGTGTCCGCGATATTACCGGAGGAGCCGGAGTGCCTGTATCCTATGACTCCATCGGCCAAGCCACAGTGCAAGCATCACTTGATAGTCTTATGCCAGCCGGCTTTTACATTTCCTTTGGCAACGCCTCTGGACCAATCACCGATTTCAGTCCGGGCACGCTAGCTATGAAGGGTTCGCTTTACATGCAACGGCCAACACTCGCGACGTTCACGCGGAACCGTGAATTACTAAATGCAGTTGCCGGCGATCTTTTCGATGCTGTCGCTTCCGGAGCCGTCAGCATAAATATTGACCAGACCTATCCTCTGGCCGATACGGTTCAAGCTCACAAAGACCTGGAAGGCCGAAACACCACCGGCTCAACAGTTCTTATACCTTAAATTTGTCAAAGCTGAATGCAAATTGGGTTCTGTACACAAGCATTCTGGAAGTTCCTCAAATTCACCGGACCGTAAACCCCTATACGGTATTGCATCATGACCACCTGATGGAAGCAGTTTTCTTGCTAATCACGCGGTGTAACTCTAATCGCAAAACATGATCGGCGTCCTAATGCTCGGCCTCAGGTTTTAACTCGCATGGAGTGGGGCCGTAGTTAGGTATTCATGGAATCGAAAAAGTCATCGTTATTTTTAGAGTGCTTAAGCTTGTCTAAAAGAAAATCCATGGCGTCAGTGACGCCCATGGGCATTAGTATCCTTCGAAGAACCCACATTTTTGACAGGGTACCTTGATCAACCAATAGCTCTTCTTTTCGAGTCCCGGACTTTGTAATATCAATGCTCGGCCAGGTGCGTTTGTCGGAAAGCTTGCGGTCTAAGATAATCTCGGAGTTGCCCGTACCCTTGAACTCTTCAAAAATCACCTCGTCCATCCTCGAACCAGTCTCAATCAATGCAGTAGCGATAATCGTTAATGAGCCACCTTCTTCGATATTTCGCGCGGCACCAAAAAACCGCTTTGGGCGCTGCAAGGCGTTAGCATCCACTCCGCCCGTCAAAACCTTGCCGCTGGACGGGACCACAGTGTTATAGGCGCGCGCCAGTCTCGTAATTGAGTCCAACAATATCACCACATCGCGCTTATGCTCTACAAGACGCTTGGCTTTTTGTATAACCATCTCTGTGACCTGAACGTGGCGCACAGCAGGCTCGTCGAAAGTCGAACTTATAACTTCACCCTTAACAGACCGCGCCATGTCCGTAACTTCCTCAGGCCTTTCGTCAATCAGTAACACAATCAGATAACATTCAGGCTGGTTCTCAGAAATGGATTGCGCAATATTCTGCAACATCACCGTTTTACCGGTGCGGGGAGGCGCCACGATCAGCGCGCGTTGACCCTTTCCCACAGGCGCAATCAAATCAAGAACACGGCTAGTCGGATCCTTGTGTTCTGGGTTGTCTATCTCCATTTCCAAACGCTTATCAGGATAAAGTGGGGTAAGGTTATCGAAGTTAATCCGATGCTTGACCTCTTCAGGATCAGCGAAATTAACCTCGTTGACTTTTAATAAGGCGAAATATCGCTCGCCGTCTTTGGGAGCGCGAATCTGCCCTTCTACCGTATCCCCAGTCCGAAGACTAAAACGACGAATTTGACTAGGTGAAACATAGATATCATCGGGCCCGGGGAGGTAGTTAGCCTCCGGGCTCCGTAAAAAACCAAACCCATCTTGTAAAACCTCGAGAACACCGTCACCGAAAATTGCTTGGTCATCATCTGCGAGGTGTTTAAGGATAGCAAACATCATGTCTTGTTTGCGCAGCATGCTTGCGTTCTCAACACCAAGCTCCTCAGCAAACGACAAAAGCTCAGGGGGGGATTTAGATTTCAGATCTTTCAAATTCATAATCAGGTTCCGGCTCGGTCGGAGTATGGAGGTGTGGGAGAGCTCACGCAGAGTTGCGATCAATTCTTGTGATGCGGCATCGAGCCAGGGGCCCAAGAGACATCTGATCTACCGTGCATTTCGGTGATTGCCGGAATTAATGACGCTGATCCCGACGAAGACGGCTCACCATTACCGAAACGATAGATCCGTGTCAATTGGAACTTTCATGATGAAACAAAGACTTCAGAAAGGCTGAACTACCACCATAATAATTATCACAACCATCAAGGCGGTCGGCACCTCGTTGGCGATCCGATAAAATGTCTGGGGCCGCGTATTCCGATCAGCGTTAAAATCACTGCACCATTTCACCATCCGACCATGCGCGACGGACATTGCAATGACGCAGATCAGTTTAATAATCATCCACGGCTGCGACCACAGAGCTTCGCCACCAGCGGCCAACATAGTCAACCCAAAAACCCACGATGCGATCATAGCTGGATTAATGATTGCCCTGAGCAAACGCCGCTCCATCACCTTTAGAGTTTCCGACAACTCCGATCCAGATTCCGCGTCACAATGATAAACAAATAATCGGGGCAAATAGAGCAAGCCGGCTAGCCAAGACATCACACTTACTAAATGAAGCGCCTTCACCCAAAGGTACGCCTCACCCGACAACTCGATCATTGCAACGAACTATTCGCTGAGTGCAAACAAGGGCACTTGTTAAAACTTGCTGGACACAAACGTGTGCCCTCTGCGCCGCCGTAAGGATCCGGGCCGCGATCCGCGCGAACATGGCGAATCCTATCAGCCAAACCTTGAATGAAAGCAGGATGTGTTCCAATCGCGGGCACACGAATATACGTGGTTAGACCCAGCTCATCAGCCATCTCTCGATATTCAATATCCAATTCAACAAGCGTTTCTGAATGCTCGGATACAAACGCAATGGGGACGATAATTAGGCCAGATTTATCCTTGGCGGCCCTAACCAATTCATCCTCCGTCGATGGACCGATCCATTCCAGAGGACCAACGCGGCTTTGATAACACACTGCCCAATCATCGTAGCCACCTATCGCAGAGACCACTGCGGCAGCCGTTTGCTCAACCTGCCACTGGTACGGATCTCCACCCTCGATTACCTTGCACGGTAAACCATGGGCAGAAAACAAAATCCGCGTTCGATCTGGTGAATTCGCTATCGCCTTAGTGACCAGATCTGCCTGAGCCGCAATCCAACCCTTGTCTACGGGGTAACAGCA
>MDTE01069823.1_pt1 | contig 12596 bp, 12 predicted proteins | sample 811231 | NCBI WGS metagenome assembly MDTE01 (sample SAMN05326651, study PRJNA326480) | marine metagenome | isolation source: seawater | place: Indian Ocean: Red Sea | collected 2010
ATGGGGCACATAATGCCATCCTCTAAATCCCTCGCCGGTTGCAAGGTCAACGGTCTTGCCCATTTTCTTTTCGGCACTGGCAACAATCGCCTGTTGCGCCCTCTTAATCTGAGTTTCGGATAACACCGCTTTGATTGTGGTATAACCTTTTGTTTCCAGCTCCGTAACATTTGCGTTGAGATCAAGCTTTTCAATGGTGTCCAACACCCTATGCATTGCAGCCGTCATCTTTGATCTCCTATAAAACCGCTTCTTTGAGTCTTTCTAACACCTAAACCAACTTTACAACCGTACGGGCAAACTCGAAGGTCTCTCCCACGCGAGATCGATCCGTTGCTATCATATCGATGCCAGTCAACAGGTCCCTGCTACCCTCTCGGCCTTCGACAAATCGAATAATGGAATCTTCCAATGTTATCGACCGGGTGTCCTCGACTTCGCGCCCCAGTAATTCACCAAAACGGGCCGCTACGCGATCGGGGTCTGCCGATCTGATTTCCGCAGCCACAATGCCGGAGACAACATCTGTACGCTGATGCCATTGCCAAGCATTCCCCGCCCAAGCCCAGTCATCCCAATTTTCCATCCAGTCCAAAGAGGTCAATGGTCCGCCGGTATCGCTGGGATGTAGATGAAGTGCACCGGCATTTACGCCATGGCGTATGCCAACACCCATATCCCAGGCGACTCGTATATTAAGTGCCTCGACTCGAGCGCGAGCTTTCTCCAGATCATCAACCTGCAGAATCAGCATATAACCTGCAGCGCCACCCTGCTTTTCCAGAAACTTGGTCGTTGGCGCTTCCGGGCGCTCCGGCTGAAGGATCTCCAAAAAGGTTTTACCAATTGGGAATACACCGTTGTACATCCAGATGGGAGGTCCAGGTTTGTCTCGTTGCGATGCAGTGATATCAAGCGCCTGCTCCGCCTGTCTTTCAACAGGTCTGATGTCTGGCGCACACAGTGCGATTTGGCGAACTCGAATTCTATCGGGAGCCGGTGGTAACTCACTCATAATATTGTCCTGATTTCGAAAGTAAAGATTCTATACCATAACAGAATGCCGCTGCGCCCTTTCGGGTAAGGGACTTGTCCGAATTCAGTCAGCAGCGTTTACTTTTTTATTTTTCAGTGCTATATCTTGGGCACATATTTTATTTCATACGCTCAAAAAAATATGAACGAACAAGAAAAGTACCTCTTTGACCTGCACGGTTATCTGGTAGTTAAAAATGCGCTTACCGACGCTCAGGTTAAGGCCTTGTCCGACATGGTTGATGACAATGCGCCCCCCGCCGCACCTGCCAAAAATAACCCAATAATAGAAAAGGGCAAAAAACGCCCGGGCCATGGTGGGTCCGACAGAACCCGTTTTAGAAACGATGACGATCCAGCCTGGTCCGCGTCGTCACTGCTGGACTGGGGCGGGACATTTATCGATCTGATCGATATTCCGACTATCGCCCCCTACCTGGAAGAGCTCCTCGGCGTTAACTACCGGCTGGACCATGACTACATGCTCGTTGCCAATGCCGAGTCCAACCATCAATTGTTCCTGCATGGTGGTGGTCAGGGTGCAGGAGGACCAACCGACCTGGTCGGACCAACTGACGGTGGGCAATGCTATTACCGATATAACAATGGTAGATTCTATAACGGCTTAATTGCGGTTGCCTTCGAACTCAATACCGTCACCCCTGGGGATGGTGGCTTTGCATGTGTTGCCGGAAGTCATAAAGCGAACTTTGAGTTACCCAACGAATGGAAGGTGAGCAAGACCCAAGCTGACATACCGGATTGTGTACATCGCATTGCTGCGGAAGCTGGCGATGCCATCATCTTTACCGAGGCCTGCTCCCACGGCACTGTTCCATGGGAGAGCGATGAAAGAGCACGCCGCACCTTGTTCTATAAGTACTGCCCTCATGCCGTTGCATGGAGCCCTTGCTATTACAATTCCGATCACTACGAAGGTCTTACTGAAAACCAGCGAAATATTCTCATGCCTCCCAGTGCTTTCGGGCCATCAGAACATACCACTGAGGTATGGCGACGCGCCCAGGCTGAACAATTAGAATTAATGCGACTGAGAAAAGAACAAGCCGGATAAAAGCTGAAGGTGGCTATAAAAGTCAAATGATAGAAAAACTGACATCGTTTCGCATGGGCGACGTTCGTGGAACTTATCCTAACGAATATGGTGGCGAACAGACTCCAAATCACTACTTCTGCGATTTTTTGGCTGCGACTCTGACATGTTTGCCTGGCTAATCGTGGTGGAGATAATCAATGACGCAGAAGCTGGGATCGAGGAATTAATCGAAAAATACTGCGAGAGTATCCGCAGCAGGTGAGAAATCAACCTATACTTGTTGGATGTTAATGAGATTTTCGTAAACGTACTTTCGAAGTATGAACCAGATGCACTAAACGTAGACCACTTCGACAAACCACGCTTTGAAATACCAGAAAACTGGATATTTACGCTACGCCAATCAAAAATCGAGTCACTGATACGCGTTAATTTTGAGAGTCGAGGTGAGCCTAATCGGTTCCTGCATCAAGCTGCAGACTTCCTTAACCTAATTCAATCTAGCGGCTCAGATCACTTGACCACAAGACTATCAATTCTCCAGCCACTGAAATTCGTACAATCCCATCAAAAACCAGTAAGCTCACTCAAATGAAAAAAAATGTGATGTTCAAATGCGCTGGTTAGCAGGATTCTTGGTGTTCGGCCTTGCCTATGCGCTTTTCGTTTCGCTTATCTTTTGGCAGAACTGGCCTACAATGGAAAACCCACACCTTTATGGCACTCTAGAGGCTGAGCTCTCCGCCCCTGCCCAGGATGCAGTTACCAGGGTGATCAAAGAGTCCTTGGCTGTAACAGGCAGCACGTCGACTTATCAGATTCATCATCAGTCGTTTGAATTTGAAAACGACCTGGTAAGCGCGGTAGTCGTAGCAAACGGCCACGTACTAATACTGAATTATGAAACGACAGAGAATCAAGCAAATAATATTGCCAAGGAGTACGTTGGACTCGTTAGTGCCCACATACAGCAGAAGGCTTTAGAACATAAGAACCAAATAGTCCTAGTGATTTTTATTCCTCTACTTCTGCTTTCTGGATTCGCCTGGCTTGCCAGAAAGATCTTGAGTTGGGTTTCAGCACTAGACTGAGCCTTAGCAAGAGCAAGACGCCGCGAGCACTATTAACCCTTGCGGAGAAAAAAATCAGGCGCTAATGTACAACCCATATACAATATCTGAGGATGCTGATGGATATCTCAATTCAATATTGCGGAAGTTGAGGCTACAAACCTCGCGCGGTCAGTTTGGCCGGTAAACTAAAAAGCAATTTCGATATAGAGGCACAGTTGATTGAGGGTACTGGTGGCATTTTTGATGTCAAACTAGGCGGTAACCTTGTTTACTCCAAACACCAAACTGGTTCGTTTCCGGACGAAGACGAACTGATCGCTTCGCTCCGAGAAAAAATCGGATGACAATCTCAATCACCTAATATCACATAGCTCTCTTTCGCTACGCCCTTACCCACTTCTGCCTCTTGTGCTGGTCTTGCCTCCAGCATAAGTCGACACCATGGCTGAATATACCCTTCGCACCGTTTATCAACCAATGATCGGCTCGTAGTTATCTCGAGAAAGAGCTAGATGGTCTCGCTAATATAAAAAAAAGATGCAGGACATAATTACGCTCGCTAAATCTGCGGCGAACGAAGAACAATGAATTATATTTAGGACCGAGGGATTCCTCGATAAGTAGCTTTATCAAGCAGGACAGATAGAGAATAAAATCGACAAGAATTACGGCAATATGTACCATTTAAAATATCGCTATAGGGAATACTGCAAAAATATTGCGGCACGCGTAGCGTCTAAAAAGAAACTATTAAGAAGTCTATTAAATGAAGATTGGCCTCATATCGGATACCCATATTCCAGAGTCAATGCCGGAACTCTGGCCTCACGTATATGATCAGTTTCATGATGTCGAGTGTATTCTTCACGGTGGCGATATCCACCACATCAGCGTTATCGATCGGTTAAGTGAAATAGCACCCGTATACGCAGCTAGGGGAAATGGAGATGATGGCTCAGGAGGTCGTGCGGTACTGGCAGACGATCCGCGCCTTAAAGATACCTGGCTCGTGGAATATAACGGTTTCAAAATTGGTCTAACGCACTACATTCCAATGCCCGAGTCGCCGCCACATCTCACAGTCGCCCGGTGGATTGACAAACTTTTCCCGGAGGACCGACCCGACATTCTCGTTTACGGTGACACTCATGTAGAGCAGATTGATGTTTTTGATGGCGTACTTTGCGTTAATCCCGGATCGCCGACCTTTCCACACAACCTCACATTGCAGTTCGGCACAATCGGTTTTTTACATCTAGATGATGATAGACCTCGCGCCGAGATACATCAGTTAAACGAAGGCGGCATCGAACCTTTCGATTGGGAAAATTCAAGGAGGCCATGGTGACATCTACTTCGTACACATCATTCTAAAAATGAAGGGTGGAGCGCAGCCTCACCCCAAGAACGAAGGCATAACCGGCTCTTCAGCTTTCCTCGAAACAGCTTGCGCATGGCCTGCTAACTCCACACGATTAATTTTTACGCCTTCCCCAGGTTGAAACTCCACATGCGCCGCAGTCATTTCACGCGTTCCCTGATTCATATTCGGTGATCCAGGATAGGCAGCCTGGGTTCCCCCATGGCTAATCTCCGTGAACACATGAACGTGACCAAGAGCAAGATAGTCTAGGTTACTATCAGCAATTTCCTCGGGCGTAATCAGCGAAGAATAGAGCCCGGCGCCGCGTTCCACATAGTATCCGTGAGTCATCCCGATATACCAATCTTCGTGTTCTTTCTGAGGGACTTTCTCAAGAGGTTTGTTCTCCGGATGATGATCAACGATTCCCTTACCCCATATCCGCACACCAAGCTCTTCAAAATCTAATACACCACCCTCTTCATCTTTAATGAAGTTGATATGGTCACCGGCCTCCATCGGGTCGTATCGATGAAATACCGAGTAGTCAGCTAAGCAGTCGTGATTACCGGTGATCATGACTACAGGACATTGCACCCGCGCAAGCTGCTCGGTCGCGAATTCAAGACACCTTGACTTGACGCGGTTATGATCGAATAAATCTCCTGCAAGCAGAAACAGGTCAACCTCTAGTTCGATAGCCTTATCCACGACATCGATAAACCCACGCTGTGCAAAACTTTCTTTCCCCTCGACGCCCAAGTGATCATCCAGATGGATATCCGAGGTATGCAGGATGTGACAGTAGCGATCGGACAAGGGTCTGCCTTATATGTATATGTATTGAAATTAGAAAATTGGGAAGTCTATTGACTGAGACGTGTAAAGGTCAACCAAACATGACGAAAAAGTAACTCCTAGGATGCAATTAGCTGCTCCACCTCTTTAGTTAATAATCTACTATTTGCAGAAAACTGCTTACGCAGAAACGCCATCTGGTCGCCCAGAATACGACCGCTATGTGAAAGCGCCAGGTACTCCGCGTGGTTCGGACAATAAGGCAAAGCGAGAAGGTTCATCTTGCACTCGTTTGGCAGGAGGCTACCTTTTCGTGCGTTACATCTCTTACAGGCCGTTACCACATTGGTCCACGAATCCTTTCCACCACGTGAAATGGGATCAACATGATCGCGGCTAAGCTGCACTTCTTGAAACCGGTTACCGCAATACAAACACATATTCTGGTCCCGGCGAAACAATGCTTTGTTGGTCAACGGTGGTTGGGTGCGACCTTTGGTAAATACCTTACCTTTGCAAGCGATGATACTGTTCAGGGTGACTACTGTTTGTTCTCCCGTTTGCCTGGAGTGACCTCCATGCACCGCCATAAGCTCTTCGCCATAGGTCCAGCTAACAAGTTCGCGAGCGTGCAAACACACCGCTTCCTGCCAACTAAGCCATTCCATCGGTGTTCCTGCGGAATTTAGGCGAAGAATTCTAACGCTCATAAGGCATCGCTTTCTGCTTATCCTTTGATGCCGTAATCTTAGTCATGTCCCTCGAATTTTCAAGCATTCACCTATAACATTTAGCGAAGCTAGTTATGACGATGATTATTAAAGCAATGGTACGCAAGGCAGATCCAAAAGAAGACAAGGTATACGCGAAGCCTATTGATCAACTCGAGGCGTTCAAATTTAATGCACAGGTCGCCGATGTTTTCCAGAACATGATCGAACGATCAATCCCCGGCTACCATCTGATACTCGATATCATTGGTCTTACAACAGAGCACTTCGCGCAATCCAATACACACTGTTATGACCTAGGCTGTTCGCTAGGCGCATCAACGTTAAAAATGGGCCAGCATCTCCCTATGAGTTGTATGGCAATAGGCATAGATAATTCTTCAGATATGGTCGAGCGATGCAAAGCAAATGTCGCACGCGACCAAAGTCAGGCAAAAATTGAAATTCGTCACGAGGACCTTCGCACCACCATAATAGAAAACGCGTCTGTTGTAGTAATGAACTTTACGCTGCAATTCATCCCTGAGGCGGACAGAGATAATATACTAAAAGGTATAGCAGATGGTCTTGTCGACGGAGGCGTGTTCCTCCTCTGTGAGAAGATTAAGTTTGGTAACGATGACCAACAGGCGCTGTTCGAAGATCTTCATCTCTCTTTTAAGCGGCTCATGGGCTATAGCGATTTGGAAATTGCGCAAAAACGGGCAGCTTTGGAAAACGTGCTAATTCCCAGTACTATCACTGAGCTCCATGAGTGCGCCAGTCGGGCAGGTTTTAGCCGCACGGAATTAATCATCCAATGTCTCAACTTTGTTGCGATTCTGGCTATCAAGTGACCAATATGGATAAGCATCTGAAAACGGAAGCCTACGAAAATCTTCAGCAAAAAATACTTGAGGTTAAGGTATCACTAGTGATTCTCTCAGGGATAGCTCGACATTTCTTTGAGAAAGTTTCCAGATCATCTGTCGAGCGCACAAAAGGGATCAAGGTTACAGCGAAGAAATTATTGATTTGGAGCAGTGTGATAATTGCACTCCTGCTCGCCTGCTTCGCCAATGAAGCCCAAAATCTTTGCTGGATGTCTGCATTCGCTATCCCACTTATAGCTATTTTCTTGACAATCTTTGCCGGCTATAAAAACGAGAACGGGAAATGGCAGCTAATCTGAGTGCTTGCGGTCCTTGCCGTTTTCAATCTTTGGATCATGAAACACGAATACTCGGCATCCATTTTCCTATTCACGGTTTCGCTTTGGATTCGCCACCTAATTTATATGTTTTCCCAGGCATTTCTGATAAAAATCATCATTGGTTCATTTCCAGCCTACGACATCCTTTCTGAACATGCGGAGATTACAGAGATATAGGATACACGCTGACACCATGCTTGGTCAGCTCCAACCTATGGTATCGGGCGACAACTTCGCCCACCTCCAGAGCGCAATGAACGATCACTTTCGCGCACACGGCAATGATGTTGCCTGGGACACGACGCTGTCTGAGATTCCCTACCTATCCAACACCCTCGCAGATTTTTCAAGCGATACTGTGAAGGTTACCGCGGATAGCAAGATAGATCATGAAGGTCTGAGAAACTCTCTGAAAAATTTTATGCCCTGGCGCAAAGGCCCATTCGATTTATGTGGTATACAAATAGACTCTGAGTGGCGATCTGACTGGAAATGGAAAAGGCTGAAAGGCCACATAGCGCCCCTAACCAATCGACGTGTACTCGACATAGGTTGTGGCAACGGCTATTACTTGTTTCGCATGCTGGGTGCTAATGCAGATATCGCTGTTGGTGTCGACCCAACAAGGTTGTTTTTTTATCAGTTCATGGCATTACAGAAGCTTCTGCCCAAGAACAATGCGTTTTATCTCCCCTTACGTTCTGAACATCTTCCCGCATTCGCGAGTTTCGATACTGTCTTCTCCATGGGTGTTCTCTACCACCGTCGTTCTCCGTTCCAACATTTAAGTGAGCTGAGCAGCTTCCTAAAACCTGGCGGCGAGTTGATTCTTGAAACACTCATTGTCCCGGGAGACCTATCTACAGCCCTAGTCCCCGCTAACCGATACGCCAGAATGGCCAACGTCTGGTACCTGCCATCCGTCGAAGCACTTGAAATGTGGCTCAAACGCATAGGATTTCGTAACGTGCGGATCGTAGACGTTTGCAGGACCACGACAGATGAGCAGAGGCAAACGAAATGGATGCAATTCCAATCTCTAGCGGACTTTCTCGACCCGGAAGACCCTAACTTTACAGTTGAAGGATATCCCGCACCCCATAGAGCGATGCTAATCGCCAACAAACCGGACTAACGGCTTAAAGTTCTTCCCAAAACCATGCGTCAACGTGTTTGCTAGTGGGAACACAGGCGACACTTAGTAAAACGTTACGGGCGATCAAGCGTTGTACCGCCAAGAAAATTGCCATCAATACTTTTATGCTCGATAAAAGTTACTATCTGAAAGCTTTTGTCTAACAGATGACCAAAACAAACGGTGGCAGAGTATTCTACACAGAGACTCACAAGCTGGGAGAACACGTACTGGTGGACTACGTCCGGAACAAAAAGAAGCGTTTGGGGACGTAAATTAACACCAGTTAATAATAGACAGCGAACTAGAAAGGCGCGTCACTAAAAAACGACATTCGCACCCCAGTCGTAGGATGCTTGAAACACAACCGACTCGCATGAAGCATTAATCTATCGGCAGCCGCAAACGCTTCTTCGTGGGCGTAAAGATCACAACCAAGAATCGGGTGCCCAATGGAAGCAAGGTGAACTCGAAGTTGATGGCTGCGCCCGGTAACTGGATTCAGGCGGAGCTGACTATTACCTTCTATTATTTGTAGCAACTCATAGCGAGTGAGTGCTGGTTTACCTTCCTGCTCATCAACGACTTGCTTGGGCCGATGATCTGGATCTGGCCTAAGAGCAAGATCTATCTCTCCCCTAATCCTCTTCATCTGTCCAAAAACGGTCGCAAGGTACTCCTTCGAAATCTCGCGCTCTCTAAACTGTCGGTTTAGCTCACGCGTCGCTCGTTTGGATTGGGACATCACAACCAGCCCAGATGTATCAAGATCAAGCCTGTGCAAAACAACGACATCGGGAAAGCTAAACATCATTCTCTTCAGCACGCAGTCCTTAACGAAACGGCCTGGCACTGTAAGTAAACCCGCCGGCTTTTCTACCACCAACAGGTCATCGTCTGCAAATCGCACAATCACCTCTTCCTTGCATGGTGGCGGTATATGGCTCGTATAGCTCCTCATGGGGTGCACTATAGCATCGAAGAAGAACGCCTACCGCGAATAGCGCTTTACTGACAAAGAAAGGGTAGTTCTAATCCCATTAGATGACTGCAAAAGATGGTTTCTAGCTTTTCAGACCTAGAGGTGGAAGCTAGGCAGTGTATATTTGAAATTATTCCAGAACTCGTCTGCCAGTTATTACTTAATCCTGAAATCCACATAGACCTACTCGAGTTTTCTATTCTCAAGGTTCTCGACCTGATGGCTAGCTACATAGTTGGCTGGTCGGATGAACTGAGCGAGCAGACGAGCAACTAATGAAGAACCTCGATGAAGTCCTTAGTATCGTTTATACGCAAGGAACAGACTACGACGATCTCACAGTATCATGACAACCATAGGGTAGAAATCCCCCTTGGACTCCAGGAAAAAATATTCATCGACTTTTAGGTTATGCATTGACCTTATAGACGCAGATCCAATATTCTTGGTTGCGAAGTTAAGTGGAAGCGACCAAACCCGGAAAGCGATGGGTGCAGCATCAATTTTATGAGGTTCTAATCTGAGGATACGGATATTCAACAATGGATGGAGCTGGCGGGAAAAATGCTTGGCAGCTAGCTTCTATCTAGAAAAGTCGCTACCGAAGTTATTTCAAATAAGGTGATCTCGCCTCTCGTACCAAGACGCATGACCGGTCCCCAGGTTCCGGTACCCTGTGAAACATAAAGTTTCGTCCCAGCATATTCATACATGCCTTTGACCATATCAAACACCCTTCCGACAACAAGATTGAATGGCATGATCTGCCCATTGTGAGTATGACCACTTAGCATAAGATCAACACCTGCCTGCGCAGAGGCAATCAGTCCTAGCGGGCGATGATAGAGCAGCAACATGAAAGACCTCCTATCCAAGGTGTTGTTCATCAATTGCCTCTTCACCTGGTCGGCATCATCCATGTCATCGATACCAATTACTTGAAGCTCCTCACTGTATCGGGCGGTGCTGTTCCGTAACACCGTTACCCCCAAAAGATTCAATCGACTGACAATGTCATCCAAGTCTTCGTATTTTTCATGATTGCCGATCGTGTAGTAAACGGGACCTACAACACTCTTAAGTGATTTTAGGTCACTTGCTGGTATTCCTCTTTCATCAATCAGATCTCCCGTAATGCAAAGAAAATCAGGTTTTAGCTCATTCACCATAAATATGACACGCTCTAGAAAGGATGGGCGCCGCGAGCCTATGTGAATATCACTAATCTGGACGAATCTTATCGGCCTTATGATTTTGTCTGACGACAACTCGATCTTGCATACCTTGGGTACGATCGCCGCCCATGTCGCATAGGCACCAACAATTAAGGTAACGCTAATCGTTCCAGCTGCCACAGATTGAGAAGGCATCAGGCTCAGCCCATTTATCGCTTCGCCAATCAACACCATGCCCAAAAGGGCCGGACTAATTCCAAGGAAAAAATCTGCGATACGCCTTATCATTTTCACCCACCACCTGCGCTCGCCTTTCAGATAGAAACGAGTGAGTATTTGGCTGCTGACCAATGGCAGAAAAATTATCAGCGTCACCTGCCAAGAGAGGTCGAGCCAGTCGCAGAGTCGCAACACCGGGTAGACAAAAAGCAGTAGATGCAATACAAGGGCAATTACAACAAATCGAGAGACCCCTCTAAGTTTGCTAACTTGTGCAGACTTATCAATCGAACCATTCATTCAGTTTTCACAAAAGTAATAATCTTGCACCTAGGCTCCGGTTCGACAACTGCCTGATCCGTTAAGACTCATAGCCGGCCAGAACTATCAACGACATAAAATGCGATTACTATTTCAAAGCAGCAGACCCCGACTCAGCGTCTAGGTGCTCGACACAGAAATGGATCTCATTCAGATTCTGTAAGCACTAACTAATCGTTACGGTGAACAGTATGTTACTCTGCCATTTTTTACTCAATAATGGGTTCGGCACCAAAGTCGACAATCATCTGACGCACCTTCTCCAACATAATTTCCAATTCAGCCTCGTCAGTGCCACGCATAACCAAGTTAGTACCGTATACATCCTTTCGATAATAGGGATAGCTGCCAAGATCCACATCCGGGTGCTCATCCTGAATTTCTCTAAGCTTGCCCGCTACTTGACTCTCTCCCAGATTTGCCCCGATGGAGCGGGATCGCACAGGCAACGAACCCTTGATTCGATCTTTATCGAAAGTCCCAACCATAGCCTGCATAACGAGCGGTACACCCGCCATCACAAATACGTTCTCCAACTGAAATCCAGGTGGACCATTTAGGGTATTCTCGATCAGCGTTGCACCCACTGGGATACGCGCCATACGCATGCGAGACTCCATCACATCCGGTGGCGCTTCACGTTGCTTAATTATTTCCATTGCCGCAGGATGAATCTCAAGTTCACAACCAAACGCAGCTGCAATACAGTCAGCGGTTATATCATCATGGGTTGGACCGATACCACCGGTTGTGAAAACATAGTCAAACTTCTGTCTACACTCGTTAACGGTCGCTATAATGGTTTCCTCGATATCCGGAATGACCCGCGCTTCTACCATCTTAACGCCAAGTTCATTGAGCTCCTTCGCCAGATACGCGAGGTTAGTGTCCTGGGTTCTCCCGGACAAAATTTCATTGCCGATAATGATCATGCAACCGGTAACAGTGTCGACCATATTGATACCTCACTTTTGAGTTAAGGAGGATAATGTAATCCTGCCTTCTCTACCAATCTCTGGATGATTGGTACTCGATGTAGGCTGCCAGATCGCGACCCGGCTCTATCTGATAAAGCTCCCCAGTTTCTTCGATTCGATCAATCAGATCTACCCTAAATGAACGAAAATCCTTTCTGAGTTCACACCATGCACCCAACGTCCATTTATTGCCCCAGAAATAAAGCATCATGGGCCAGATCACCCGCTTTGTCTGTTCGCCCTCCAGGGACAAGTAATCAATCGACAATTTACGGTTCTCGTCAGTGGCTCGCCGGACTCGCTCCAGGTTTTCCTTTAAATGTTTGGTCACTCCAAAATCAGGTACCTGAATCGCCTCAAGTTGCGTTTCTTTTTTAAGCTTTTCCGGCAAGATTGACTCAATTTTTCGAATCGCAGTAGTGGTTGTTGATGCCATCTTCTCGTCAGACCATGTACGCACCATTTGCGCGCCAAGCGCTAGGGCCTTCAACTCCTCGCCAGTAAACATGAGTGGTGGTAGTCGATATTCATCACGCAG
>MDTE01113504.1_pt1 | contig 12596 bp, 11 predicted proteins | sample 811231 | NCBI WGS metagenome assembly MDTE01 (sample SAMN05326651, study PRJNA326480) | marine metagenome | isolation source: seawater | place: Indian Ocean: Red Sea | collected 2010
AGACCATGGTTACAGTCATTTGCGCATCCGAAGGCTATCCAAAATCACCTATAACTGGGAATGTGATAAAAGGGATGCAAGAAGCGAGAAGCCTAGATGGGATCGAAGAAGTATTCTGCGCCGGAGTGGCGGTAAATGAAAGCAATGAACTAATGACAGCAGGTGGCAGAGTCCTCGCAGTAACTGGTCGAGGCACCACTGCTACGACAGCAAGAGAAAATGCTTACAGAGGTACTGAAAGAATCACATGGGAAGGTCTTCATAAACGTAAAGACATCGCAGGAGCGGTTCAATGAAAAACCTATTATGGAAGAACAACAGTTCCCTACTAAACCACCCACTAGAAAGGATCATCATATGAGAGTTGGAATTCTTATGGGATCAAAATCTGATGAATCGAAGATGGTCAAAGCAAAAGAAACACTAGAAGAATTTGGGATAGAACACGAATGGCGTGTCCTATCAGCTCACCGAAACCCAAATCAAGTAGTCGAACTTGTCTCCACTGCTAGGGAAAATGGATTTGTGGCGTTTATATGCGGAGCGGGAATGGCAGCTCATTTAGCCGGAGTTGTCGCAGCACACACGACACTACCGGTAGTCGGGGTACCTTTGTCCGGAGGGGCCCTCAACGGACAAGACGCCCTCTATGCAACGGTGCAAATGCCCAAAGGCGTTCCCGTCGCCACTGTCGCTATAGATGGTTCACAAAACGCCGCTCTCCTAGTGATACAAATGCTCGGAATCACCAATAAGGAAATCGCTGAAAAACTTGCAACATATAAAAAAGAGATGGCCAACAAATGACCATCCAAAATGTATTATCCGCGCGCTATGCAAGCGATCAAATGGTCGCCATCTGGTCTCCCGAGAATAAGGTTCTATTAGAGCGTGAACTATGGATCGCAGCTCTACAAGCTCAACACGATTTAGGCGGAGACGTATCTGAAGAAGCTATCGCTGCGTACCACAAGACAAAAAATGATATAAACCTTGACTCAATACAACAACGCGAAATAATTCTAAAACATGATGTTAAAGCCCGAATAGAGGAATTCTGTGATTTGGCTGGCTACCAACACATTCATAGAGGAATGACCTCACGTGACCTCACAGATAACATTGAACAACTACAAATCCGGCAGAGTATGGGACTCATCCAAACTCAGGCTGTGGCGACCCTCATACTCCTAGCTGAATTAGCAGAGGAGTATGCTGAAATTCCAATCACTGGACGAACTCATAACGTAGCCGCTCAGGTAACAACAGTTGGAAAACGTTTCGCTAACGCTGCTGAAGAGATGCTTCTAGCTTTTATCAGACTAGAAGACATTCATGAGAATTACCCCATGCGCGGAATCAAGGGTCCAGTAGGAACCCAACAGGATCTACTTGACCTACTTGGAGAAGAGAGCCAAGTTTTGAAATTCGAAAATCTCATAGCCACACATCTTGGATTTAAAACTTCACTCGGAAGCATAGGTCAGGTTTACCCCCGCTCTCTGGACTTCAGTGTTATCAGCTCTCTTGTTCAACTATCAAGCGGCCCCGCGAATTTAGCAAAAACACTTCGTTTAATGGCAGGACATGATTTAGCCACAGAAGGTTTCCAGGAAGGCCAAGTCGGTTCTTCCGCTATGCCTCACAAAATGAATATGCGATCCTGCGAACGGATCGGAGGGCTTTCCCACGTTATAAAAGGGTATTTAGCAATGGTCACTGATCTCACGGGAGATCAGTGGAATGAAGGGGATGTGAGTTGCTCCGTTGTGAGAAGGGTCGCCCTTCCAGATGCTTTCCTAGCAATGGATGGACTATTACAAACATTCTTCGCAGTACTCAGTGAATTCGGACTGTATCCACGGGTCATTGAAAGAGAACTTAACCATTTTCTTCCCTTCTTGAGCACAACGAGAATCCTCGCAGCATCAGTAGCAAAGGGGATGGGCAGAGAAGAAGCACACGAAATAATTAAAGAACATGCTGTAAACACAGCTCTCGATTTACGAACCGGAGACACTGCAGAGAATCATCTCATTACACAGTTAGGTTCAGACGAGCGATTTCCCCTATCTGAAGAGGAACTTCATGATTCGATCAGTGAACCAAAAACAGGTCTCTCAAAAGCCCAAATTAGGCAAATAGGAGCAAAGATTAAAGATCTGCAAAAGCGTTACCCCGAAGCATCAGAATACGTACCCGAACCCATAATCTGACGAGATCGCAATGCACCGAGAACCTGCCTACCAATTAGATCTCCCTCACATCTACTCCGGAAAAGTACGTGACATATATGACGCAGGTAATGATCAATACCTTATGGTTACAAGTGACCGCATCTCAGCTTTTGACGTTGTTATGAACCAGTCAGTACCCGATAAAGGACGAGTCCTTATGGCGATGTCAGCGTTTTGGTTTGAGTATTTAGAAGGTTCAATGCAATCACATCTTATTTCAACAGAACTTTCTGACTTCCCTAAACTGGCACAGGTTCCAGAAATAGCAGGACGCTCAATGCTCGTCCAAAAAGCAGAAATGCTCCCCATAGAATGCATCGTTCGCGGCTACATCACGGGTTCTGCTTGGAAGGAATATTCAAAAAATGGCACCATGCATGGGACAATACTCCCCACAGGACTTCAGGAGTCCGAAAAACTGCCTGATCCAGTTTTTACGCCATCAACAAAAGCAGAAGACGGATTACACGATGAGAATATTTCTTTTGAACAAGCAGCACAGATCGTTGGAGATGACGTTGCAAAAATGGCGAGGGAGAAAGCGCTAGAGCTATACACGATAGGTTCTGAATACGCGTTAGAACGGGGAATAATTATCGCTGATACGAAATTTGAAATGGGTTTCGTTAAAGGGGAACTTATCGTAGCCGACGAAATACTCACCCCTGATTCGTCACGATTCTGGCCTCGTACCGAATGGCAAACTGGTTCAACGCCACCTTCTTTCGATAAACAACCTGTTCGTGATTTCCTAGATAGTCTTGACTGGGACAAATCGCCTCCTCCGCCAGAGCTTCCGAAAGACGTCATCAAAGCAAGCTCATTACGATACAGAGAAGGATACGAACGGATCACGAACAGGGATCTAGACGATTGGCCACGTTAGGACTCAAAAAATAAACAGAAACTCCACATTCATGAACTTCTAGTAATGAGACTGGACAGAAATGGTTCATTACGATTTATCATAGGTAATAATGAGAAAACAGCATTCAACGAAACCAGGAGAAGCACGCCAAGAGGGCCCTTCATTACGCGATGAGATACTGGCAGACCCAACACCTCCACCAGAAGCTCTTTTAGAAGAATCATACGAATTCCTCGGCGATAATGACATCCCATATGAAAGCTATATTTCTGAAGAATTCGCTAAAGCAGAATTTGAAAACTTATGGTCCAGAGTTTGGCAATGGGCCTGCCATGTTGACCATATCCCAGAACCGGGAGACTATTTCGTCTACGACATCGGAGACATGTCAGCTCTTATCGTCAGAACAAACAATGGATCAATAAAGGCCTATTACAACTCCTGTATGCATCGCGGAACCCAACTTAAACAGCCAGGTTCCTGTGGATTTAGTAATGAACTACGTTGCCCCTTCCATGGATGGACATGGTCACTTGAAGGGCAACTCGTAGATCTTCCCGGAGAATGGGACTTCCCCCACGTCACTAAAGAATCCCACCGTCTACCCGAAATGAATGTAGATGTTTGGGAGGGGTTTGTCTTTGTCAACTTTGATCAAAATGCTGAATCACTTAAAAAATACCTTGGAGTTCTTCCTGAACACTGGAAAGATTGGGATCTCTCAGGTAGATATATCGAAACACACATTCAAAAACGACTTCCTTGTAACTGGAAAGCTGGAGCGGAAGCATTTATAGAGGCGTACCACGTGCGGGAAACCCATTCAACAGGAAATGTAGGGGACGAAGTCACCACCCAGTATGACGTCTTTGGTGAGAACATTTCTCGATTTATCCACACACGGGGATTAAATAGCCCGCTACGAGATAACCCTCGTTCAGAGGATGAGCTCCTAGCCCACTTAAGTGGAAGAATGTTTGGCGATGGGAATTTTACCCTTCCTGAAGGAGTACGAGCTCGCGATTATTATGCCAAAGTTGTCCAAGAACAGATGGGAGAGAAATATGGGCATGATTTCACCCACTTAAGCGAATCTTTAACGCTTGACTCGATTGAGTACTTCCTCTTCCCGAATGCTTTCTTTTTCCCTGGATTATCACTTCCCATGGTTTACCGATTCCGACCAGACCCTGAAAGTCCGGATCATAGCTACTTCGATCTCATCTTCATGCGGCCAAGACCAGCTGAAGGAGAAAGCCCTGCACCACCCGAAGTCATTGAGCTAGACATAGATGAAAGCTATTCAACAGTGGAGGGTGTCGGCCCCCTTGGTCGAATCTATGACCAAGATACCGCTAATCTAGCGGCTCAGACCCGTGGTTTTAAATCGGGTTTCAAGCGTGGGCAAACATTGGGTAACTACCAAGAGATACGGGTCAGGCATTTACAAAAGAGGGTGAGGGATTACCTTCAAACGTAACCCTTGAAACTGATAGGAAGATACTCACCTTCCAGCATTGATTGTGGCAGCATTGTGACATGCAATATGAAGTATGCGTTGAAGTCCTTCTCAGAGAAGGTATAGCTGATCCACAGGGATCAACGATTGAGAATGCTACTTCTAAATTAGGGTTCAGCGGCATCAGCAATGTACGAGTAGGGAAAAGCATACGATTCACCCTTGAATCTGAGAACGAGGAAGCAGCCCAAAAAACAGCCCAAGAACTTTGTGACCGTTTCCTCACTAATCCGGTTATTGAATCGGCAACAATACTCATACAAGGATCCGAGTGAGTCCCACGATCGGCGTAGTTGTCTTTCCAGGTTCAAACTGTGAGCAAGATGTGATTGAGGCATTGAGGAGCCTAGGAGCTCAAACACAACTGTTATGGCATGGAACATCAGAGATAGGTCAAGTTGATGGCGTGATAATTCCAGGTGGTTTCGCCCACGGTGATTATTTACGACCTGGAGCAATAGCTCGTTTCTCACCCGCTATGGAATCAATAGTGGATTTTGCCAACAAAGGCGGCCCGGTAGTGGGTATCTGCAACGGGTTTCAAGTTTTAACGGAAGCCGGGATGCTACCTGGAGCACTACAAAAAAACGCTGGTCTAAAGTTCCTCTGTAAAACCGTAAAACTAAAAGTTGAATCGGCAAATTCAGTATTAACGACAAAAACCACTCCGGGCGAAATCCTTGAAATCCCTATCAACCATTTTGAAGGCAATTACACCTGCACTGAAGAAACCCTAAAAGATCTCCATCGTGATGAGAGAATCCTCATGACGTACGAAAATAACCCGAATGGATCATTAGCTGACATAGCCGCAATCTGTAACGAAACCCGAAACGTCGTTGGTTTAATGCCACATCCGGAACGTGCGTGCCATTATCTTCTAGGAAGTCCCGACGGCGAGCCACTGTTACGAAGCTTTATAGAGAAAGCCAATGGATAAAGAACTTCACAAAACACTTGGCCTCACTGATGGCGAATTTGAGAAAATTGTTGAAATTCTCGGACGCGACCCCAATCATCTTGAATTAGCGATGTACTCGGTAATGTGGAGCGAACACTGCTCATACAAGTCATCCAAAATTCATCTTAAAAGACTCCCCGTAGAAGGAGAGCACGTTCTCGTAGGACCAGGTGAAAACGCAGGAGTAATTGATGTCGGAGACGACATAGCAATAGCTATAAGAATCGAAAGCCATAACCACCCAAGCTATATTGAGCCCTATCAGGGGGCTGCAACCGGAGTCGGGGGAATTATTCGCGATATCTTCACAATGGGTGCCCGCCCTATAGCAATCATGGACCCTTTACGATTTGGACCTCTTCATGATGCACGAAGCAAATGGGTAGCCGAAGGGGTAGTGAGTGGAATCTCTGGTTATGGAAACTCTGTAGGAGTCCCCAACATAGGCGGCGAAACAGTCTTTGATCAAACGTATATAGGCAATCCGCTAGTAAATGTACTGTGCATAGGAATTCTTCCGAAGGACCGGCTAGTCCTCGGTCAAGCCTCAGGGGTAGGAAATCTTGCGATGCTATTAGGAGCGACAACCGGACGTGATGGAATAGGTGGAGTAAGCGTACTTGCTTCAGCGGGTTTCGGTGACGAAGACGAAGATGCAGAAAAACGACCCAGCGTCCAAGTAGGTGACCCATTTGAGGAGAAACGACTGATCGAATGTTGCTTAGAACTCCTTGATGCTGGACTTGTAGTCGGTATACAAGATCTCGGAGGCGCTGGACTTTCTTGTGCAGCATCAGAAACAGCATCGCGAGGCGGTGTCGGCATGGACTTTGATGTATCTGCTGTCCCACAACGCGAAGACGGTATGCAACCATATGAAATAATGACCAGCGAATCGCAGGAAAGAATGCTTGCCATAGTTAGCCCAGAGAACCTGAACCAGGTCACAGCTATAAGTGAGAAATGGGAAATTAGATCATCAGTGGTTGGCAAAGTCACTTCAGGAGGGACACTGCGCATTATGGATGGCTTAGATGGACCGGTACTAGGAGAAGTTCCCGCATCATCTCTTCACGAAGACGCGCCACTCTACGAAAGACCACTGACCCCGCCAGACAACTATAAATCATTTATGCAACAAACAGCAGAAACACTTTCAGAACCCATTGACTTAGCTAGTGACTTAATCAATTTACTAACAGATTATGAGTGGATCACCTCACAATATGATTCGCAACTTTTCCTTAACACCGTCGTGGGACCCGGTGGAAATGCAGCAGTTCTCCGATTAAAAAACCCAGTCACGGGAGAAGACACTGGACGTGGACTGGCGGTAACTACTGATGGAAACCATCGGTGGTGTACGGTAAATCCCAGAATAGGGGCGGCAATGACCGTTGCAGAATCAGTTCTAAATCTTGCATGTGTTGGAGCTGAACCTAAAGCGCTCGTTAATTGTCTTAACTTTGGCAATCCAGAAAACCCAACCGTCATGTGGCAATTGAGTGAAGCAATTGATGGGATGTCCGAAGCATGCAGAGAATTTAACCTTCCTGTAATCGGCGGAAACGTAAGTCTCTACAACGAAAGCCAAGGCCACAACATTGACCCAACTCCGATAGTTGGAGTCATAGGAACAATAGACAATCTAGATTCTCCGCCTCCAGGAATGAACTGGGAAGAAGGCGACCGACTTATTGTCGTTGGACCTGAAGCAGAAGGACTCTCAGGTAGCGCATGGGCGTTTACAAAAAATCATCGGCGAGGAGCCCTAAAAGAAGTTGACTATAACCTCCACAAGAAAATCTGTTCAGCTTTACGCGAATTAGTGCGAAACAAAATGGTCACAGCCCTACACGATATTTCAGTAGGAGGAATAGGGGTCACCCTTGCAGAAATGGCTATTTCATCAGACATCGGCTGTTCCCTAGCGCGCATAGCTGATCATAGGGCATTGTTCTCAGAGACTTCTTCGCGTGTGGTCCTCGCCGTCAATCCTGAAAAAATATCCGAAGTAGAGGCACTCCTTAGTAGATCTGAAATTCCAAGTTCCCGTATAGGTCTCGCTACTGGAGAACGCTTCACGATTAAAGGCCTATTGGACATAGGGGTTGATGAATTAGAAAGAGAATGGAAGAGTCGCCTACCTTCAGCGTTTGAAGGAGGAACAACTCAAAGTTAAGGCTCTACTTCTTCTCCACTTCCAACTCTAAACCAGCTAATCCACGAAGAACATAGCTTGACTCGTATTCAAAGGTATTCCCTTTTGAGAAAGTCGGAAGTTTCAAGCGTTTAACTAACTCTTCAAAAGCGACTTTACCTTCCAGCCGCGACAAAGGAGCCCCTATACAGAAATGATGCCCTTTACCAAAGGCCACATGATCTTTGAAATTGTCTCGAGTAGGGTCAAACACTTCAGAGTTACCGAATATTGATTCATCCCTATTCGCTGCACCGAACATTACCCAAATCCTCGACCCTTCAGGAATGGAAACTCCCTGTATTTCAGTATCTCTTGTAACAATTCTAAATAACCCTTGATTGGGAGACGAAATACGTAATCCTTCTTCAACTACTCCATAAATGAGCCCTGCCGGATCAGCTTCAAGAGCCTCCCACCACTGAGGTTCCTCTACAAGAGTCCGCATAGTTTCGTCCAAAAATTTTGTAGTAGTTTCATTGCCAGCGACCATTAGCTGCTGGATAATGCTGTAAATCTCAGAAAAGTCAAGCTTCCTAGTCTCACCCTCCGGTAGGTCTGGATGGGAAAAATCTGCATGGGCAAGATCAGATATAACGTCGTCCTGAGGATTCTCTAACCTCTTCTCATATTCGGAATACCAATAATCCTGATTCTCTAACTGCACTGTGACAGCATCAATCCATTGCTCGTGTGACAGCTTATTTCCAATAGCTGCAGTAGCGGCATCTGACCAGCTCTTGACCTTGCCTTCAACCTCGGGAGCCATATTCAGAGCATAATGAATAACCCGTACCGGAAAGGAGACAGCAAAGTCGTTATGGAAATCAACGGTCCCCTTATCAGGAAAGGCATCAATAAGTTCAATAGCGAACTTCCTAACTGTGTCCTCTAAAGACGCAATTCTTCGAGCGGAGAATGTTCTTGAAACAAGTTTTCTATATGCGGTGTGATATGGAGGGTCAATGGTAAGCATTGTTTCCTTACGGGGCCACCCCTTGCTTTGAATTTCAGCTATAGCTTTTAATGTTTCCGGAGATGGTTTTGTTGTCGTGTTAGACATCTGCGAAGAAAACGTCTCAGTATCTCGGAGAATTTCATTCACGACATCTAGTCGAGATGCAAAGAACATATTTGATTGCTCATGAAAGAAAAGGGGTCCGTGATCCCGTAAAGCAGCATAATGATCAAAAGGGCACTGTTGGACTTCTCGATCCATCGGATCGTAATTGCTTAAATCAACATGCTCTGAAGTCGCCATAGTCCCTATCTCCAGTTCCCCTATTTCACTTGTCTCGTAGAGCTTAATTGATTATTCATGGATTGACCCTATTGAACCTTCTCTTTCATCTCTCATCAAACTCGTATGAGAGGAATCGATTCTATTTGGAGACATCATTATCAAGCCATCAATAATCTGCGAGAATTTCAGAGTGGCGGAGGATAAAAATATTATTGACGATGATTCTCCGCGCGAAGCATGCGGAGTTGTTGGAATCTACGCTCCGGGCCATGCAGTCGCGCATCTAAATTACCTCAGTCTTTATGCCTTGCAACATCGAGGTCAGGAATCTGCTGGTATAGCGACAAGCAACGGTGAAACAATAACTGTAATCAAGGACATGGGTCTAGTTTCCAATGTCTTTAATGAGAGGACACTAGCTGGACTAGAAGGACATCTTGGTATAGGACAAACACGATACAGCACGACTGGATCGAGTTCATGGAGAAACGCTCAACCTGTTTACCGAGGAATAGCGCAAAGAGAATTTGCATTAGGCCACAATGGAAACCTGACCAACACTGAGGAATTAGCCCAAGAAGCAGGCATGCTCCCAGGAACCATCACGAGTGATAGTGACCTAGTAGCTGAATTAGTCGGGCAAAGGATCAGCCAAACCCCAAACCAGACTTCTTCAGACGGAAGAGAGCTTGAGCGAGCTTTAACTCATATTCTCCCAAAATTAGAAGGAGCATTTTCATTTGTCCTGATGGATGAAGCAAACATCATTGGCGTTAGAGATCCGAATGGTTTCAGACCTCTATGCATAGGAAAACTTGACAATGGTTGGGTACTCGCCTCTGAAACTCCAGCGTTAGATATCATCGGAGCCCATTTCATACGTGAAGTAGAACCTGGTGAAATGGTAATCATTAGTGCAACCGGACTCCGGTCAGTACACCCTTTCCCCACCAGTCGTATTAACCCGACATTGTGTATTTTTGAATTCGTTTACTTTGCCCGTCCAGATTCGCAGCTATACACACAAAGCGTCCATCATGCCAGAGTACGCATGGGGCAAATGCTGGCCCGACAGGCCCCAGCGCAGGCAGACGTAGTCATGGGGGTTCCGGAATCAGGCATACCGGCAGCTGAGGGATATGCAAAAGAAATAAATATTCCTTACGCTCAGGGTCTGGTAAAAAATCGGTATATCGGAAGAACTTTTATTGCTCCTAATCAAGAGTTACGTTCACTGGGAGTACGCATGAAACTGAACCCACTTAAAGACACTATTGAGGGAAACAAACTAGTAGTGGTTGACGACTCCATAGTCAGAGGGACAACGACGAGAGCTATGGTACGTATGTTGAGAGAAGCAGGAGCAAAAGAAATCCATATGCGGATTTCTTCACCTCCATATAGGTGGCCTTGTTTTTATGGCATGGATACTGGAATACGGTCAGAACTACTTGCCTCAAATCTCACCATCCAAGAGATAGAGGACTATCTTGACGTAGATTCCCTCTCATATCTCACGCTTGATCGATTGGTAGAAGCTACTGGCGCGACCAACGCCGGATTCTGCACGGCATGCCTAACTGGAAACTATCCTGTTGAAGTACCATTAAACCTTTCCAAAAAAGTGCTGGAACAAAAAGAAGACGGTATGCAGACGGGCCTGTTAATGGCATCAAATGAAACCAAAACGGAGGAATCTGAACCTGCAACAGTCGGTAGTACTGATGACTGACACTAACGGGAAAGAGTCATATGAGATAGCTGGTGTGAATATCGCCGCAGGCGAAGAAGCAGTAAAGCGAATACAGGACGCTGTACAGGTCACACATAGAAACGAAGTTTTAAGCGCTATCGGAGGTTTTGGAGGTGCCTTTGATATATCTCAAACAGGTCGACATCAACCGATTCTCGTTTCATCCACAGATGGAGTAGGAACCAAAGCGCAAGTAGCGTCAATGTCCCAAAGATACGAAACGATCGGAATCGATTTAGTTGCCATGTGCGTAGATGACCTTGTCTGCGTAGGGGCTGAACCGCTATTCTTCCTTGATTATATTTCCATGGGAATACTAGACCCTTCACAAATCGAACTTCTCGTCAATGGGATCAGTAAAGGATGCCAAATAGCAGGATGCTCCTTGATAGGTGGCGAGATGGCAGAGCACCCAGGAATGATGCGATCAGGAGAATTTGAACTAGTAGGGTTCAGCGTCGGCGTAGTTGAAAAACAAAAAATGATTAATGGAGATTACGTAAGTGAAGGCGATGTCATTATCGGGATGCATTCGCCGGGTTTGCGAAGCAACGGATACTCACTTGCTAGGAGAGTATTCTTTGAAGTAGCAGAAATGAAACTCAGCGACCCCGCATGGCAGGGCTCACAAACCACAGTTGAGGATGAATTAATGCTTCCCTCTGTTATCTACGCCCCAACGGTTCTGAAGGTGATGAATAGTCATGTAATTAAAGCGATTGCCCATATCACTGGTGGAGGAATACCGGGGAATCTTAATCGCGTTCTTCCTAGCAACATTGACGCCCTTATAAACCGAGAGAGTTGGACCACTCCTGAGATCTTCAACGCAATTCAACGGATAGGTAAAGTTACGCAAAGCGAAATGGAAAAAGTATTTAATATGGGAATCGGTATGGTTTTAGTCCTTTCCCCAGATGAAGCAGATAAAGCATGTGAGACCATTCGTACCTCTGGGATTGAGTGCACCCAAATAGGTACCATTCAGCCAGCGGGAAAAGGTACGGTCAACATTGTCTAGGAGTTAAGAAATAAACAAAACGAATGTCAAAGAACCACTACCAAGCAGCAACCTATGATTATTGGAATACGCTCATCGCTGAAACAACTGACTCCCTTGACCGCAGAAGGGTTCTTTGGACCGAGATCCTCCTTGAGAACGGCTACGAAATATCTCAGGAGAATCTTGATACTTGCTTCGCTGAAGGCTGGAAACTCTTTGATACCAATTGGAGAAAGAACACCCAAACATCATTAGAAGCCGTTGTATCAGCAGCAATTGCGAAACTCCCAACACCGATTACAAAAAAGATAGAGAAGCAGTTGGTGGAAGCGTATTTACAAGCATCAGAAGAAACGCCACGGAGCCTCCTCCCTGAAGTAAAGGAAACCCTTGAATCCCTAAAAACTGCAGGACTTCGGATCGGGGTAATATGCGATGTAGGAACAATCCCTAGCAGCCGTCTCAAAGTTTGGTTAAAAGACCTCAACATTTACTCTTTGTTTGATTTCTTTGGATTTTCCGATGAACTCAGGGTCTACAAACCAGATCCTCTAATTTTCACGGAAACACTTAAAGGTTTAGACGTGTTAGACCCATCAAGATGTTTTCACGTTGGAGATCTTAAAAGAACAGATGTATTTGGTGCTCGATCCGTTGGAATGACTACCATTAGGTATACAGGAGGGCGAGAAGACAATGAAGCCGGCGATGAAGCTGATTATGTGATTAGTGGGCACCTCCAAGTACTTGACCAACTCAGCATTGGTAAAGATTGAGAACTAATCAATGAAATTGGGGTATAACGTATTCCC
>MDTE01013690.1_pt1 | contig 12595 bp, 13 predicted proteins | sample 811231 | NCBI WGS metagenome assembly MDTE01 (sample SAMN05326651, study PRJNA326480) | marine metagenome | isolation source: seawater | place: Indian Ocean: Red Sea | collected 2010
AAAACTGGTCTGCAAAGGGGTGTCCAACCTTAGGCCAGTGAAGTAGTCCACTGGAAGAGTGGACTCACTTTGAGCCATGGCAGGTAGGAAGAAAGTCAGAATTATAAGAGCCGAAGTTTTTTTAACCATATTGCTCACTATGGAATAGAGGAAATCCCTCGTTCTTGCGCGAAGCGGCCCAGTGTTTTTTACACTCCGGCGTCAACCTCGGCGACTCGAAAGATCCCTTGAAAATTTCGCATAGGCTTTCCGCTCTTTTCATTCAGCGTCTAGCGATACCCCGGGAATCCTCCCACCGCTTCCAACCGGAACATCGCCAGCGGATCCGCTGCCTGCGCTCTGAGCCGTTCGACCTCGCTTTCGGTCAGCGGGACAAAATCCGCGGCAATATCGATGGCCCGCTCGAAAAACTCCTGCGCCCCGGGCGGCAGTGCCGCACAGATCGATTGGGTCAGCGCGTAGCGCAGCGCCAGATCCTGTAATTCTGGATCTGCGATCGGCTGATACCAGCACTTGGCGAAGGGCTTCTCAGCTCCCTCCGGCACTTTGCCATAAGCCATTGCTTTCAGCGCCAGCACCGCCGCACCCTTTTGCCCGGCCTTCTCCACTACCTGCGGCCCGAATCCCCCGTGCAGAAAATGTGCCCAGTTGATCGGGAAAAGCACCGAATCGAAGTCGAAATGATCCAGCAACGCCAACGCGCACTCGGCCGAATGCGCCGAAAAACCAAGATGGCGCACCTTGCCCTCTTGCCGAGCTTTTACGAAGGCCTCCAACGCTCCTCCCGGCCCTACAGCCTGATCAAAGTCCTCTTTCGTCGTCATCGCGTGCAATTGGTACAAATCAAAGCGGTCCGTACGCATTTTACGCAGCGAAGCTTCCAACTCTTTCGTCGCAGCCTCGGCACTGCGTTCGGTCGTCTTGCAGGCCAAAAACACGCCCTCGCGGTAGGGTGCCAGAGCCGGGCCCAGCATCTCCTCGGCATTGCCGTAGCTCGGTGCCACATCGAAATAGTTGATATCGCTATCAATGGCCAGGCCCACCAATCTTTCAGCCTCCGATACCTCGGTATTGGCAACCATAATCCCCCCGAATCCCAGAATCGAAAGCTCATCCTCGTTGCCGTATCTGCGCTTGATCATACCTCACCCTTTCTGAAATTAGACGTCTTCCTGCGTCCAGATTATAATCATAGAGCAGTACTGGACTCAAGTTTAATCAGGGGGGTCGCTACGCCGACTCCGGCGGCTTATCTTAAGATAAGCCGCTGAAATACAGCATATCGCCAGCACATGCGGACAGCGCTTGTTGGAGCGACTTGTCCGCGATCGGTTCAGCCGATCTCTGCAACGCAACGCGAGTTGCCGGATACGCCCCCAGCGAACACCCGTTTAAGGAGAGCTGCCATGAGCGACAAGGTACTCATCATCGTCGGCGACGCCACCGAAACCGTAGACACGCTCTATCCCTATCTGCGCATCCAGGAAGAGGGATTCACACCCGTCGTGGCCGGACCCGAGGCCCGTCGCTACAATATGGTGCTGCACGAGGTGCCGGCCGCGGGTTGGGACATCACCCGCGAATTCGAAGGCTATACCATCCAGGCCGATATCGCCTTCCGCGATATCGCGCCCGAAGAGTATGTCGGGATCTTCTTTTCGGGAGGTCGCGCCCCCGAATACATCCGCGACGACCCCGACCTGATCCGCATCACCCGTTACTACTTCGCCAATGATAAACCCATCGGCTGTGTCTGCCACGGCGTCGAGATCCCGGCCCGCGCCGGCTGCGTCGAAGGACGGCGCATGGCCACCGTGCCCAAGTGCCAATTCGATCTCGAGGTCTGCGGCGGCACCTTCGTCGACGAGCCCTGCGTCATCGATGGCAATCTGGTCAGCGGACGCACCTGGCACGACCACGGACACTACATGAAACACTGGATTAACCTGTTAATCGCCGCGCGCGATCAAACCAGCGCCCGGCAGGAGGTCGCCGCATCGTGAAACTCTACTACAGCACCTACGGAATGAAAGAACTGGATGTTTTCGAGGCCCTGCCGCGCCTCAAGGACATGGGCTACGAGGGCATGGAGATCGCCGTCACGCCGAGCTGGCCGACCGAGCCGGCGGCGATGGACCAAGCCGCGCGCAAAAAACTCGCCGATCTCTTCCGCCAGCTCGAGTGGCCAACCCCGGCACTGATGGCACTGCTCTCACCCTGTACCGAAGGTCAGGAGCGCCCCGCTGCTCTGGCGCAGTTCCGCGCTAGTTTCGAGTTGGGCCGCGAGCTTCGGCTCGACGATAACCCCTTGGTCGTCAGCACCACCCTCGGGCGCAAACCCGCCTGGGAAACCGGCAAGGAGCGCATTGTCGAACTGGTCCTCGAACTGGCCGACATCGCCGCCGAATACGATGCCGTCGTCGCAATCGAACCACACGCCGGCGACGACTTCGAAACGCCGGAAAAAGCCGCCTGGCTGATGGAGCAGACCAACCATCCCCACCTGGGACTCAACTTCGACTACAGTCACTTCGTGGTCGAGGGCATCGACCTGCAGCACTCGCTCGACCTGAATCTCAAATACTCGGTCCACAACCATATCAAAGACGGCTATCTCGACGAGGAGGGTAAAGTCCGCTACCTCCTACCCGGCGCAGGCGACCTGGATATGAACGTGTATTTCAAAGCAATCCGAGACGCCGGCTGGGACAAGTACATCTGCCCCGAAGTCACCGGCCAGATCTGGAACGCCGAGGGCTATGATGCCTGGGCTACAGCGCAATTCTGCTTCGACAAGCTCTCCGAAGCGCGGAAGTCACTGGGCTAGATGCAAATCCGCTACATCGCCTTCAAATCCGTCAATCAGGTCGTCTGCGAGACTGTAGAACAAGATCTCCAGACCCCTGATTCCGGCGCGCTGGTCGAGTTGTGCTACACCTGCATCAGCGCCGGCACCGAAGTGGCCAAGCTCAGCGGCCTGCAGGAAGGCGCTTTTCCCGTCGGGCCGCTGGGCAACCGCGCACTAGGTCGCGTGCTCGAAGCCAGTGCCGGACGCTCCGACCTGCACCCCGAAGACCTGGTCTTCTGCCATGCACCACACGCCAGCCACGCAGCGGTACCGGGCCTGGTGGTCAAGTTGCCCGACGAGCTCGACCGCCCCGAAACAGCCCTGCTCGGCATGGCGCAGGTCGCCTTTACAGGGCTGCGCGTCGGCCAACCCGAATTAGGCGATGCAGCGGTAGTGACCGGTGCCGGCCTGGTCGGACAATTCGCCGCGCAACTCCTGCAACTGGCCGGAGTCGAAACGATTCTCGTCGACCCGGTGCCGGGGCGGCTGGAGATCGCCCGACGCTGTGGCGTCGAAGGAGTTGTAGAGCCGCAAGATGCACTGGAACGCGTAATGGAACGCACCGCCGGCCAGGGCGCCGACCTGATCCTGGAATGCACCGGAATTCCAGAGGTCGTCGAAAACGCCGCGCACTACGCCGCTCGTTCGGCCCAATTGATCATGATCGGGTCGCCACGCGGTGAATTTCAAACCGACCTGACCTCGTTCCTCAACAATTTCCACCTCTGGCGACCCCAGGGCGACCTGACACTCAAGGGCGCGCACGAGTGGAAGATCCCGCCCTACCCCGAGTTGGGCTCCAAACACAGCATGGCCCGCAACACACAAATACTGGCGGGATTGATCCTGGCGAAGAAGCTACGGATCGGACCCTTGCTAACCGGCGTCTTTAAACCCGATGCCGGACAACAGGCCTACGCTCGACTCGGAGATGCCAAGGAAACTCATCTGGGAACGGTTTTCGACTGGACCTGATGCAGAAACCCGGTTGGCTGGGCTACAGAACCGGATCGACCCGATTTTCGGGGAACGTTTACAACTCGAACAACGTCGGCGGATCTCCCGCCGGATAGCGGGCTAAATAGCGACGCAGGTACTCCGCCGCCTTTGCGGGCATCTGCTCAATATGGCCTTCGGTCTCCAGCGCCTCCCGCTGCCCGTATTCGTGGGCCATCACCGGATACTCTTCTTTCCAGAACGCGCAGTGCATGGTCCAGCGCTTCTCTCCTGTGGGATTCCAGCCGCGGTGCCAGAGATTGGCATCGTAAAAAACGATATCTCCCGGCTCCAATTCGACCGTCAACGCCCCGGGCATCTCCGCACCTTCTGTACCCTTAGCTGCTGCCTCGAGTTCTCCCTGGCTGGAGACGCGTAAATGGCTGGCAGGCACGATCTGCAAAAAGCGGTCTCCCCGCACCAATGGGGCATTGAACTGTACAAAATCTCCGTGGAAGCGACGCAGCAACTCCGCCTCGTCGGGCGCGCCCGGCCGGCCCAGGTCGCGATGCCAACCCTGGCAGTAGGCCTGGCCTCCTCCCGAAGCCAGCATCCCGAAGAGGCTATGGCGTGCCAGACCGTCCACCAGCGCATCGATAGAATCGACCAGATCCTCGGCCAGCCACGCGGCCCAGGCCGATTGGTACTTGGCCGGGTGAAAAAAGTGCTCGGTCCGGGCTGGCAGCCGCTCATCGCGATCGATCCAATTGAGTTCGCACGCGCCGGCAAGCGCACGATCGATCATAGCACCAACCGCCAGCTGCAATGCCTCGACCCGCTCGGGCGCAAAAGCCTCGCGGATGATCAAATAGCCCTGATCCTGGTACTGGCCCAGAGATTTCGCCGTCACTAAACTCATGATTTACTCATCCGTCATCCAAACCTCACTGCCCTTTTCAAGCGCCTGAGCTTTGAATGCCACCAGTGCCTTGTCGAGCAAAGCCCGCGCTTCGGACTCTTCCTCGGACCAGGCGACGATATCCACCGGCAGCCGTTGTCCATCGGCCGTGCGCTCGCTCAGCGCCACGAAAGCTTTGAGATAGGTATTGGGGCATTCCGCCATCACGTTGTGTAATATCGGCCCGCACTGCGATTCGGGCAGGTTGACGACAACCCTGAGAGAAAGTCTGATATCGTCGTAAATCCCGGCCAGAGCGTCCTCCACCGACTGCTGAAAAAGGGCCTGGACTTCGCGCGGCGGTCCGGGCAGGCTGTAGATCGTGGTTTCGCCGACCTGCGCTTCCACGCAGGGTGCCACGCCCGCCGGATTGGGATGCGCCAATGTACCTTCGGGTTTGGTCGCCATTTTGACCAGGCCCTCGCTGACATCTTCGCGTCGAGCGATCTCGCGGCTCTCCATATAGCGCGCGATCAAGCTCTCATCAATTTCGGTGCCCACACCCATGATCGTCGCAACGGCCGCGACGGTCATATCGTCGAGGGTCGGTCCCAGACCACCGGTGGTAATCACCACCCGGGTCCCGCGTGCGCAGGCGTCTTCGAGCACGCCGGTGAGTTCGTCCATATCGTCGTCGAGAATGGCGATCCGGCGCACATAGCCGCCCAGCGCCGCAATCTGCTGCGCCATCCAGAAGGAGTTGGTGTCCTGAATCTGGCCGTTCAAAAGCTCGGTGCCAATAGAGTAGATTTCAATAGCGGGTCGATCGCTCATAGCATGCTCTATCCCTGAGGTAAAAAAATCAATTTCCTGCACCACTGCCGGTAGCACCTCCAAAGCCCTGTTTGACCAAGGAGGAATGCCGGGGTAGATCGTAAAAGAAGTGGAGTTCCGCTCTGATCGCAACCCGGAGCGCCATCACTTACCCCGATGATAGGTCAGCGGAGTACTGCTGTCAATTTTGGCCAAGTATTGAGATAAACGATGGGAATCCCAATATTAAGAGGTAGCCCGGCAGCAGCCACCGCACTTCGGCAGCGCTGCCGGGGCCCGAAACTGCGCACCAGTAGCAGTTTTATAGATCCAGGTCTGCCCACCCGCTCTGCGGTATGGGCGGACCGGCGGCAACACATCATGCGGCTTTAACAACACTTTCAAGGAGCCAACTTATGAGCACCGTCCACGATTTCAATGCCAAAACCATCCACGGCGAAGAGGCCGCCCTCTCCGATTACGCCGGCAAGGCGATTCTCATCGTCAACGTCGCCAGCGAATGCGGACTCACCCCGCAATACACCGGTCTGGAAGCCCTGCACCGTCAATATGGGGAAAAGGGTCTGGCGGTCCTCGGCTTCCCCTGCAACCAGTTCGGAGGTCAGGAGCCCGGCAGCGAAGAACAGATCCTCGATTTCTGCCAGACCCGCTACGAGGTCAGTTTTCCGCTTTTCGCCAAGATCGATGTCAATGGCGAGAGCCGTCACCCGCTCTACGCCCATCTGGCTGGTACAGGATCCAAATTCTCCGGCGATATTTCCTGGAACTTCGAAAAATTCCTCATTGATAAAGAGGGCAAATTACAGGCTCGCTTTAAACCCCAGATAACTCCGGACGATCCTGCACTCACCGCTGCGATCGAAGAGATTTTAGAATGAAGCAACCCAATATCGTCTTTATTCTCATCGACGATATGGGCTGGAAGGACCTGAACTGCTACGGTTCTTCCTTTTACGAGACGCCCAACATAGACCGTCTCGCCCGCGAAGGTATGCGCTTTACCGATGCCTACGCCGCCTGCCCGGTCTGCTCACCGACCCGCGCCAGTATCCTGACCGGCAAATACCCGGCCACCGTGGGCATCACCGACTGGATTGATGCCCACGGGCACCTCCACCCCGCCCGGGGCAAGCTGGTCGATGTGCCCTATCTCAAACACCTGCCGGACAAGGAGCATTCGCTGGCCCGCGCCCTCCAAGACGGCGGCTACCAGACCTGGCACGTGGGCAAGTGGCATCTGGGCTGCGATGGTCACCTGCCCGAAGATCACGGCTTCGACGTCAATATCGGCGGCGCGCACCAGGGCTCTCCCGGGTCGGGCGGTTATTTCAGCCCCTGGACCATTCCACCCCTGGAAAACGCCGACGTCCCCGCAGGCACCTACCTGACCGACTATTTGACCGACCAGACGCTCGAACTGCTGCACCAGAGGGACGACCGGCCCTTTTTCTTGAATTTATGCTACTACAGCGTCCATACGCCGATCCAGGCCAAAGCGGAGAAAATCGCCAAATACGAAGCCAAAGCCAAAGCGATGGGACTCGACCAGCTACAGACCTTCGCCGAAGGCGAACTCTTTCCCTGCCAACACAAGCAGGGCCAGCGCATCAAACGACGCCTGGTGCAATCCGATCCGGTCTACGCGGCGATGATCGAAAGTCTCGATGAGAATCTGGGGCGCCTCTTCGACCAGCTCGACACACTCGGGAAGGGCGAAGACACCGTGGTCTTTTTCACCTCCGACAACGGCGGGCTCGCCACCAGTGAAGGATCGCCGACCTGCAACGCACCGCTGGCCGAGGGCAAAGGCTGGATGTACGAGGGAGGCACCCGCGAGCCCCTGATGGTGCGCTGGTCCGGCCGCATCGCGGGCGGCAGCACCTGCCCGACACCGGTAACCAGCCCCGACTTCTACCCGACGATCCTCGAGCTAGCCGGGCTGGAACCCATCCCCACACAACACTGCGACGGAACCAGCATCGCGTCCCTTTTGCACGGTGCCGAATCCATAGAGCGCGAAGCCATCTTCTGGCACTACCCCCACTACGGCAACCAGGGTGGCACACCCGGCTCTTCGGTGCGCAGCGGCGACTATAAACTGATCGAATTCTTCGAAGACGGACGCCTGGAGTTGTACAACCTGCGCGAAGATATAGGCGAGACGAAAAACCTGGCCACCAGCAAACCGGAAACCACGGCACAACTGCATCGCCTCCTGCGCGAATGGCGCGAGAGAGTCGAAGCCAAAATTCCCGAACCCAACCCCAAGTGGAAGAACTGAGCTAACCGTGCCAACCTACGGCGCCGAAATGGCCATTATCGAGAACGGTAAAGTCCTGCTGATCAAGCGACGCGACTTTGCAGTCTGGGCCCTGCCCGGCGGTGCCATAGACGCGGGAGAGTCTGTCGCCAAGGCCGCCGTACGCGAAGCGCGCGAAGAAACCGGCCTGGATGTCGAGCTGCTCCACATGGTCGGCGTCTACTCGCGCCCGGCCTGGTCCGAGGGAGGCGACCACGATCTGCTCTTCGCCGCCCGCCCGATTGGCGGCACATTGATCAGCACCAGTGACGAAACACTGGACGCAGACTTCTTTGCTCCGGACGCACTGCCCGAGCCACTGATCTACTGGTACCGCCAGCGCATCATCGACGCCCTGAGCGGCGCTCGGGGCATTGCCCGCCGCCAACACACGCCCTGGCCCTTCGCCGACGACCTTACCCTCGGCGACCTGCGGCGGCAACTAGCCGCGGGCGAGTTGAAGCTCGAGGATCTAGCGCACTACTTCCGCGCTCCCGAATCAGATGAGGGAACCCTCGAGACGCATCCACCCGACGAAGCGTCCGACCGCCCCTGAACCCTCATCCACTGCGAGAAAGGCGATGGCACCCATACTTCTCGAAAGTTCCTGCTTGCGCACCGCGATCGATCCCGAGCAGGGCACCAGCCTGCACTCCTTCGAGATCCAACGCGAAGACACCTGGCTCTCGCTGATGCCCAGGATCGGCGACCCGGCTTGCGACCTGGCCGCGGCCAGCTTTTTGATGGTCCCCTATTCCAATCGCATCGCCAACGGTGCCTTCGCCTTTGCAGGTCGGAGCTACCAGTTGACCAACGCCGAGCAGCACGCCATTCACGGCGATGTGCGCAACAGGCCCTGGGTCGTGGCCGAAAAGACTCCGCAGCGACTGGTCTGCACTTTTGAATCTACCGACCACGACGAGGTCAACTGGCCCTGGCCCTTTGCGGTCTGCGCCGAGTACCAATTGTCCGAGCAAACGCTGCAGCAACGGCTCAGGCTGTGGAATCGCGGCGATGGGCCCATGCCGGCCGGCTTTGGCTGGCATCCCTTCTTCAATCGCACTCTCACTCGCGACGACGAACCCGTCCACCTCCACTTCGAAGTCCAGAGCGCCTATCCCGATGACAATGATACCCGCATCCCCTCCGGCCCGGCCCAACCGCTCCTAGAGCACCAGGACTTCAGCAACGAAAAACCACTGGCTCGCGAAAATTTTCTCGATACCTGCTTCCACGGATACCAAGGTCGCGGATCGATCGCCTGGCCCGCAAGCGGAATCCGCCTGCACTTCGCCTGCTCCAATGCCGCCTCGCACCTGATCCTTTACAACCCTGCGGACAAACCTTATTTCGCCGCCGAACCAGTGACCAATGCCAACGACGGTGTCAACCTCTACGATCGCAGAGATCCCACCAGTGGCATCGCGGTGCTGGAACCGGACCAGAGTCTGGAAGCTTCATTCGATCTGCGTGTAGAATTAACCCGCGTCTGAAATTTCACCTTTCGCTGCCCAATCGCGAGGCACCAGAAACGTATCGTAGAGTCTAGCTTCTTCGGAGCCTTGCTCCGGTCGCCAATCGTATTCCCAGCGCACCGCTGGCGGCAGCGAAACCAGTATCGACTCGATCCGCCCCCCCGACTGCAAACCAAAGAGCGTCCCGCGATCATAGACCAGATTGAACTCCACGTAACGCCCCCGCCTATAGAGCTGGAACTCTCGTTGCCTTTCGCCGTAAGGCAGCTCTTTGCGGCGCTGCAGAATCGGCAGGTACGCACTGAGATAGCCATCGCCAACACTACGGGTAAAGCCGAAACTGTGCTCGAATCCGCGCTCGTTAAAATCGTCGAAGAACAACCCACCGATACCACGCGGTTCATTGCGGTGCTTTAAAAAGAAATACTCGTCGCACCACTGCTTGAGCCGTGGATAGAGGTCCGTGCCATAAGGATCGCATGCAGCCCGTGCAGTCCGGTGCCAGTGCATCGCGTCTTCCTCGAATCCATAATAGGGGGTCAGATCGAAACCACCTCCGAACCACCAGGCCGGATCTTCCCCCGCCTTCTCCGCCACAAAAAAACGCACATTGGCGTGTGATGTCGGCGCATAAGGGTTGCACGGATGTACGATCACCGATACTCCCATTGCCGCAAACCCTCTGCCCGCCAGTTCCGGTCTGCGCACCGAAGCCGCTGGCGGCAACTCCTTTCCCATGACATGCGAAAAGTTAACCCCTGCCTTCTCGATTACACTCCCCCCCTCCAGAACCCGCGTACGCCCTCCCCCACCCTCGGGTCGCTCCCACAGATCTTCGTTGAAAACCCCGCCATCCTCCTCCTCTAAAGCCGCACAGATCCGATCCTGCAACCCGAGCAAATAAGCCCTGACGCCTTCGCTATCCACATCTCCCATAACAATGCCTTTCGTCGAAGTGCCTCTCCCGACCTCATTAAAAAAACACCGACTCCGGTGAAGTGATACTCGCGACATCACCCGCAAAGAGGCCAAGACACACGGTATCTAAACCTATGACAAAGATCCGCCCCGCCCTGGCTGACCACAAGCCACACCTTGCGCATTTCTCGCCCTGGTTTTTTTTTTCACACATGACCCATCATCGAGGCTCGGCAGTCTCCACCACTTCAACGCCCTCCCAGGTCCGCTACCGAGACCGCCAAACCGGCGAGATCATCGTCGAACGCGTACCGGGCCAGTCCTTGCTGCGCTGGCTCTACGGCACGGAGATGGGCCAGCTCTTTTTCCGCGCCTTCCTCAACCGGCCTCTCTGCTCCCGTCTCTGCGGCTGGTGGCAGCAGGGCATGTGGACCCGCCGTCAGATCCGATCGTTCGTCGAGCACTACCGCATCGACTGCAATGAATTCGAACTTCCTCTATCCCAGTACCGCAGCTTCAACGACTTTTTCATTCGCCGCCTGAAACCCCAGGCGCGGCCCTGCGACCCCGATCCCGAGTGCCTCTGCTCCCCGGCCGACGGCAAAGTTCTGATCTATCCGCAGCTAAAACCCGAGACTGAGCTACCGATTAAAAACAGCTTCCCCACCGCCGACTCGCTACTCGGCGGCGCCAAAGACCCCGCACCATATCAGGGCGGCTCAGCTCTGGTCGTGCGCCTGGCACCCTACGACTATCATCGCTTCCACTTCCCCGCGGACGGCCAGGCCGGAGAAACCCAGTGGATCGACGGCAACTATCACTCGGTCAACCCACTCGCCCTCAAGCGTTTCCCCTATATCCTGCACGGCAATCGGCGCACCGTCTGCGAACTGGAAACCCTCCAATTCGGCAAAATCGCCTATATCGAGGTTGGGGCCCTCAATGTCGCCAGCATCGTTCAGACCTATGCATCAGGACCCTGTATCCGCGGTGGAGAAAAGGGCTTCTTCCAATTCGGCGGCTCAACGGTCGTGCTCCTCTTTGAACCCGACGCCATCCTCTTTGACCAGGATCTGGTATCGGATTCGGCCAACGGCCTCGAAGTGCACGTCCGCACCGGTACCGGCATCGGCCGCCGCGCTTGACGCAAGCTCGGATTCAGTAGATTTTCCATCCCGTTCGCACCACTAATTACGGAGTCCGTTATGTCTCTGCAAATGCGCGTAGGCTTAGGCCAATTCAACGAGATCACCGATGAAAAGCTCACCTTTATCAAACAGATGGGCTGCGACGATTTCCTGATGAATACCCCCAGGCTTCCCGGCGATCAGCAGTGGGAGTACGAGGATCTGGCCGCCCTCAAACAACGAGCCGACAACGCCGAATTGCGCCTGATGGCGCTGGAGAACGTACCCGTACCTTTTTACGACAAGATCATGCTCGGTCAGGAGGGCCGTGAAGAGCAGCTCCAGCACATGATCCACACCGTACGCAATATGGGCAGAGCCCAAATCCCGATCCTCGGCTATCACTGGATACCCAACAGCGTCTGGCGCACGCCCGAACCAGCTACCTTGCGCGGCGGCGCCCGCGGCACCCGCTTCACCCTTGCCGAACACGACCCTGAGGAATTGACCCACGGTCGCCTCTTCACCCACGAGGAGATGTGGGATAATTACTGCTGGTATCTAGAGCGGATCCTGCCGGTAGCCGAGGAAGCCAACGTGCGGCTGGCCCTGCACCCCGACGACCCACCCACCGGCACCACGCTGGGCGGCATCGCGCGGATCTGCAGTTCCTTCGACGACTTCAAACGCAATATGGATACTTTCGACAGCCCCCACCACGGCCTCGACTTCTGCATGGGCTGTTGGTCCGAGATGGGCGGCCACGACAGTGTCATTCGCGCCGTCCGCCATTTCGGCGGCCAGGACAAAATCATCTATATCCACTTCCGCGATGTCATCGGTCCGGTCGAGGATTTCCACGAGACGTTCATCGACTGCGGCCAGGTCGATACCTTTGCCGTCGTGCAGGCGCTCAAAGAAGTCGGCTTCAACGGTTTTATGATCACCGACCACGTACCGCATATCGTCGACGACTCGTCCTGGGGTCATCGGGGCCGCGCCCACTGCGTAGGTTTTATGCAGGCGCTGATCCAGGTCGCCAACAAGCTCAGCACATGAGTCGAATAGTGTTGATCCGCCACGGCGAGACCGAATCGAATGCTCGCGGCTTGTACCAGGGCCAATCCGACAGTCCGCTGACCCCCGAGGGATTGGCGCAGGCCGAGCGCCTGAGCCAACGCATGTTGCATCATTCGCCTATCGACGCACTCTACGGCAGCGACCTGGCACGCACCCATGCCACCGCTATGCCGACCGCTC
>MDTE01018230.1_pt1 | contig 12595 bp, 8 predicted proteins | sample 811231 | NCBI WGS metagenome assembly MDTE01 (sample SAMN05326651, study PRJNA326480) | marine metagenome | isolation source: seawater | place: Indian Ocean: Red Sea | collected 2010
ATAACTTCCCCATCCGCCGGGGCTATATTGTCTTCACTCAGAATCGGACGGACAAGGTCTAATGCAATCTCGTAAAGTTGCTCGGCTATTTCGGCCATAGCAGCTATGGTATGACCACTGAGCACCGCTACTACGCCACCCGAATCGCCACTAAGGACGCCGCCCTCAGCTACGTCGCTGCTGGGATTTCCGGTCGTAAGATTGCGGAGACCGGCTTCTATCACAATTGATTCGGCCTGGCCGGGATCGAGCTGAACAGGGCCGACATTATCGGCATTGAGTTCAACTTCGGCAAAAAGGGCTTTACCGTCAGCGGTCCTATTCGCGGGATCAACTTCAATAAGCTCGCCGAATACAAAAAGCTCAAGACCGAGCGCATCGCGACCATCGGCTATAGATGCGTCGGGGAAAAATACTGGATTCTTCGATTCGTTTATAACTTCTACTTCAATGCGAAGCTTATCGCCGATACCGGCCGCTGCCCTAACCTTACCGTCGACGAAACCCCGGACCAGGACATCCTCTCTCTCTTCGATCCGGACGATCTCAGCACTTCTAATCTTTACGTCCTTTACAGAAAGATAGTTAGCATCAACTCGTATCTTAACAAGAGGGCTAGAAATTCGGGCGCCGCTGAACTGTTCGCCTTCAAAAGTGGGATCATAAGCAAAGGCGAACAGAGTCACACCTACATGGCTATCGGCTGTAGCGGACAGGATAATAGTCCCGGTGATAGTAAGTTCACCATTATTATTGACTACACTGAGAGACTCAGGGTCAATGTCGCCGGTAGCCGAGGGAGGAGTATTCTCATCGCCGATTTGGATGGCGCCGAAAATCCGACTCGTCCCACCTGCGGGAAGCACACCGAGAGCCAAACCTTTCTGCGTGACAAACTCATCAAGCAGGGCATCTGCCGCACTTGCCGTTGCATCCGGCAAGGCACCCGAAATGGCGTCGTTGTCGGTGAGACCGACGCCCACTGTAAGCGTCGGATCGGCTTTGTTATCGATAACTTCAATTGAAAATCCCAAAGAAAAACGGTTAGTGCGCTCATCAAGGGAAAGAAGATCCCCACTCTCAACGGGCACTCCCCCAATATCCGTCATTTCGGCCTTAAATGTGATGGGCTGGGCCTCTACACCACTCCACACGCCCACCAACAAGCTAAAAGCAATTAAAGACTTCAAACATTTCCCTAAACTCATTATCGCCTTCCTCCTCAAGGAACTCTCTCCCTGACTTAAAATCCAAAAAATATAGAGACGTTTACCTCAAATCTAACAGTGCGGAATACATCTTGTTTAAGCAGGTCTTAAAAAGTAGCAGATTTCAGGTGGCACGGCCCTCCTTTCTGGACGCATAAGAAAAAACCTAAGAGTGGCATAAAACAAAATTTTCACAGTTTCTATAACGTAAGTAAATAGCAAAATGCAGAGTTTACCCTAAAAAGTACGGTAAACGGAGCTTAATAATATTAAAATAGCAAGGGAGTGTCAAGCACTTTTTTGCCGCTCGCGGCTAGCTCGACACCAACAAAAGAAAAAATAAATCACCTTTGCCTGTACCGAAACCCCGGCTTGTTAAAAATTATTTTATAGCGGCATTTCCCGCAGCGCCGATCAACAATCACAAGGACTTTAATTTTAACACACTTAAATTAGATGCTAAAAAGGGCTTCCGGAAGTCGAGGGGCAGGCAACCGCAACTCTTCTGATTTAAGATATGATTACCTATGCCGAACCACTGTGATTATTGTCACACAAATCAAATTTATTCAAATGCACCGCAGAGGGCGTAAGCAAAAGTTTAACCGGCTCCAATCTCGGTTTGCTCAGAGCTTGAGCAATCGACTTTGGCATCTTCCAACAACGCGATCACAAATCCCTTGCACAGCGAAACCCCAGGTACGGACTCTTGGCCCTGGGAGCGCCATAAAGCCGGGTGGCAATCCGAACAAAGTGTTTTCTCGAAGCGTACGAACCGCCTTTAATGGCTTTCGAATCTCCCTCTTCCGGTCCGCGGGGGTCCCGGACGACCCGGCCTTCCCGGCTCTTATAATAAGAAAAGTCGACCCAATCCTGGACCCATTCCTCGGCATTGCCGGCCATGTCTGCAATGCCAAAGGGGCTGATGCCATCTGGATAGGAGCCCACGGGCGCGGTGTAGCGCTGGCCATCCCCCGCCCAGCCGATCTCGGGGCGGTAGTTGGCCCGCCAAATCCCACCCGCATCCGGTTCTATATTTCCCCAGGGATACTTGCGGTATTCTTCCGAGCCACGGGCGGCATACTCCCACTCGGCCTCGGTCGGCAAACGCCGCCCAACCCACTTACAATAAGCATAGGCATCATACCAACTGACCCCGGTGGCCGGATGGTCGTTGCCGGTGAACTCCCGAGCTTCAGGGCGCGGTATGTGATCCTGGTTCTCGGGCTGGTCCGGATGGTCCATGCTGGTATCCCGGGTACTTTCAACGTGGTCGAGAAAACGGCGATACCGGGCATTGGTTATTTCGTACTTGTCCAGGTAGAAAGCACTGATGCGGACCCGGTGTGAAGGGCGTTCTGCAAGAAAGTGGAAAGAGTTTCGTTCCGGATGATCGGCGACTTCCTCTTTTTTCCCCCCCATGGTGAATTCACCTTCGGAGATGAGCACCATCTCGGCCCCATCTTCCCCGGTGATTTCGGCATCGAAGCCACAGTGAAAACCCAAAAAGCACAGCGGCAAAACTAACCACAACCCGATAGCCTGACGAACCATTCTGCTTTTGACTCCTTTGCGAATTGGGCCCCGAGAAATGCGCCCAAAACGCTCTGTGGATTTGGGGCGCTGGCAAGGCTTAGCCAACTGCCCGTTTTGCTCCAGCCCGGACAACAGGGCATCTACGAATACCTCAAGCGCGGTGGCCAAGGACAAAGTAGTTTTAGAAATAAATTAAAATTATAATATTGTCAAGAACTTACACGGACTTAACACGAGTGGCAACGGGCGGCCTTACACCAATCCCCACCCTCGTCCACAGGCCCCACCCCGTCCCTGCCAGGAGGCGGCCCCATTGGCGGCTGCCGACTTTTGAGATGTTGACCGACGCCCCCGGAACTTGTATTGTTAGATGCCGTTGCAAATCGACTTCTCCGGCGGCTTAATCGAATGGATAGCATTCTCGTTTTTCGACCTGACCACATCGGCGATGTCATTCTCACAACTCCTGCTCTGCAGGCTCTGCGGCGCGGCTTTCCCGAGGCCCATATCGCCGTTCTCATCGGCTCCTGGGCCCGCGACATCCTGGCCGGCAACCCCGATATCGACGAAACCATAATCTGCAATCTTCCCGGTCTGGTGCGCGGCGGACGCGCCCGATGGGGTACGACCCTCGCCCTAATGCACCAGCTTCGTCGACGCCGTTTCGATGCCATCATCAACCCGCGCACAGCGGCCTCGACAGCGTTTTTTTCGCGCCTTTGCGGCGGCGCGACGCGCTGGGGTTTCGACCTCCCCAAAGCGCGCTGGGCCTGGACCCATTCCATTGCTTTCGAGCCAACGCGCCATATCGTCGACGCCGGCCTCGATCTGGTGGGAGCCATGAACTGCCCACTTTTAGACTCTCCCAAGCTGCGCCTGTTCCCCGACGACCAGGCGCGCCGGCAGGCCGCCCTGCTGCTGGAGGATATACCCTCTCCATTCATCATTCTTCACCAGGGCGCCGGTCACCCGGGCAAAATCTGGGAAGCCGACCGCTGGACCCAGCTGGGAAACTGGATCGCCGAACGCGGCCATACCCCCGTCTTTTCGGGAAGCCCGGACGAAATGGCCCCCATCGACCAGATCCGCCATCATATGGCTCACCCCTCCGCAAACCTGGCCGGCCGCTGCGACCTGATGACTTTTGCCGAAATAATCGGCCACAGCCGCTGCATGGTCACGGTGGACTCGGCCTCTATGCACATGGCCGTAGCCATGCGCACCCCGGTCGTCGCTCTATTTGGGCCAACGGCCAGCCGGCGCTGGGGCCCCTACCCCAATGGCCGCCTCAATATCGTCGTCGAAAAGCAAGGCAACTGCCGCTTCTGCAAGCGACAGAAGGGATGTGCGGCAAGAAAGTGCATGAAAATGATCGCCACCACAGAGGTGATCCAAGGACTCGAGCAATTACTCTGAGCGGGACTGGCCGGCGCGGCGCAAATTCTGCTTGACACTCCGGATACCAGAGCCGAATATAGGACTGGCAGCAGGCGGAAATGCAGCGGGGATAGACGGCGTCAGAAACGGCGGTGTCTCCCGGCGCGCCCCAATCCGTTCCCCCCACCGCCGCCCCACATGCTTTTTCGCACTCCCCCAGATCGCTTTTGCCAATCGCCCTGCCCCATCTCGCCATTGAAAAAAATTCTTTTTATCGCGTCGGCACCACAAAATCCAATGGGCTACCGGGCCCAGCGCCTCGCCGCCCTCCTCAACGAGGGACGGGAATGGCAGGCGGCAGTGGCCTACCTCACTTTTTCCGATTCTCCGAGGCGACGCGAACGCCCCCGGGGCCTGTTTCGCCTTTTACACCAGATTCGAGGCGGAAAATACGACGTAGTTTACATCATCGATATAGGGCCCTATCACTTCGCCCTCTTGCTCGCCCTGCGCCTGCGCGGCAGGGCAAAAGTGCTCATCGACCAGGGCGACCTGGTGGGAGCAATCAGCCGCAAATCCGGCCGTTCTCTGCTGATGAGCTGGATTTTCCACCTCTGTCAGACCCTCGGTGAGCACTGGGCCCATACCCTGGTCGTCCGCAGTAGCTACCACAGGGATCTCCTCCTGGAGCGACATATTGCCCCCGTACTCCACATCCCCGACGGAGTGGAGCCCGATCTGTTCGGCCCCAGAGATGTTTCCCAGCTGCGGCGCGAACTGGCCCTTGAAGATTTTTTTACCGTAGGTATGTCGGGGTCGATGCGACAATCCTACCTCTACGGCTACGACGTTGTAGAAGTGGTGCATCGCCTGCAGGACCTGCCCGTCAAGGGCGTAGTTATAGGTGGCTGGGGAGAAGGGCTCGAAGCAGTAAAACGTCGCGCTGAAAAACTCCGGATCACCTCCAGGGTGGTATTTACAGGCCCTATCTATGACGCCGAAGAGCGCTGCGCCCGCCTGAACCTCATCGATGTGTGTCTGCTCACGCGGCTAGACGAGCTGTGGTCCAGGGTCGTAACCACGGGCAAGCTGCCCGAATACCTCGCCTGCGCACGCTATACGATTGGCAGTGACGTGGGCGAAGTCGGACGCATTTTAAAAACTCACGCCTGCGGCCAGGCCCTGCCCATCGACGGCGACCTGGCCGCCTACTACGACCGCGTCGCCCGTCATATCCGCACCCTCTTCGCCGACCAGACCCCAATCTCAGCTGCTGGCAAACGGGGACGGGCCCTCGTTTTGAAGATGTTCTCCTACCGCGTCCTGGCCGCTCGCCTGGCAGCACACATCGACGGCGAAGGGGGCGAAAAATAACAACCGTAATTTAGCTGCCGCAATCTTGCGGCACAAAACATTTGCAGGCTACCGTGCGAGATATCCTATTTGGTCTTTTGAAAAAAACAGTCGTCCTTTTTGGGGGACTTGGAATTGGCAGAATATGGCCCTTCCGCGAACTTTATCACCTGCTGCTATCCCGGCTAAATCCCAGGACGGCCGCAGTCCACGGGCACGCGATGTTCCTAGATCCCAACGACTCCTTGCGGCTATCCCTGTGGGGCGAGTACGAACCTTTTGAACCCCGGCTCTTTACCAGCCACATCCAAAGTGGGCACGTGGTCCTGGATATTGGCGCCAATATCGGTTATTATACCTTGCTCGCCGCCCGTCTGGTGGGGCCGCAGGGCGCCGTTTACGCCTTTGAACCCGACCCGGACAATTTTGCCCTGCTGCAGAAAAATATCCATCGCAATGGCTACCGGAATGTCGTTCTCAAAAACCAGGCCGTAGCAGACGAGAATGGCAAAATCGAGCTGTTTAAAGGCGGCGAAAATTGGGGCGGCCACCGGATCTACGATCCGGGCGACAGCCAGGAGCACATAACCGTAGACGCAATTGTCCTGGATGACTTTTTCAAAGGCGAAACCACGGATATCGACTTAATCAAAATGGATATCGAAGGCGCCGAAGTCCGGGCCATCCAGGGCATGAGCACGCTGCTGGAAAAATCTGCAAACATCAAACTTTTCACCGAGTTTTCACCCGCAGCTCTGAGCCAATCCGGCAGCAGCCCGGAAGAGTATCTCGAACTGCTGGTGCAGTTCGGATTTGCCTTGCACTTTCTGGATGAAGAGAGGGCAACGATCCAGGCGGCGAGTGCAGGCGATATCCTCAAATTCACCGCCGGGCAAGAGGACCCCGCCAATCTTTTCTGCACGAAGGGCGCTGATCTGCCACAACGGAATCAGTAATTCCGCAATCGATGCAGGGGCGGGCAGGGGGCCCGGGCTCTTTGCCCGCCTTTTGCCGCGCCGTCCAGCGCTTCATCCTCCACCGGCCTCTTTGCTGGATAAGATTCGCTGTAAATCTCTGACTTCCCGGTGGAGTTCACGGCCCTCCAGTAGCAGTAATACCCCCAGATAAACGACTGTTTCCACGCCCAGCCGCAGCGCCAGACTAAGCCAGCCTGTCGCCGGGATTAGGCCATCCAGCAGCATTATTGCAGCCACCGCCGCCCCCATACTTACAAGCGGCCTGAGAAAGGCCGGCCCCCACTCCATATCTACATAGTGCCCGACCCAGTAAAAAGACAGGGCGGCTCCCAGAACGGCCGTGAGTCCGACGCCGATGGCAACGCCCTGCAGCCCCCATTGCCACACCAACAGGGGGATGCCGACGAGCGCTACCCCCATAGTGATGCCGTTTATTTTTGCAAAGGTCCGAGGACTGCCCACCGCCAACAGCAAAACCTGGATATCGTCCAGAAAAGGCCGGCACAGGGCATATACCACCAGCCAGCGGAGCAACTCGACGGAGGGCTGCCATTCGGCACCCGACACAAGGGGGATGAGCCGCTCTGCCTCGAGGAAAAAAAACACTCCCAGCAAAGCGGTGGTTCGAGCGATGAGCCGCAACATCTTGCCAAAGACCAGCGACAGGCGTTCGCGGTCTGCCTGGTAGCGCGCGTAGACCGGATTGGTCAGCCCAATAAGGACATGGGTAATGGCACCGGTGGGCAGTTGCGCCCATAAAAATGCCAGCGTGTAATAGCCCAGCTCATCCCACCCCAGATAAGTACCCGCAACGATCCTGGGATATTCGACGATTATGGTGCTGAACACCCACCCGCCCCAAAACCACTTGCCGTACCGCCACAGCAAATTCGCATGCGCCTGATTCCACTGCAAACCCCTTATTTCCTGTGGCTGCCGCATCCAGATCCAGGCTACCGTAAACAGCACGTAAACGGGCGCGTGTACTACGTAGGCAGATGTCCCGCCGATGATCAGAGCCCAGGTGCCGAACCCATTCCCGGCCAACCAGACCGCAGTGCCCAGAGAAAAGAGGATGCCGAACATGTGAATGAGAGCAAGCGATTTAAACTCCAGCCGGGCGCGCAGCCGGGTTTGGGAAGTAATGGAGGCACTGTGGAGAAGATGGAAAATGGCCAGAACGAATAGAGTCCAGGCCACGATCCAGTGGTCGTGAGCATCCCCGGCTTGACGCCCAAAAAAAGAAAAGGCCGAGAGTTGCAGGACGCCGCTCTGGATGAGATAGGAGCAAAGAAGGATCAAAATGATGCACAGCACCGATACCAGGAGATTGAAAAGGAAGTGCATCGGCGCCAGTTCTTCCAGGCGCTCCTGGTAGTGCAGCAGGGCTGAAGCGAGCCCCAGTTCTTTAAAACCGATCAATACCAGATAGATTGAAACGCCCAGAGTTACCCCGCCCCAGGTGGCGGGGTCGATCAATCTGGGCAAGAGCCACAGCGTCGCCACCAGACCAAAAAGCCGCCCGAGGTAGGTACTGCCGAGGGTATAGAACAACCCCGTGACGATCTTCCTGGGCGCGTTCATGGATTAGACTAAGCGGCGCCCGAGGGGGCTGCGGAGCGCCGCCGCTTCAAATCCCAACCCACCAAGGCCAGAACCACGACCAGGCTGGCGCCCATGAACCACCGGGAAAGGCGGGTGGTCCACGAAGAATAACGCAACTCGACGACGTGCTCGCCCGGCGGCAGACACACTGCCATCCAGACGTAGTTGGCCCGGTACATGGGGGCCTCCTGGCCGTCCACGAAAAAGCGCCAATTCGGGTAGAAATTCTCCGACACTACCAGCACGCGGGGACCTCCACTACTGGTCTCAAGGCGCATATAGCCTGAGTCCAGATCGTAGTCCAGGCACTCGACCCGCTCTTGGGTGCTGTCTCCCGCAGTTGCTGCAGCAAAGGCGGCCGCGGGTTCCTCCTCCAGCACCACGGTCTGGCGCGGGTCGAATTGCGGGTTTCGCAGTTGCGCAATAATCTTTTCCTCGCCCTGTAAAACTTGATAGGAAGGCACCAGATAAAACCAGGGCATAGCGGTTGGATTTTCGTATAAAGTATACATCTCCTCGGAGAACACTGCGGCGAATCGGGGCGAATTCAGCGCGATTCCCTGCGGAACGGCCAGGTACTTCGCATTCAGGAGATTCAGCAAAGGATGAATACTCTCCAGGACGACCTCGTCGGAGTAGGGAATTGTCTTGCCGCTGAAGTACTTGGCCTCCAGCAGCCCGACTGCGGCGGAAAATTCCTCGAGGATGCGGTCGTAGCGCCGCGGGGTGAGATCGTGAAACCCGGTCACTTGATTGACCCCGTACAGGTGAAACCTATCCTGCCTGAGTATGTTGAAACTCGGGAAGGGGAAAACGCGGAACAACTCGTCACCGCGCTCGAGAAACTCCATAGTGCGTCGATTTTCCATGCGGATATCCGGTCGCTCCGCCGGATTTACGTATTCGAGGTAAACCCGATCGATCCTCCAGGTGTCGACGAGGGTCAAGACACCCAGCCCACACAGCACGAGTCCAGCGCCGAGTTGGCGACGCAGCCGCAAGTATAGCATAGCCGTACCCGCCCCCGCAACCAGAGCCACGCACAGCGCGCCGCGGGCCAGCCAGTTGTAGCCATTTTCCAGGATCTGTCTCTTGTCCGGGGTTATATCCGCATAGAAAAGCGCAATCCACAAATCGGTCATGCCCCGGGGTGCCAGAGCCAGCAATAGCGCGATTGCGGTCAAAATCCCCCCCGTAATCAGCAGGCGTTTGCCGATTGCCCGGCGCTCTTTCTCTTCCTCGACTCGCAGGATTCTGTCCAATCCCAGAGCGGCGAGGACACAAGCAGGGAAAGCAAAGAGAAAGGCGATAATACCCGGGGTGCGCAGTACCTTTACTCCAGGCAGGAGATGGTAAAAAATCCAGTGGATAGGCGTGTGCCCACCGAGGGCAAAGCCCAGAGAGAAAACAAAAAGAAAACCCATGCACCACCCAAGGGGGGTTCTGCTCAGCGCCGGCACCGCCAGCACGGCCAGAAGAACGACCAGAATGCCGAAATATTCGGAATTGAGCTTCATGGGATTGCGGCCCCAGTAAAACCGCTCGCCGCCAGGGGTATTGAAACCGCCAAATTCCGGCACCACCAAGGAGCCAACTTCCTCGGGATGCAGCGACCAGGAACGAGCGAATTCCAATTGTTCCGCACTGCTTTTGCCCGCCCCGCCCTCCTCCTCGCTGGCGGCCCGCTTTGAAGCGGTCTGGGTGTACAAATAGGAAGGCAGCACCCCCTCGGCGCCCAGCCCCAGCCCCAGTGCCACTGCCAGGCTAAAGAGTCCAGTGCGGCCCGCCAGCTGCCGCCAATTGTGTCCCGATCTGTAGAACTCGACCATCTTGAAGAGAAAGTAGAAACCCAGGCCCCACAACGCGAAATAGAGGATCTGCAGGTGCGGCGAATAGATTCCCACCGCGATGAGGCACCCCAGGCCGGCAAAGTAGATGGCGCGCCCCTGATTCAGACCTCTTTCCAGCAACAAACACATTAGGGGAAATAGAGCGATAACCCCCATCTTGGCGTAGTGGCCGGCATAGGGAAAGCTGAGGAACGTCGGGGCGGACATATAAGCCAATCCCGCCCAAACCGCTGCCCAGCGGCGGATGTGCAGGGCGCGCAAATATCCGTACATGGCCCAACCCGCCACGAACATGGTCAGGATCAGACGCCAGGCGATATGGCGGTGAAAACCGGTGAAAAAATAGATCAACTGGGTGGGAAAGTAGTGATGGCGAATTTCTTCCGATTGGGGGTAGCCCCCCATTTTGGCATTCCACACCGGTGGAAAAAATTCCCGCACTTTTTCAATGGTGGATTCCTTGCCCAGATGAAAGTCCGTGCCGACATCGATGCCGTAGACAATTTTGCCCGAAAAGGCGACCTCGGAAAAATACCCCAAACTGAGCGCCAAGAATAAAGCTGCGGGAAACCAGGTGCGCTCCCAGATCCTGGGAGCGGCGAGGGCGACTTCCCCGGGTGTAGCAGCGGTCTTTGCCCTGCGTTTTCTGGCCATGGCCTGTGGTCCTCCCGGTAACCTGAAAAGTTCGTTGCCCCGTTGGGTTGAGGGAGATAAAATGGAGACCGGCGCGCTATCTACAGAGCCTCGTTTTCCCCGGCGGCCCGCAGGTAGACTTCTTCTTGATCTCGCGCAATGCGATCCCAGTCGAAGCGACGGGCCCAGGCCCGTCCCCGCTCGCCCAGAGAAATGCGCCGCGGCGGATCCTGTAGCAGGCTGTGCATCCCCTGGGCCAGTTGTTCGACGCGACCGGTGTCGACCAGGATCCCGGTTTCGCCGTCGCGCACTGCGTCTTTAAGTCCGTCGATTCGGGTGCCCAGAACTGGCTTGCCAGCGGCCGATGCTTCCACTGCTGCAATGCACCACCCTTCGTAGCGCGAAGGGGTACAGATAAATAAGGCCCCGCGCAGGAGTTCGCCCTTTTGTGCCTCGTCTACTTCTCCATGTATTGAAATTCTGTCGGCAACCCCGCTCAAGCGCACCAGACGCTCCAAAAGTTTAACCTCGTGAGCGCTGCCGCGGCCGGCTATTTTCAGCTGCAAGTCGGGGTAGTCACCTGCTATGAGGGCAAAGGCCTGCAGCAGCACATCTATCCCTTTGGTGTGCACATCGGTGCGGCCAAAGTAGAGCAAGTAGGGCAGTTCCTGGGGCTCCAGGTCGAAGTAGCGCTCCTCCACTCCGGTATAGACGCAATCGATCTGCACCGGTCGGCCTCGAAGCCGGGAGCGCACCTGCTCCTGCATGCTCGGTGAAATAGTTACAATCCGCTGGTATAGTCTCAAAGTCAAAAACTCGGCAGCCCAGGACACCCCTCCAACCAGCGGATGTTTTTTTATGGCGTGATGGCCGACGAAATGATAAAAGAACAAAATGCCCCGGCGGCGCAGAGCCCTGGGTACCCAGAGGGGAGCAAAGGCCGAAAATTCGTGCACCCAAACATCCCAATCCTGGCCTTGCAAGCAGGCCACGGCGGCGGCGCAATAGCCCAGCCGGCTGCGGGCATAGCTGCTATCCGACCCCACCCGCAAAAAGCGCAGGCCCTCGGCGAATTCCTCGCTGGAGGAACCGGGGAAACGTCCCGTGATCAGGGTAATTTCGTGGCGCCCGGCCAGGCGGCGATAAATCTCCCGGGCGCGCAAGGCCCCACCCCCACCCAACCAGGGATTCCCGACATCGTCGTAGATCAGGTGGCAGATCTTCATAAGCGCCCTAGGACCCTATTCCCGGAAATCGATCCGCTCTTAACGACTTACAAACTGCTATAAACTGCCTTTGGTTGAGGGAATTCCCGCAATCCGCTCATCGCGCTGCGAGGCCTGGTCCAGAGCCCGGCCGAAGGCTTTGAACAGCGCTTCGATACCGTGGTGCGAGTCGGTAGCACGCAGCAGATCCGCGTGCAGATTCATGCGCCCCTGGTCCGCCACTGCGCGCAAAAATTCGCGCACCAGGATAGTGGGAAACTCCCCTACCCGCTCCTCCTGGAAGGCCGCCTGCAAGACCATGTACGAGCGCCCGGAAAGGTCGACTACCACGCGCGCCAGGGCATCGTCCATAGGCACATAGCTGTGGCCAAAACGCCGCACACCGGCCTTGTCGCCCAGTGCCCGGTCCAGGGCCTGTCCCAGGCAAATCCCCACATCCTCGACCGTGTGATGTGCATCTACATCCAGATCCCCTTTGCAATGGACCTCCAGGTCGAAGAGGCCGTGACGGGCAAAGGCCATTAGCATGTGATCAAAGAAGCCGATACCGGTTGAAACAGCGGCGGTGCCACTGCCATCCAGACACAACTCCAATGCGATATCGGTCTCGGCAGTACGCCGCTGAATCCGTCCTGCACGCCCGTCTTTCATGATGTCCTCCTCCCCTCTGCGAGCCGGACGCGCACGGCCTCGGCATGAGCTTCAAAACCTTCGGCCTGTGCAAGGCGAATTATCTTTCCCCCGACCCGCTCCAGACGCGCCTTGGTATAGGCGATGATACTGGTCGTCTTGACGAAATCAGCCAGTCCCAGTGACGAGGCGTAGCGCGC
>MDTE01072963.1_pt1 | contig 12595 bp, 3 predicted proteins | sample 811231 | NCBI WGS metagenome assembly MDTE01 (sample SAMN05326651, study PRJNA326480) | marine metagenome | isolation source: seawater | place: Indian Ocean: Red Sea | collected 2010
ACTACCACCTTCAACTAGAATACTCGATTTTGAAGTTATAATTCCAGTAAAACTTGCTTGTCCATTTGCTTCAATCGTAGCACCTGATCCAACAATTACCTTATCCGCAGCAGATATACTTCCACCCACATCAAGTTTAGATGTAGGAGCAACAGAGTTTATACCAACATTACCACTAGAATTAACATAAAGTTTAATATTACCACTACCGTCAGAAAGAACCACATTACCAGTTGAAGTTCTAATATCAAGACCACCCGAATTGCCAGTAAATCCTCCGATTATTGTGTTGTCACTTGCATTTGTTAGGAGATTACCTGCTGATCTACCTATCAGCGTATTTCCAACTGCGGTATCTAAACTTGATCCAGCATATGCACCAATCGCAGTGTTATTGCTAGTGGAACTACTTACATCAGATCCTAAAGAAGCTAGTGCTTGAGTTCCCATCGCAACATTGAAATTACCACTTTTATTTGTATATAATGCATGCCAACCCACCCCAGTATTTTGTTGTCCACCAACTAAACCTTGACCAGCATTTTGACCTATATACAAACCATTACTAGTGGGATCCTTAATAATCATTCCATCAATTTCAACTTCATTTTTAAAAGTTACAAAACCAACGAAATTTGCTTGTCCATTTGCTTCAATCGTGGCACCTGATCCAACAGTTATTTTATCTGTAGCATGGAATTGAGAAGCAGTTATAATTCCTGTAGTGTTAACACTTCCATCAGTTCCAATACCACCACTTGAAGCAGTAATTGTGACAGCAGCACCAGATATCGCAGATACATCTAAGTTTGTCGAGAAGTCAATTGTTCCAGCAGTTCCAACGATTGCTCCATCATGTTTGATAGCAATACCAGAACCAGAACCAACAACACCAGTTAATCCAGATCCATCACCAGTTAAAGTTCCACTAACACTAAGATTACCACCTACAGTTGCATTAGTACTAATCGCAACAGTAACAGCTTCTAAATTTATATTATTTGGACTTTGTATTTTAGGTGTACCAGAACCAACTAGATTTAATTCCTTGATACCAAAACTATTATCTGCCATTTTTGATCTTTTTTAAATATTTATGTTTGTGTGATTGATACGCCCGATAATACCACACCTTCTATCTTTGGTATAGTATTATTTGCATAAGGATTATACAATACTCTACGAGGAGAAGATTTTAAACTCTGTTCATCACCCCAATAATTAGTATCGTTCGCACCATTACTCGTGTAAGGGTCATAATAATCACTACTAGATAATGTTCTAGATCCTTCCGACAACAACCATTCCCTTACATTTTTTCTCGTAGCAGTTGGAGTTGACTCTAAATGCAGTGCAATAACACCAGATACATTTGGTGTTGCCATGCTTGTTCCATTAAGATATTCAATGTAATATGAATTATCTCTTGGATCAGAATATCCACTATTTAAAGGACTTAAAACCATTGTACCTGCTGCCCAAATATCAAGATTTGGTCCTTTATTACTAAAACCTGAATTTCTTTCTTGAGAACCAGATTGTCGATTACTATCAAGGGATCCAACTTTAATCGCAGCATCCTCCTCTCCCTCTCTCGTAATTGCTGGTGTACCTGAACGAGTATAATATGGATCATATCCATTAGGCAATGAACCATAATAAAAAGTTCCTGAAGTAAATTCATTATCATAATCTATGCCATTTTTTACTTCGTTTTTTCCTTCAGAATTTCCCATCGCACAAACTAAAACCACATTTTGACAATCAGAATCATTTACTAACTCATCTGCTTCAGTTTGCCCCGTTGTTCTTTTAGTTGTAAATTCTCTATAATAAAGACCATTTGCTTTTAAGTAATAAACAGCAGGAACATTAGTTGGGTCAGCATCAACTTGAGTATTAGTATATGAAGATCCTCTAAATGTAACATTGTAGGAAAGATCATGTCTGAAGAACTGTCTATGACCCCAACTACAATTTACAACTGTAGGATTTCTGAGTCCAGTTTCAGGATTGATCGGTTTATTTTTATGCCAAACTTTAATATAATCAAATCCATCACTCGGTTCTGACCATCCAACATCAGAACGATCAACACATGCAATTGTCCATATGTTTGCTTCAAAAGCAACACTAAACTGATTTCCAGCAGCAGTTCCAGCAACATGACTTCCATGCCAAGAACCACCAAAAGTGCTTGATTCTAGTACATTTGCAACAGTATAATTTGATAGTGAACCACTACCTGGTGCGGTAAGTCCTTGTGCTGTCCAGTTAATACCATATTCTTCTGCACCATGTATTAAAATATCTCGAACTCTTGTGTCTGCTTTTGTGCTAAATGAAGATACACCTGATTTTAAAAACTCTGGATGATCCCAACGAACACCAGTATCCATGATTACAATATCAACATTTTTTCCTGTCAATGAGTATTGAGAATCGGCATTTACTATGGTACTAGTTCCAAAATTGTTTGTGGTAGATTGATGACGATATACACCCCATTGAGTGAAATCTAAAGTCGAACCAGGATTAGTTCCAAAAAGCCTATCAGGTCTCATATTTCGACAATTTATTTTGAATCGATCAATATTGGTATGTCTATCAAATTCTTCATCATATTTTCTCTGCTCTAATACAACAGGATTATACATTGATGATTGTTCTACCCACTCAACTTTGGAATGGTTCCTTAATATATTTGCTTCATTTACAGACATTGAATATACAGATCTCTTTGGAGAGAAATTCATGTCACTCGTACAACTTATCTTTCGATTTGGAATATTATCTATTTCATTCTCGTTGATAATATAATTATGAATCTCAGTCCAATCTGATTCATTTTTAACGCATACTGTAAATTCTTGAGGGGTGTCATTGGTAACAGCATCATCAGACACAATAATTCTGCCATTTGAATCTGTAGAAGTAGTAATCATTAAGTTACCTCTCGTTTAATTCTATAGGTAGTTGATCCATTTATACCTGTCTCTGGTGTAGCTCGTAGTAAAAGATTACTACCACTTATTGTAGCATCTAGTTGAACTAGCAAATCACTGCTGTACATGATTCCATATTGAGTTGAAGTTACTGTTGTTCCGTCTCTCATCACTAATAGTTTTTGAGTTTGATATTTTGAAGAGCTCGTTTGTTTGACAAATACAGTGTATTCAAACACAAGTTCTGCTGAATCATAAGCGTAAGTATCTAATGTAGATGGAGAACCTTGACTTGCGGTAAATGTTCCTGAAGAAACTGTTCCTCCACTACCTGAACCTCCACCACCAGAGATAGTGATTGTTTTAGTTGCACCAGTTCCAGAAGCAGTAACACCAGCACCTACAAAATTTAATGTTGTAGCAGCAGTAGATAATGCACTTCCCTCTTCCTGTATTGTTATACCTGATATACCGCTAGAACCATTAGATGCTGATGTAACTCTACCTTGAGCATCAACAGTGATATCAGCATTAGTGTATGATCCAGTAGCACCAACACTAGGCATGTCTATATTTAATGTTCCAGATCCAGTGATCGGACCACCACTAGCAGTTAGAGTTCCACCTGAACTTGATAAGTTAACACTTGTTACACTTCCTCCTCCACCACCACCAGATACAGAAGTTGTTCCAATTCCTGTAATTCTACCATTACTATCAACTGTGATAATAGGAACCAAAGATGAAGAACCATATGTTCCACTAGAAGCACCAGTCAAGTCTGTCAATGAAGCACCACTAATCGCTGGTAAGGATCCACTTAACTTAGAAGAAGAAACTGTTGTTAATCGAGCATCATCTACTGTTCCTGTTAATTGTCCAGCAGGTATTGATGTTAATGATCCACCAGAACCACTAAATGTGGTTGCAGTTACAACACCAGTAATATTTGCTCCACCAGTTCCATTGATAAACTTTCCATTAATATTCAGATCACCACCAAGTTCGGGTGTTGGGTCGTCAACAACATTTGAAATTCCTGAAGCACCACCAGCTGATGCAGGTTGCCATGAACTTCCATTCCATACTTCAATTCGGTTATTATCACTGTTATAGATAAATGCACCCTCTGACAATTGAGATATATTTGATCTCTCTGATCCAGTCAATATTGGTGGTAACATGAAACGATTAGCAGTCGTACCAGCACCAATCTTTCCAGCATCGGAGAAATCAACAGCTGCTTTTCCTATTGCTGTAGTTCCAACTCCAACCGTACCAAATGTGGCTGAAGTTTGTATCGCATCAATTTCAAATGCAGAAGTTATTTCTGTAGTTTTAATTCCAATATTACCAAATATATCTACAACTATCCTGTTTCGAGGATCTGAATTTATTTTCAGTGCGAATACATTATCAACATCTGCTGTGGTTCCAATACCAACATTACCTTGTAATTCAGAATTTCCTGTTACTTTTAGATCTTTAAAAGTAGATAATCCACTTGTGGCATTTACATTACCAGTTAAATTACCAATAACATCTCCAGTAAAACTTGAGAGACTAAATGATCCGACTGTTAATGTGCCTGTTACATCAGCATCACCTTTGATATTGACATTATTTCCAAAGAAAGCATTACTTGTTACAGTTGAAGTTCCAACTACATGTAAATTATGATTTGGTTGCGTCTCTCCTATACCTAATGATCCCTGATAAGTTAATGTCATTAACCGATCAAAGTCACCTCTTCGATGCCAGTGGAAGTTACCAGTATTAACTCCAATGTTACCAGCTTCTAGGTAGAAATTAATATTACCACTACTGTAATTTAAAATATCTAGTGATTTTGCTCCACTATAAGGGAATGAATTAACTACTTTTCCGAAACTTATCGCACCATTATCGCCAGTTGCAGATGTTGATCTACCTAAGGTTATTACTGAATTATTTGCATTGAGTATTTGTAAATCAGTTTGAGGATTAGTTGTTCCAATACCCACTGATCCAAAAGATCCAATTCCAGCAGATAATATTTTATCACCACCAATAGTGTAATTAGTATTTGAATCTAAAGATGATGTAACTGTAGATGAACTTGCATTTCCATTTAAAGCACCTACAAAAGTTGTGGCAGTTACGATTCCACTAAATGTTCCAGAGGATGCAGTTATAGATCCTACGGTAACATTAGGTGTACCTGTTAATCCTTGAGCAACAGTCGCAATACCAGCAACATGTGCATAGTTAGCTATATTTGCATTCGCAACAGTTCCACCAATACCAGTAGCTGGTACATTAGTTAAATTTGATCCATCACCATGAAACTCCGTAGCAGTTATAATACCACTAGATTTAATATTACCAGTTAAAGCACTAATAATAACACCTTTTTTTCCGACAGTATCTGGATCAGATCCGATCTGTAGAGTAGATCTTGGATCTGTAGTTCCAACACCAACATTTCCCGAATTGTAGATGCTTGTAAAACCAAGACCAACATCAGTATCCGTCCATTGTGATGTTGGAATATTACTTAATGTTGAACCATCTCCAAAAAATTTGTTTGCAGTTATTATTCCACTACTTGATTCTATTGTGATTCCTGTACCGATCTGTACGTCACTTAATGTGCTTACTCCACTAACAACTAAATTAGAAACTGTTAACTGTCCAGATGAAATTACATCACCATTAATATCCAAAACTTTAGATGGAATAGTAGATCCTATACCAACCCTCTGTCCAGCAACAACTAGAACACTATCATCAACTTTGACACCTTCACGGAAATTGAAGGTCTTTCTGATATTCGCCATCTATACTATTAGCTTTTTACTTATTTAGGTAACTCCCGTCTCAACAGTTGAACCAACAATTTGAGACGAATCACCAAGATTTTCTATGATAATATTATTCATACCACCAATTCTTCGAATTGCTGCTCCATTACCACCAGCAGCAGCACCAGGACCAGCATATACTGGCCAGTTTTCAATGTTTCCTGTAGCACTACCGTTACCACCATTAGCACCACCAGATGCTAAATTTCCACCATTACCACCAGCACCACCAGCAGCAACGCTACCCTCACTAGTTGATTGTGATGTTCCAGGTGTACCAGGACCACCAGTTTCTTTAGTTGCACTAGGAGCTCCATTGGAATATGTTCCAGCAGGAAGTCCAGCACCACCGCCACCGAAACCACCGTTAGCATAAGCTTTTTCACCTGCTCCTCTTTCTTCATCTTCAACCATGGCACCAGCACCGCCACCGCCACCGCCACCGCCTCCAGCGATCCTTCCACCAGACTGGACTGTGACACGAGTTCCACCAACACCCTCAAACTGAATACCTAAACCAGATGTTCCAAAACCACCAACTGAAGGTGGAGCACTATACCAAGAACCTCCAGGAGCACCACCATTACCACCAGCACCAATAATTTCACCGTCAGGTCCTACGAGAACTTCAAGAATCGTATCAGGATCCCAACCAGTTCCAGTTCTTAAAGCACAACTATTATTTGCAACTCTATCCGATCCGATGTCTTCATTAACAAGTATAACGACTCTTGTCCCTGCAGAATTATTGCCAGTAAATTGTTTAAATCCACCAACAACTGCCCTTAAGTTAGGAAATGTAAATCTCTCATAGGCATCGCCAGGTTTTATTTCAGCAGCTGCACCAAAATAATTAACTACGATAGTTAACCTTCCATCATAAAAGTCACTAAATTTGACCGCACCAGATGTAGGAACATTTTTACTTGCAGAAACTCGAACAGTAGTATTGTTTGGATTTGTAAAATCTTGACCAGCGTAATCACCCAGTTTAATACCATTTGTTGAACCTTGACTATATCCAAATTCATTAGCTATATCGCTAGCTTTTATTTGTCCTGAAGTAGGTAGTGTCATAAGATTTACTTATTGTTTTTTAGTTCATCAATTTCATTCTTAAGTTCTTTGATTGCCTCAATTAAAAGTGGAACCAATTTTTCATATTGGACTGTCAAATATTCATCGTTGCTAGGTGCAGGTTTAACCGCTTCTGGTAATACCTGTTGAACATCTTGAGCAGAGACACCAACATATCTTTGATCTCCTGTATCTATGTTACATCTGACCTTTGCAACTTCATTATGTTTGTAAGTAAATCCAGAAATCTTACATACCTTATCTAAGGCATTATCAATAGATTCGATGTCAGTCTTGAGTCGAATGTCTGAAGTTAATGCTGTAATATCACCAGTTACTTCTAATTCACCAGTAACTTTCGCACCATCTCTTGTAACTCTAAACTTCTCACCAATATTTAAACCATTAAATGGTAAAGGATCAGTACCATTTGGTGTTTGGAATATTAATTCACCATCAGATACTGCATTTCCACCACCATTAGCATCCATTTGAATTCTTGCATCAAAATCTCCACCCTCTCTTTTAAAATCAATATAAGGACCTTGATTGTCTGAATTAGATCTTTCAATTTCAATTCCACCATCATATTGAATAGTAACGGATGCTGTTGAACCAATACCAGTTCCACGAGCAACAATTTCTGGAGAAGTTATGCTAGTGAGTCCTACAAATGTATCAGATGTAATAGTTCCAGTTGCGGTTAAAATTCCAACTGTGGTAACACCAGATAATACAGCACCATCAGGGTTAACTTCTATTTTTGTTACTCCACCGTGCTGTAACTGTAAGTTTCCAGTTCCATTAGATAGTTGATCGATTCTTGTATTGCTACCATCATGATACATTTCACAATCACCACTACCATCACTTGCATCTGTTGCTATTCCAGCACCATTACCTAATAATATTCTCTTATTATCTTGTAATTTAATATTTGCTTTAAATAATGAATCACTCTTAAATTCAGACTGTTCCGTACTAAAGTCAAGAGGTCCTGTAAACTTAACAGTTCCAGTAACAAACAAATCGTCGTTGATTTTAACATTATTATTAAAGGTAACAGGTCCGTCAAATTGAGATAGAATTTCATTTGATTTACCACCCTCAACAAGAATTCTTTCCTTCGCAATAACTTCATCAAAGATAACACTTAGTCTTGCTGGATCTTCACCAGTTACAGTTGGAATTGGAGCATCAAAAGTTCTCTCCTGTCCAGTTGTTGAACTGACTCTCTTGTTACCAATAAAGAAGTCACCTCTGTTATTCATACCAGTATAAACAACAGCACCACATGATCTTTCCTGTGATTGAACTAAGAACTCTTCTCTCTCTGTTAGTGTCTTGACTTGAACCTGTGGTAAACCAGTTGAATAGTTACCAGGACCATAACCAACATATTCAAATGTATGACCCGAAGCACGAATAATTGATGGTCTACGGAACTCAACGGGTAATGGTTTAATTTTTTTGATTAATGAATCAAAAAGATGTTCTTCCTTATCAGATCCTAAAACACCACGAATAACTGTCAATTCATCATTACCAGATCCTGATAATGTTGATGAAGCCACTCTCATAATTTCATTATCAACTTCTATGTAAGATCCAAGAGGGAATCTTGCCATAATACCGATTTGAGAACTTGGTGCTTGAACTTTTAATTTAACTTCAGTTTCACCTCGTCCTATACCAGTTCCACCCTCAGGAAGTGCACTATTATTCTTAAGAATTAATACATCTCCATCATAGATGGTAAGATTTCTTGCCACATCACCATCGTTTGCTGACATTCCATGTTTTATAATAGAACTAGGATTAACTAATGCACTTGTTGTTTCACATGTAAATTGTGTTACGCTAATCTTATCCTTAACAATAAAATCACCAAGATTACTATCTGAACTATCTAAAACACGGAATGAATTTCCTTTTACCAATCCATGTGCAGAAGAGGTTGTGATTGTAGTTACCTTTGTTGAATTGTCAAAACTATTTCCCGATACAGTAACTGGAGATCCAAGATGAATTAAGAACTGACCCGCTTTTGGTAATGGATCTGTGCCTGTCTTTTTAATTGATATTTTTGTAGTTGAATTGACATCAGTAATTTTACTATAACTATCAGTTTCTGTTCCAATTCCAGTAACCTGTACTATGTCACCTATGTTTCCTCGAATACCATTACTGGTAACAACATAAGATCCACCATTTCCTGAACCAAGAGTTGATGTATTATCAAAGTAATAAGTTCCAGCAGTATATTTTGAACCAGAAGCAACTATTACAACATCTGTTATTGAACCAAGTGTAACTGTAACATTTGCTGTCGCACCATTCCAGTTTGCTCCTGTTGGAGTTGGTTGTGTATCAAGTATCTTCACATCATAGTGAGTGCCATTTGGGAAGTTACTATTTGCCTGTACTGTTCCTTCTACAAGACTACCAAAGTTATGTTCCCTATCAAATGTAAGTTCAGCTTCATTTGTATCTGTTCCAACTGAACTTATCTTTAAACCTACACCAAACTTTTTAAATAATTTGTCGTTTGTTTCCCTTGTTAAACTATTTTTAAGTGAGTTGGTTGCAACATCTCCAAGAGGACTTCTTTTTGCAAAAGATACTGATGCAGGGGGGTTGTCATTTAAATTATCTCTATCAAGTTGTGGATATAAATCAACAACATTTTGACTGTAATCAAAATCAGTAAATTCTTCGGGTATTGTATTACTTGCATTTAAAACAAATAAATTGTATATTCCGTCTTGTTGACCCTCAATATATTGTTTTATAGTTTCATTTCGATAGATATAAAAATTACTTAAGATATCATTTCTTTCAAAACGTGGAAGATCAATATCTCTTGTATCTAATTGTCCAGGAGTAAATGTTCCAACATCATGAGAAATTCCATCAATATCTGTAACTCCATATGTAAATGTTTTACTTGAGGGCACTGATGATACAATAAAAGTACCATTATATCCAGAATTACCAACACCAGTTATGTTAGTATCACTTTTTACTTTCTTAATAATAACCTTTTCATTTACATCTAAATCATGAGGTAAAGATGTTGTAACTGTGACTGTTGATCCTGATACAGTACTAAATCCAATAAATCTAAGATTTCGATTGAACGCATGATCCGCAGATACAATACTAGTTGCATTATGATCGGTAGCATTTCGATATCCAGTGCTACTTGATTCTTGAATAATAAAACTTTCTTCTGGATTTTTTCCGTTTGTAACTTCCTTTGGAACTACAACACGCAATTTGTAAATTTTATCGTCCAGAGATCTTGAATCTGTTTTTCTTGTAATGAATGTGGAGTTACTTTTACCTAAATTAGATCCTTGGAAATATGATAATCTTGAAGCATCAGGATCTACATTAATACACCAGTTATTCTGAGTGGAATCAAAGAATATTGGTGATCCAACATCTCCAGATTCTTTATCATGAACTCGACTTTCAATTTTAAGTTTTGTACCTTTATGAATTACAATTCCTTCACCATTATCTGCATCAGTCTTAGATGATGCCAATTTAATTTCTGTAGAACTTACAACAATTGCAAAGTAAACTGTATTTTCTTCTACATTTTCGGGTAAATCTCCATCATCACTTAATATTCTTATCTTTTCTCCTGTTTGTAATCCATGAGTTCCGATTGTAAGAACACCAGTGCTGGTAGGTCCTGAGGTAACATCATATCTTTTGACACTAATACTACTTCCATTTGCAGTTAATTGTCCAGATCCAGTGAAACCATCAATCATTCGAATTGATGCACTCTTAGTTTGAATCAATTTTGGGTCATCCCCGCAAGGAATGTAAAGAGTTTCTGTTAAGGCAGCACCAACACGGAATCCTGCTGTCAATGATGGAGGTGCATCATCAGGATCAGTAAATCCATCAATATATAAGTGATTAGATATATTTGCAGTGCTTGTGAGACCTACATTAATTTTAAACCAATCAATATTTTCTGTAGTGGATGTTATTGATTTTGGTGTAATTAAAGATGTGATGTATGCTGTATCGTCTTTTCTAAACGCTTCCTTTTTAAATCCATCAGAGTTTAGTGATATCTGTCCGAAGTTAGAGTTAGAGTTGGTTACAGAAGCGTCACCACCAGACTCAGCACTGAAGTGTTTTGCATATCCAATCGCAAACACAGATACAATCTGTAAGATCGCATCATTTTTCATTGTGATATGACAGGTTTCAAATCCCCTTCTATAAATCGCATCAGCATCTAAATGATATATTTGGGAGGAGTCTGCTTGAGCAGCACCAGCAACTAGATCAGAACCTTCAGTTGGATTTGTAAAGTTTACACCATTGTATTGTCTATCAATTTTACTGTATTTTACAAATGCACGATCATCTTTCTGTAGAGATATACCAGTAAACTGAGCAACAACCATCGAACGGAAACCAGTCGCCTTTGCTCCGTCAGCAATCATTCCATTCATACCATAAACTGAGCGAAGAGAACAGTTAAAGATGTATGGAGAAGCACCAGAAACAGTATCAGTTTCAACAACAACACTCGCAGTCGCAACACTTAGTGAACCACCAGAGGAAGGTGGAACATTCGTAAAGTTTCCTTTTGTGAGATATGTAAATGATGTAGGACTAATAACCTCCTGAACAAAAGATGAAGTGTTATATGGGAGATTAGTATTAGTTCCCTCAACTACACCTTTTATTTGAATCGGTGTGCCAACATTTAATTCATGCTCTGTTCTGGTAGTAACAGTAACTTGTTGTGTGGGAATAACACCATTTCCAGCTTGAATCGCAGAAATTTCAATTGGATCAGCAGCAAAGGCACCAACAATTTCAAATTCTGGTCTTCGAGGAGCAAATCCTTCTGGATTAAGTGGGAATTTGTCAGTGGATGGAATTACCTTAGTTGCAGCTGCTTCATTAAATGCATTTGATAACTTATCATAATACATCTCAAGATCTGTATTATTATACCCAAATACTTTATTAACACCGTCAGCATATTCAAAACAAGTTAACTTATGATGAGAGAATAATGGTGTTGCTGTTTTGGTTTGTCCTGTAAAATCTTTATCATTAATATAAACGGTTCCATTCTTATCACCATCAAATATGGAGAATTGCCAGAAGTAACATGTACCAGTTATTCTAAACAGAGCAGAATTAGGAACAGTTGAATCTGTTGGGTTTGGAACATACTTTGGTCTTATCTTTGTCTTTCTTAAATCTAATCCTACGAGTGATGTACCACGAGGAACAATTACACCACCATTTACACTATTGAATTTGTAAAGTATATTATCTTCTTGTGTTAAGTCAAAGTTACTCTCTAAATTTAAAGAAAAAATATCTGAAGCAGGTGTCGTTTCAGCACCACCAGGTGCTACAGCTGTTGCTACATTTGGATTTGAACTGCTTGGTTTGATTGCAAAACCAGGTCGGTTATCAATTGTATGATCACCAGGATATACTAATATCGTTGTTCTCTCGATTCGGTCATTATTTCTACCAGTGACATATGAAAATCGGGCAGATTCGATTAGTGCCCTTTGAATCGTCTTAAAAGGTTGTGCTAATGAATTACCATCATTGGTTATACTGTCCGTTGAATCAAGGTCATTCGGATTCACATAGAGTATTCTTCCCTCTACGTTTTTTATAAAATTCTCTAATCTATTAAGAGGCATCTTCTTATTTCGGCCAAAATAT
>MDTE01007932.1_pt1 | contig 12594 bp, 12 predicted proteins | sample 811231 | NCBI WGS metagenome assembly MDTE01 (sample SAMN05326651, study PRJNA326480) | marine metagenome | isolation source: seawater | place: Indian Ocean: Red Sea | collected 2010
ACAATGCATTGAAAAAGTGAAAACATTTTCATTTTTAGAAAAAATTGATGCAGTTCCATCTCCCTGGTGTACATCAAGATCGATTACCATAATATTATTTATATATTCGTAATCTTCTATGCATTTGATTGCTGATATAGCTATATCATTAAAAATGCAATATCCAGAACCAAAAGAATGATGAGCATGGTGGGTGCCACCAGCCATGTTCGCGGCGATCCCATTGTGCTTAACCGCAGATTTCATTGCCTCTAAACTACCTCCCATAATGTATCTGGTCCTTTCCATGATATGTTCATTCCATGGTTGGAGGCCAATTTTTCTCTTTTCTTTTTCAGTTAAAGTTCCATTAAAAAAAGAATCCACATATGACCTGTCGTGTGCTTTATAAATATCTTCAATATCGATAAGCTGAGGTTCTTGGAATTTTATTTTGCTGTTTTGATTTTTTAAGGCATCTCTTGTCAGTCTATACCTATCCCTTGGAAAACGAGATTTTTCATCTATCCCATAAGTATAAATTGGATGGTAAAAAAGGTTCATTAATAATTTTGTTTATGCTTTTTTATTTCTTTTTTAAATTATTCATATTCTAAAATTATCATTTTCATTTAATACATTTCTCATATAAAATATCTCATAATTATGAAAAAAATATTGTTTGTTTGTACGGCAAATATATTCCGAAGTAGGTTTGCAGAAGAAGTTTTCAATTCTCTAGCTATCGATAGTGGCGCATCATTAAATGCTTTTTCAGCTGGGTTAAAGGTAGGACAGTTTACGACCAGAAAAATTTATTATCCTGCATTAAAACAGCTCGAGCGCTATAATATTAAACCACTTAGAGAAGATGAAATATCGACTCATATTGATGATCTAAACCTTGATGAATATGAAAGAATTATATGTATGGATGAGCCCGAGCATAGACCTATGGTAGATGAAAATCCGAATCTAAAAGGACGCAATGTTGAATATTGGAATATCGTAGATATACCGGATGAAGACAGCAGAGTTTCTCTTCCAATCTGCTATGAAAAAGTGAATAAACTTTTTTTGGAAATTAATGGAGAGTAGAGCATTTTCTTCCTTAGAAAGTTAGGTATGTCGAAATGAAAAGAAAAATTTTAAATTTAAAAATATGGCTAAAGGAGCGAACATTTACAGAAAAAATAATCATACATATTGGACTCTTTCCGTTTCCTGCTCTTTTCCTTATTTTCACTTCCTTAGTTCACGGTGATATCAATAATAATTAAATGATGTTAGCTATTTGAAAACCTTTTTAGCCTAGGTTTCGTTAAATAATTATTAATATACTCTCTAACTTTTTCAGATGATGGTCTTGGTGCATTACCTGTAATGATATTTCCATTAGAGTCGATCATCATAAAGCGCGGTATGATACTAACGCTAAATGCTTTCATAAATTCAGAATCAAAGCCTTGCTGGTCATAAAGTTGTATCCCGCCAATCTCTTTTTCGGCCACCATTTTACGCCATTTAGAGTAGTCATTTTTGGAATCTACTGAGATACTGACGAATTCGATTTCTTTTCCTCTATAATCTCCAATTAACTTTTTCGGGTATGGCATTTCTTTGATACATGGGCCACACCAAGTAGCCCATACATCGATATATAGTAGTCTACCCTTTAGACTCTCTAATGAGGTTGTTCCACCCTTAAAGTTTTCATAAGTAAAATTTACTGAAGCTGACCCCTCTTTTGATACTTTGGCTGATTCATATCTCATAGTGAGTTTATTCTTTAGTCTATCAGCTGTTAGAAGTTCCATGATTCTTAAATAGTCCTTTTCTATATTGGGATTTTTTTCATTCATTTGTCTGATCAACATACTAGAAAACTGGTCCTTTATATCATTACTTTTTATGGTTTTAATTTTTTCTTGTACAAAATCAATTATTCCAACTTTAGGATTATTTTTTAAATATTTTTTAGAAGTCAGTCTGTAGTTATCAATAATTAAATTTCTATAGGCCCTTGAATACTTGAATATTTCATCATCATCGATATCCATGTTTATTATAGGATCATAATAATCGTCAGGCAATTCTGGGTCCCTATTTTTGTGATAAGTATAAAATTTTTTGTAATTGTTGTAGCTCTGTAAGTATTCGTATTCAATGATTTTCTTTTCTAAGATTTTATCTTGTTCTGTTAGTCCAGTTTTATTTAGAAGACTAAATAGAGAGTCTCTTGTGTCTCTGATTTTTGGGAGAAATTCACTCAACGGAACAACAAAATATTCTTTTGTATCCCCTACTAATTTAGAACGCATCTTGGACTTTGATACGTTATAGTTGTTTACCTTCTTTAAATCTCCAAAATATTCTATTGAACTAAAAAATGAATCTGCATCTAGGCTAAGTTCAACATCTGAACCTTTTTTAAATCTTACATTGGTATATGATCTGCCTATTTGAAAAGAATAGTAACCATCTGAATCTATATTTACCATACCGCTAAAATAGCCAGATTCATCTATCTCAAGCTCCTGCTTCAGCGTGCTGTTATAGTTAGTTATTTTTAAAATTTTTTCTTTAGTGTTTTTAATATTCCCAGAAAAATTAATTTGGGAATCGGATCTACTGTTGCAAGAACAGAAAATTAAAAAAAGATAAAACGTGATTAATCGATTTTTCATAAAACAAAATAAAAAGTTTTATTAGTGATAGGCTACATTAATTTACTTTTTATAGGTCTCAAAATGAATCATTAGATTACATTGATTAATTTAATTTAGTTATTATATAATCAGATCATTAGATTAATTTTATTAACTATGAAAAAACTATATTTTTTAATTCTATTATTCCTTTTTTTATATTTTTCATGCGAAGAAAAACAGCAAGAAGATTTAGTGCCACCAACTGTGATTATCACATCACCAGAGACGGGCACTATTGTTAACGAGATTATAACAATTACATGTATGTCTTCAGATAATAGAGGAATAAATAGAGTAGAACTGTGGGTCAACGGAGAACCAAGCGGGCTTCAAGATGATTCTGAGCCATACTCATTTCATTGGAGCACTATAGATTTAGAGGACGGCATTTTCAAGATCATAGTGAGATCATATGATACTAGTAATAATATTACTGATAGTAATCCTATTGTATTAACTGTTGATAATACACAGTCCAATCCGCAAGCCGTAAATATTCAATCGATCTTATTTCAAAATGGCGGGTTTTATATTTCTTGGGAGCAGTCATTCGAAAATGATTTTAGCGCTTATAGATTAGAAAAATCTTTTGAGAATACGATGGATTCTTTTTTGGTGATTTTTAATTCGGACATTTTACTAGAAACTATACCTGAGAATTTGGAGAGGGCAAAAATCACCTCCTTTTTTGAAGAGAATGTTGACCCTTTGATTAATCAATTTTATAGAGTATGTGTAATCGACACCTTTGATTTTGAGACAAAGGGCCAGGTTTTTTCATCTGCAATAGATCCGGCCCCGGTTCCTGTGGATGTAAAATCTGTAACCTATAACTTTACAGATGTGGTGGTAGAGTGGGAGAAATCAACAGATGGAGATTTTAGTCATTATAAGCTTTTATATTCTCAAAATGAGGATGGATTTAGAGACACGATTTCAACTCTAAATGAAAGGTCTGACACACTGTGGATTATGGGAATTGATACTTCAGATTTTTATCCGACTCATGAGAATTGGTTTTGGGTGATCACCTATGATAGTCTGAATCAGATATCCTTAGGTGAGGGTAAAACCAGTGTAGTTGATAGTATACCTACTCAATCAGAACTCTACCCCATATTATATGGGAATGGGTCGTTTATTATTAACTGGTCACAGAATTATGATCAGGATTTTAAGTCCTACACCCTATTTGAATCTTTATCAGAGAATATGATTGATCAGGCTCAAATATATACTACCACTGATAGTTCTAGAACTACTTTTACTAGGAATGTGGTTGAAGGGGAGTACAGATATTATCAGTTGCTTGTCGAGGATTTTTGGGGCTTAGTCTCTACCAGTAATGTTAGTATAGGTGATTCACACAATTGGTTTGTAAAAACTTTTTCTGGAGATGGAAATGAAGTAGGGGCTTCAGTCCTTCAAGAAAACGATGATGGCTATATCCTTATAGGCACTACTTCATCATTCGGAAGTGGGTTAGATGATATCTGGCTAATTAAAACAGATTATCAAGGGAATCAAGAGTGGAGCGCAACATTCGGAGGCGATGCTAATGATAGGGCATCGTTAATTCAAAATACCTTAGATGGAGGATATATTATTGTCGGTACTACATCTTCATATGGTAATGGTTCAGACGACATTTGGTTGGTAAAAACGAATGAAGACGGGAGTGAGGAGTGGAATAAGATTTTTGGTGAAGATGGAGATGAAACAGGATCGTCAGTTCAACAGACTAACGATGGCGGTTATATTGTTGTCGGAACAATTTTTTCAAATAATAATACATCAGACGATGTCTGGTTGATAAAAACAGACGCAGAGGGGAATTCAATTTGGAGTGATGCTATCGGAGGCCCAGAAAATGATAGAGGAGCATTTGTTCAAAAAACTACAGATAATGGTTTTATTATAGTTGGTACTACATCTTCATACGGCAATGGCTCATATGATGCTTGGTTAATTAAAACAGATTCAGATGGTAACGTACAGTGGAATAAAACTTATGGCGGTGCTGGAAACGATCAAGGGCACTCGGTTGAACAAACCGATGATGAGGGTTATTTTATTGTTGGTTGTTTTGACTGCGAGTCAAATGAATCAAATATGTGGTTGATAAAAACAAATAGAGAAGGTAATGAGCAGTGGTCTCAGATTCTTGGAGGCAATAGCTATGAATGGGGTCGCTTTGGTCAACAAACCGATGATGGCGGATATATAGTCACAGGTCTAACAACTTCCTTGGGTAGTGGCAGTTCTGATGCATGGCTAATTAGACTTAATCCACAAGGAGAAGAAATATGGGACAAAACTTTTGGTGGAGTTAATGGTGACGGAAGTAGTTTCGTCCAAGAAACAAATGATGGAGGTTATATACTAATAGGTTATACAACTTCCTTTAGTAATAATGGGTCAGATATCTGGCTTATAAAAACAGATTCAGATGGTAATACAGAACCCTATGATAATTAATATTATATTATCTAAAAAAGTAATAAGTATGCATAATTGATTATTAAAAAATGATAAATAAAATATTTATAAAAGATAATCTAGGTAATCATGTCTCTATTGATATTGAAAAGTTTATAAAACATATAAATATATTCCATCGTTCGGGTGTTAGCATTCATGAGGAGGGAGGCCATTATTTCACTGTGGATGATTCTTTCCGAAAAATGCTAAAGGAAAAGCTGAAAACTAATGACCATTAGGGTCGCACAATTAATCCTTTTATTTTTACTTTATTCCTGTGATGAGAGAAGCTCTTGCAGCGATGGAATACAATTATGGGGTGATTGCTACTCAATTGAAAATACAATAAAGCTAAGTTTATCCAATAAGGGTCTCAGTGGTTCAATACCGAAAGAGATTGGAGAATTAGTAAATCTCACAGAGCTAGATTTGGGAAAGAACCAATTAGATGGTAAAATTCCCAAAGAGATAGGTAACCTAGTTAATCTGACTTCCTTAGTCCTTGAACAAAATAATTTAGAGGGCTATATACCTAAAGAGATTAGCAATCTTTCAAAGTTGGTTAGGCTTGACCTTTCTTTAAACAGACTATCCGGTCTTGTGCCTTATCAGTTAGGAGACTTGCTTGATTTAAATTTTCTAAACCTAAACTGGAACAAGTTAACAGGGAATATACCAGAGGAAATAGGAAATCTCAATAAGTTAACATATTTAGGGATAGGGTCTAACAAGCTAAATGGGGCTATACCTTCCGAGCTTGGATTCTTAATAAACTTAACCTATTTAGGTTTAAGTGATAATTTTTTAGGTGGGAGCATATCACCCGATCTGGGTGCTCTAATAAATCTTACATATCTAGGCCTAGGGTCAAATATTATTGGAGGTGAAATCCCTTCAGAGTTAGGTAGTCTAACAAATTTGATTAACTTAGATTTAGAAAATAATGAGCTTACTGGTATCATACCAGAAAACTTCTGTAACCAAGGTGACGATTCACCAGGCCTTAGAAACAATAAACTCTGCCCCCCATACCCTGCTTGTATTGGAGACATATCCGCCTCCCAAGATACTGCAATGTGTGATTAATATTATAAATCTTTTTGTAATAATTTTTTTGGAAGAAATAGTAGATTTAACTGCTTTTTTCGGTAATAAAAATATAAACCAATAATATCATCATCAGTACAAATATAAATCAAAAAAAAATATTAGCATACGCGGGGTTTTTAATTTTTTCATGTTCCGATCAGTCCTCTGAAGCAGGTTCATCTGATGATAATTTATTTGGCGGCGGTTGTGGAATCGATACTACGTTTACTTTGGATAGACTAGACTTTATCATAGTGAGATCACCAAACTGTACTTATAGCACATATGGATATGGTCTTCAAATGATAGATGAGCTAGGTAATATTATTTGGACGGAGGGTGGGACTAGGACCTCACCGTATTCAATGAACACTACTAGCGATGGTGGTTATGTATTTACCTTTACCAATTATGTTTCCAGATCATCTGGCCCCGATGGCAGCATAAATTGGTCATCGGAGATACCTGCTTATCAAGCCACTCACTACATTAATGATGCGATCCAGACCACTGATGGTGATTATATTGTGGTTGGTGAAATCGGAGGCGAGCCTGGACCCGGAGGGCATGATCAAAAAGGACAGGCTTTTGTTCTTCGGATGTCTGAATATGGTAGCGTACAATGGATCAAACGCTACGGGATCAGAAATACTCTCCCGGATGTTTTTTCGGAAGTTGTGGAAGCCGATGATGGTGGATTTTTGATTGTGGGAAATAAAATTGAGGAAAGAGAATTTTATTTTTATGATGATTTCTGGATCATGAAAACTGATGCAAACGGTATTGAAGAGTGGTCGCTTGAAATTGGAGGAAATGATAGATATGATAAAGCTAATGACATAATTAAGCTATCAGATGGTAGCTACATTGCTACCGGTTGGAGTTTTATTGATGATGGTATCGCAGCCATGCGTTTAATTCGTATTTCATCAGATGGTAATGTTATTTGGAATAAATTAGCAGGAGGCAATGGGTGGTATGATATTGGAACCTCACTCGCAGTAAATAATAATGAAACAGTACTCATGGTTGCTGGAATGAAAGTACCTCCCGCTGGATGGGAACATACTAGGATAAAACTATGGGGCTATAACCCATGGAACGGTAATCAAATATTTGTCAGAAATAATATTCCATCCGAACAAGGCCTTAATGCAACTGATGTTGTCGCAGCCTATGATAATGGATTTATCGTAACTAGCTCTACCTTTTTCAAAACGGATTCACTTGGAAGATGGTAACTGATAAACAAATACTTTTATTTCCAAATATATTTCTTATAACCTCAGTCTAGACAATGGCATTAAAGATTTACCAAATAGACGCATTTGCCACTAAAAATTTTGAAGGAAATCCGGCAGCAGTAGTTCCACTAGACCATTGGATATCAGATAAGGTTATGCAGAAAATCTCTGAAGAAAACAACCTCTCTGAAACAGCATTTTTTATTAGAGATAAGGATGACTACCACATTAGATGGTTTACTCCAAAAAAAGAGGTTGATTTATGTGGCCACGCGACTCTAGCATCAGCATTTGTGATCTTCAAAATACTAAAAGTTGAAACAAAAGAGATTAGATTTAAATCTTTGTCGGGAACATTATTTGTAAAAAGAATAGGTGATTTACTAACATTGAATTTCCCATCCCAGGAGCCGCAAAAATGTCGCACACCAAAAATTTTGATAGATGCTCTAGGAGTTAAGCCAGAAAATTGTTTTTTTGGTCAGGACTACATGGCCATATTTAATAATGAAGATCAGGTTTACAAGATATCCCCTGATTTTGGAAAATTAAATAGACTGGATCTGCGAGGTGTCATAGTCACTGCTCCTGGAAGAAACTATGACTTTGTCTCGAGAGCATTTTTTCCTAAATATGGAATATTGGAGGATCCGGTAACGGGATCTGCGCATACTCAGTTGGTACCTTATTGGGCAAAAAAAATTGGGAAATCAAAACTTAAAGCAAGGCAAGTTTCAGAAAGAGGAGGAGATTTATTTTGTGATTACGATGGTGAAAGAGTTTTTATATCCGGCTACTCAAAATTATATATGAGCGGAGAGATAGATTTAGATATATAAAAAAAATATTCTTTGATCCTAATCACCTTTACATTTCATAATATTCATCATGCAAAAAGAAATTGCAATTATGGTCTCTACTTTATTGTTTGGGACAGATTATTAAACACGATTCACGAATATTATTATAAAACTTATAACAGGATTAAGTCTAATGTCTGACAACAAAAAATATAAACACATAACAATGAATAGATTTGTGATTCTAGTTGACTCTTAGTCTGATTTTTAAGAATATTTGAAACAAATAAACTCAAGTCATGATATATGGATATTAAATCACTAATAATGATGTCATTTGTTTGTGCCATGGGTGCTGTCTCGCCTGGCCCTAGTTTGGCAGTCGTACTTAGGAACACCATTTCTGGTGGAAGAGCCCAGGGAGTCATGACTGGGATAGGGCACGGTATTGGTTTAGGAATTTATGCTTTTATTGCGGTAATGGGTTTATCATCATTGCTTCTAACCAATGAAAAGGTTTTCAATTTGCTTCAGTGGGCTGGGGCCTTAGTGCTTATAGGGCTTGCTTATAATATGATGACTTACGCTCCTCCAGAGTCATCCAAGGAATATAAAGTTAGTAGACATAGGGGATTTATTGAAGGCTTCATGATTGCTTTTTTAAATCCAAAGATTCTTGTATTTCTTGTGGCTGTATTTAGTCAGTTTATAGATCCTAGTGTAACAAATTATGGCCGTTTTATTATGGCAATTATAGCTGGGACTATAGATACTGCTTGGTATGTTCTAGTTGCCATGGTTTTGTCGGGCACCTCTATTATAAAACAATTTAGACTAAATGCAGTCATTGTTGATCGATCAATTGGTATCGTATTGCTTATGTCTGCGATCTTATTAGTCCTAAGGATATTAGGATGATATTTTAATTTTTGGTTTTAAAATACATCAACAATCACAAAGTCCCACATTCGTTGGTTTTTATATTTGAGTAATGATGGGTAGATTCATTTTAAATAAAATAATTAATAAAGGGAGACTAAAAAATGGAAATAAATGTAGCAATGTTAATTATGGGATCTGTTTTACTGGTTGTTGGAGTTGTGATGAATATAATCCCTATAAAATTCAATGAAGCAATTTTTGGCAATATTGAAAGTGATGCTGTGAATGCAGCTGCTGCAATGAGGACAAATATCGGATCAGCATTAATTGCAATGGGTGTAATTATATTACTTAATAGAAATGTTCATGATGTAAATGAATCAAAAGAACTAGTTTTCTCCTTTGGCGTTGGTATATTAATATTCCTTTTATCAATAATACTTGGGTATTTTAGGAAATTCACAAAAAATATTCCCACTCCTCCAGTTGTAATTTTGGGAAGTCTAATAGCAATTGCATTTTATTCATCATCAGGCTCCCAAGTTTCAAATGTGAATGAAAATATTCTTGATGCTGTTACACTAGATCCGGATCATTATACAGTTGAGTTTGAAAATGATAAGGTTCGTGTTTTAAGAATAAAATATGGACCAGGAGAAAAATCTGTAATGCATGATCATCCCGAAAGTGTTGTTGTGGTATTAAATGATCAAAAAGGTAAGTTTACTTTACCTGGCGGTGAATTTTTTACTGCTAATCCTAAAGCTGGTTCAGTTTTTTGGACAAATGCTGCCAGGCATTTACCAGAGAATATAGGTGCTGATACTACTGATGTTATACAGATTGAATTAAAAACAAATTAAAGTTTGATTGTTTTAGATAAAGTTAAATGGGTATCGCGGGCATGGCGGTATCGACTGAGAATTGAGAAACATGAGATTGGTTTTTTAATTAAAAATTTAAAGCCTGGCCAAGTTGCCGTGGATATTGGTGCTCACAAAGGTGCCTACACATATTGGATGTCAAAATGTGTTGGGCATAGTGGTAAGGTTTTTTCTTTTGAACCACAACCATTATTGTATAAAAGATTAAGAGAAGTAATTAAATTTTCGAAAATTGATAATATTTTTTTGTATCCCATTGCATTTTCAGCATCTAGGGGGAAAAATAATTTAATTATTCCTAATGGAAATCAATCTCCAAGTGCTTCAATTGATAGAGACATGAAGCCTAATGATACTAAAATAGAAATTAATACGACAACACTTGATGAATTTTTTTACAATAAAAAAATTTCTGTTGACTATTTAAAGTGTGATGTAGAGGGCCATGAACTAGAAGTCTTCCGGAACAATGTAAAATTTTTTGATTATTGTAGGCCAATTATTTCAGTTGAGTCTGAGGCTAGGCATTGTGGTGAGGATAAAGTTTTAGAGTTGTTTGCATTTTTTAAGGAAATAAAATATGATGGCTATTTTTATAAAAGGAATAATATTAGAAGTATAAAATATTTTTCTATATATGATTATCAATTAGACCCCAATAAAATTATATACATAAATAATTTTATTTTTTTGCCTAAATAATTTTCTCTTATTTGCTTTAAAAATAAGATCAAGTAGTTTAATTAAAATCGGATTTTTTATTTAATAAATATTATTTAAGATAATCAACTAATTAGATTACCTTTATTTAAAAAATTATTTGGATCTATGGTGGTTTTTAAATTTTTAATCATGGTGACAGCTTCCTCGCCATAGCATTTTTTAAAATCGTTTCTTTTTCTTTTTCCTGTGCCATGTTCTGCTGAATAGACGCCACCAAGTTTAGAGGATAGATCAATCATGTAGTCGTATGCCTCAAGACTTTCTTTTTCTTGATTTTTTTTAGGAATAAGATGAAAGTGTAGGTGACAGTCTCCTAAATGGCCAAATAATAAATATTCAATTTTGGATCTTCTAAGGTTTTTATGAACCTTTTCAAGGTAAATACGAAAGTTATAATTTGGAACAATCGTATCAGTTATAATACTGACCCCGCCAATTCTATGCGTCTTAGTCAGCGCATTATCAGGCAGCGAATGCCGAGCCTCAAAGAATTTTTTCCAACTCTCAGGGTCATTTAAAACAACAACGCTATCTAAATCTAATTTTGAGTTGAATGATTGTAAAATTTTTATCCACTCATCGATTTTTGAATCAAGTGAATTACTGAAAATCGGAATTTGAAGATATATCCCAACATCATTTTCATTAGAAAATAAAAATTCTTTGTGGTTCATGTAATTCTGTGAATTGTAGCCAAAGTATTCAAGTGCAGTGATTTTGCTCATATCATGATCAAAATAATCATAAAGAAATTCATAGAAGTCAATTGCATCAGACTCGCTACTAAGTGAGAGAAATAATTCTAAATTTTCTTTTGGATAATCAGTCAACCCTAATTTGCAGGAGGTAATAATACCTAAAATCCCTTCGCTACCAATAATTAGATCAATAAGATCAACGATTCCATTTTCATCTGAAAATATACCACTAGCATTTTTAATTTTTGGTCTATTGTATGTTGGAACCGGTAGTGAAATAGTTTTGCCCTCATAATCAAGCGAAAAAAACCCATTCTCTGAAATATATTGGCCTCTTTTGATATGAACCAGGTCACCATTAGGTAATAAAAATTCAAGCTCTTTAACCCAATACCTTGTAGCCCCTTTTTGTCCTGGTATAAAGCCAGAGGCGTTACAGGATAAGGTGCCCCCAACATATGCATCGTTTCTACTAGTAGGATCTACGGGATAATATAGTTTTTGATCTGATATTTCTAGGACTCTATTTCTGAAATCTTCTATCGGAATTCCAGTTGGAGCTGAGGCATCCTTATTTTCAAGATCTAGTTTTATATCTGGCTCAGTAAGTAATGATGTGGATAGAATTATGCCACCTCTTGGGGTTGCGCTTCCCGTCAGGTTGGTTTTTCCGGCAGAGATTGTTAATAGTATATTGCAATTATAACAAGTCTTTAAAATTATTGCACATTCAAACTTATTCTTTGGCCTGACAAGCAAATCTGCATAACCATCCATATTAGACCAGTCTCTGAAGTAGGGCTTTATTATATCAATATCGGCGGATGCGGCTATGCTAAATGATTTTAAAAAGCTATTCAACTCCTCATAATCGCCTTTCCAGGTTTTAGAAAAATCTATAATGCTTTTATGATGCTCACTAATAATATTCTTTGGTTTGATGTTTGAACTTTGTTTGATAATAATATCCAAATTTATTTTGTCTACATAATTTACTATCTTAAAGATATATATATAAAAATTTGCTTTTAGATTATATAATTTATTGAATCCATAAATTAAATTGTTATTTATAAAGAATTATAGAATATTAGATTTTTAAT
>MDTE01030132.1_pt1 | contig 12593 bp, 11 predicted proteins | sample 811231 | NCBI WGS metagenome assembly MDTE01 (sample SAMN05326651, study PRJNA326480) | marine metagenome | isolation source: seawater | place: Indian Ocean: Red Sea | collected 2010
GTTGATGATGCGCATGAAACTGCACTTAATATTTTGAGGAATAATTTACCTCTTCTGGAATCGATTTCTCAAAAAATTCTCCATGAAGAAGTAATTGAAGGGGAAGAGCTCAAGAATCTCTTAGCAGAAAGTAAAATGCCTGCCTAGAAAGTTAATTTTATTAAATTCTTTATGATTAGACCAATCAAGCTTGCCAATAAAAATTTCTTATCAAGCTTGGATATGTCATCTGAGGAGGTTATGCATATTCTTGATTTAGCAAAAAATTTTAAAAGTAAAGATTTAAATATTGACCTTAATAATAAAGTATTGGGATTGATTTTTGATAAATCCTCAACAAGAACTAGGGTAAGCTTTCAAGTCGCAATGTCAAGGCTCGGAGGCAGTACAATAGATCTTAACCCTCATACATCGCAAATTGGTAGAGGTGAACAAATAAAAGACACGGCTAGGGTTTTAAGTCGGTATTGTGATGTACTAGCAATTAGAACTTTTGAACAGTCTGATTTAGAGGAATATTCACAATGGTCTAGTATTCCAGTTATAAATGCTCTTACAGATTTAGAACATCCTTGCCAAGCTTTGGCAGATTTCTTGACAATAAAAGAAGAATTTAACGATTTAAATAATTTAATTTTAACTTTTATTGGCGATGGAAATAATGTTGCTAATTCACTAATTCTATGTGGAGCGTTGTTGGATGTGGAGGTTAGAATTGCCTGTCCAAAAGGATATGAACCAAATTCTTTAGTGATAAAAAAAGCTCTTGAAATATATAAAAATAAGGATTTATTGAAAATAGTCCATGACCCGATTTCTGCTGCTTCCGGTGCAAATGTTTTATATACAGATGTTTGGTCTTCAATGGGCGAAGAAAAGCAAAAGGTAGAGAAAGATAAGGTTTTTAAACGATTCCAAATTGATAGTAATCTTGTTAGCGAAGCGGATAAGGATGTGATTGTTCTACATTGCCTTCCTGCTTATAGATCTAAAGAAATAACTAATGAAGTAATTGAAAGTCAACAAAGTAGAATTTTCAACCAAGCAGAGAATAGAATGCATGTTCAACAAGCACTTTTAGCATGCATTCTTTCGTGAAGAACTTGACATTCTTTTAATTGTTGGTACAAATGTATTAGGAAACATCTGCTTTGTGTTTAATTCTTCTAAAGAAAATCTTACGAAAGCTCAAAATGAGCTTTATTCATGGATAAAAAATTATATAAAAGAATTCCAACATAGTCCCTCCATAAGGCAGATGATGCATGGAATGGGACTAAATTCTCCCGCTCCAATACAAAGTCGTTTAAAGCATTTACAAGATAAAGGTTATATCTCTTGGCAAGAAGGAAAGGCGAGAACCCTTAAGTTGGTTGATGAGTTTTTTGAGGGGATTCCAATAATGGGATCTGTAGCTGCTGGAGGCTTAGTTGAAACCTATTCTGATGTAAATGAAAGTTTGGATATGTCTGATATTTTAAAGAAAAAAGATGTTTTTGCCCTCACTGTAAATGGAGATTCTATGATAGATGCTTGCATTGCCGACGGGGACTTGGTCCTTATGGAACCTGTGAAGGATTCAATCGCATTACGTAATGGAACAGTAGTTAGTGCTTTAGTTCCTGGATTGGGCACAACATTAAAATATTTTTTTAAAAAACAAAATAAAATCTATTTAGAAGCTGCTAATCAATCCTATGATCCAATAATACTGAATTATGATGAAGTTGTTATACAAGGAAAATTATTAGGTGTTTGGAGAAAAATCTAAAGAATACAAGTACATAAAATTTAATTCTTGAGGAAATTAATTCCTTAATTTTTAATTTTTTTTTATGTAATATTATCTTCTGGTAATTTTTTCTTTAGGAAATTTTCCTTAAAAGAAACAAAAAATACTCCAGAAATCAGGCCAATAATTATCCCTATAATTCCAATTCTTTTTCTTCTTGGGGCAATTGGACTTTCATTTAAAGTAGGTTCAGTAATTAACTCCCAAGGATCTTTATATTTTGCTTCCTCTAAATTGATAATTCTTAATTGGTTTTCCAATTCCACCAATGTATTCTCATCTCTAGCTGCCGTTCGAATAAGTTCCTTATATTTGAGAACCACATTCTTTGGCCTAGAAACAGATTCCATTTTAGCCACTTCAAGAATCCTAAGAGCCTTTAAATTTGCAATTGATTTTTCTTTAAGGAGTTTCAGTAAAATTTGTCTTTTATCTAATAAATTTATAATCGTTCGATCTCTCTCTGTGTATTTTGATCTTGCTTCAACCAAATTCGTTTCAATTTTATTTAAGTCTGCAAGTATCGATGGGACTATGCCTGCTAGGTTGTTAGCAATGTATTGAAATTTTTCATAATCATCTCCCAACGATTTAATCTGTTCAAGTTGTTTATCAATGTTTCTTATTTTGTTTAGAGATTTAATACGTAGTTTTTCTAAATTTACATTACTAGGCAATCCATCATCTTGATTAATTTCAAATAAAGTTAAGTCTTCATCAAGAGCAAATTCTTGAGCTATTTTGAGAGACTGAGAGCTCTTAATTTTATATTTATTAATTTGAGTATTAAGGTAATTTTTTGTGATTTGAAGTTTTCTTTTTAAGCTTTTTCCAGAATAAACTTGGTAAGCATTACTGATCTTTGAGAGTACTGGGATTATTATTTCTTTATTGCTGTCTTTATATGTGATATTAAGAATAGATGTTCTGGGTGTTAATTTAATATTTAAATTATTTTTCTTCCAAATTTCGAAGGGAATTTCATTAAATTCTCCATTAATCTTCTTCTCATTATTAACAAAATCAAAAATAGGTAGTAGCACAGACGGACTTTTTAGAATTTCAACTTGAGTATTTAGGTTAGAAGTTCCTCCCAATAAATTTAGACTAGTAATGAAATTTTGTTGATCATTTCCTCCTATTGCTCTAGCTAATCCTTTTTCTTGCTCCTCTACAACAATTACAAACTTTCCTTCCCATACTCTTTTCTGAAGTAATGCATAAATGCAAAAAATTATAAAAAATGCTGCAGTAATTAATCCCAAAGTGAATTTATTTTTAATTAATAAATTAAAAATAATTTTTAGATCTATTTCATCATTTGTACTAATCTCTTTAATTTTATCTATTTCTTTTTTCATAATTTTGATTAATTATTTAATGCCTCTACAAGTGCATATGTGGTAATAATTCCATTTAGTGGAGCAGTAATTTCCCCAAGAACTTCAGATGTAAGCCCTAGCAAACTATTCCCTACAATGATTAGGTCTCCATCTTTTAGAAAAGGATTAGAATAAGAACCTCTTTTTCTTGATTTCCTATATTTAATATTCCTTGAAATAACAGATCCATCTGAATTAAAGCTAAGATATCTAACTTTGCCTCTTATAACTTTTGCTCCACCAGCGATATCAATTGCATCATTCAAGGTGTTTAATTTACTTGCTTTTATCATACCAGGAAAATTAACGCGACCAGTTACTAAAACCTGTAAAAATTTTGGATTTATGTTGGTCTTATTAGCCTTTGAAAATAATTCTTTCTTAGGATTGTTACTTGTTGGGATTGTAATTATATCTCCATCATAAATTCTTATATTATTAGAAAAATCACCCTTCAAAATAGAGTCTTCAAGATCCACGCTAGTCATAATTTTTCCACCACCACCACTAATACTATTTTTTCTGACTATTTTAATTTTTGACAAATCTGAACTTATATTTATTCCTCCACTTTTTCTTATTACATCAAAAATAGTAGGGAATGCCTCAAAAAGTATAGTGTCCTCCTGTACGCCTTCTTTAATTATTCCCGTATTCATTGCTCCAGATAGCTTGTATAATCCTGGGTTATTTACTTCACCCTCAATTGACACTTTTATTATTCTGTAATTTTCTATTTCGATTTCGATATCTGGATACTTAACATATTCTTTATAAGCTTTATTTAGTAATTCTGTTAGCTCAACAATAGTGAGACCAGCAACATATATTTTATTTAGTTTAGGTACAAAAACATATCCTTCACCATTAATAATTGCTTTAGTATTGAGCTCTGGATAATCTCTTGAAATTATTATTTTGAGGCTATCACCTGGACCTAAAATGTAAAAGTTATTTGGTTGTTGCTTAAGATAATCTGAATTTAATAATGATAAGGAGTTTCTTTTAACTTCTATTGATTCCTCTGATGAATATGCAGGAATACCGATAGTTAAATGTATTGAACAAAGGAATATTGATATTAAATTTAAAACAAACTTGGGTTTCAATATAATTTATTTTTTTTTAAATTATACAAAAAATTTCTAGAAATGTAAAATATCAGAATTCTTTAAAATGATAAATTTTAAAGTCATATTTATTTTTCCGAAACCTGTATTTTTTGTATAACTGATCCCTCTTTAATAAAAGATTTTGCAATAAGAATTTTTTCACCGTCAACCTCTAAACCTGTCAAGTTTATTTTAAAATCTCCAGCTGGTTGCCTTAGCCTAACATTGTCTCCTATTTTAAGTTCGTCACCATTTCGCAAGTCTTTAGTGGCGTATACGCCTACATGATAGTTATATCTTGCGGCGTGTTCCTCTTCAAAGATATTTTTTTTGATATTTAAAGAGCCTACGATTTTATTTATATGATTTCTAAGAGAGGCAAGTTCCTCAAAATCTAGAGATATTTTATGATCTAGACCTTCCATTGTTTTAGAGAGAGTTACATGTCTTTCTATCATTGATGCACCTAATGCAACAGAAGCTATAGATTGGGATATCCCATTTTCATGGGAAGAAAATCCTACAGGTATATCATATCTTTCATTTAGAAATTTGATTGTCCCTAAAGATGAGAGTTCTTTTGGTGTTGGATATGCTGAAACACAATGCATCAGTGATAAATTGCAATCCTTTAAAAGGCTAACAGCCTTATCTATTTCTTTTAAAGATGCTCCACCAGTGCTCATGATGATAGGTAGTTTATGGTTGTTTATTTCTTTAAGCAACTCAATATTTGTATTTGAATGTGATGCTACCTTTATTATTTTGCAGCCACAATCTAAAGCAAAATTTAGACTTGGAATATCAAAAACAGATGTGAAGAGCATTGCACCATAATTTTCTGCATATGATGCTAATTCGATATATTGTTCTTTAGTAAATTCATGCCTGTCTCTCACTTGAAGTTGACTGCTTCCAAACGCAGGGCATTTATCAAATTTATTATTGAGCATTTCTTGTTCTGTCAAATCTAAAGGTGATCTTTTTTGAATTTTTAGATAAGTACATCCTGCAATAACTGATTTTTTTATACATTCTTTTGCAATTTCAATAGATCCATTATGATTTAGACCGATTTCTGCAATAATATGGCAGTAACTATAATTCTCGAATTTTACGGTCGAATTTTTGATACCTGGATAAAGCATAATTAACGTAAGTTTATATTTGACTTATAATAATAAACTTACCATTTCTTATTTATTTATGTTTTTATCAGAATAGTTTTGATGAATTTAATCCATCTGAAATCCAGTGCCTATTACATATGGGTTGATATCTCTCACCTTTAAAAAATCAATAGATGTGAAATTTGGTTGAATTAAATATTTCTGGAAATTTGGAGAATCATCATAATATTCTGTATCAAATTTGGTAAAAGCATGCAATATAACTCCTGGATATTCTACCCATTCTACATTTTTTAAAATAGAAGCAAATTTTAAATTTGCGGAGAAAGCTAAAGGTGAACCCCAAACATGCATAGTGATTCTTTTATTACTTTTTTGGATTTCAGGTAACATAGAAATCAGCATTGAAATGCCTCCACAATGTGTTACGTCCAGTTGAAGAATATCTAAATATTTGTTGTTCAAATAAGACCTTATTTCTAATTTACCAGTTAAAGATTCTCCAAGAGCAATATCTATCTTTGGGTACATCACTTTTAGATTTTTTAAGTCATAAATATTTTCTGGATGGATTGGCTCTTCAAGCCATGTAATAAGAAATTCATCTAAAGAATTTATCTTATTTTCCCAATGTTTTTTTGTGAAAGGTGGCCTGATGGTGCCCATAATTGCATCCAACATAAGACACCTGTCCCAACCTTTTCTAGATGTTTTAATCCTTTCTAAATCATGTTCCCAATTTGTTTTCCCAATTCTCATTTTATAACCACTAAATATTTCAGGATTTACTTTAGATATTTCTTCTGAAATTTCTTTTGAATTAAATGCAGCGCTACCTCCACTAAAGTAGAATTTTAAATCTTTGTTTGCACTAATATCTAGGTAATCATTTAATGTTTTACCGTATGTTTTGCATGTTAAATCCCATAAAGCAATATCAATTCCAGAGTATATAGATGCTAATAAACCATTGCTAGAGCAAAAAGGAATATAAAAAGAATCATAAATACTTAAAGGATTTTCAAAAGATTTATTCTTTAGTTTGTTGTTTATAAAATTAACTAGAGTCTCAAATAACTCTGGAATATATATTGCTATGTAAGATTCACCATAACCAAATAAACCATTTTTTGAATTAACTTTTACTATTCCAATTGTTTTAAGCCCTAGAGGTTGTCCAAGAATTTTATTATTTCCATAATCACTTGAAATTAAAATTGGTTGAATTGAATCAATTTCAATCATTAAGATATCCTATTAACAGGCTGTTGCTCTTTTATTTCAAATATACCAGTGATTTGATTAGATGAATCAGCCTTTCTTAAGTCGCATGCGAGATAAATCGTACCTAGTCCGTAAAATACTTTGAAAAGAGGGTTTCGCATATTTTTAGGCTTTAACAAGTCAGGAGTTACAGGTTTATATCCACTGAATTCATTGAATGCCCAAATACATTGGAAAGTTTTTTGCCCAACCAATGTTGTTGAAGAATTTGTTGATAAGTGTGTTTCTATTAATTCGAAAAGTATAGATGCTTTATTGCTATAAGATGCATTAAGATAAAGAATATGATCTGGAATAGAGAATTTTTTTTCTATATGAATCAAAATCTCTTTTAATAAAACTCTAAGATCTGCATCGAATGAAGTTTTGAATATTTTTCTTTTTAAAAAATTTATTTTTGGGTGATTTTCATATTTTTCTAATTCTTTATTTTTTGCATAATCCTTTGGTATTAGAAAGAATACTTCCTTAATACAATTTATTTTATTTAAGATGGAAATATAGGTTTTAATTTGTTGATCAATTTTACTGCCTAAATAACTTGGAATTACAATAATGGAATATATTTTTGTACCTGAAATTGTTAAAGAATTAGGAATTTTAAAATCTTCATCCTCAATGTTTTTTTCTAGTTGTTTTACAACTCCAGAAACCCTTTTTGGAGGACTTCCTTGATGAAGACCATGATGATGGAATACTTTTGATTCAGCACAGTATCCTATTTGAAACCCAGCTTTTATAGCATATCTTCCCCAAAGATGATCTTCCGCATTGGTAACTGTTTGATCAAAAAAATTATTTTCAAAATAACTTCCTCTAACGATACTATTAGCATTATGGAAAAATCCATCTAGTTTACTGATCCTACTTTCACAACTAAATGTCATCAATAAATCTCTTTTGTCAATTTTTTCTGAAGAGGGTAATGGCACTTGTCTGCCGTAAGCCCCTGCTATAGATTTATTTTTATCTATAAAACTTATCAAGTTACCAAGCCACTTTTTATCACAAGGAATACAATGAGCAGACAAAAACACATAATATTCTGCCTTATTTGCCCTTACTCCCATATTTAAAGCCAATCCAGGTAAATATTTTTCTATGTTAATAATTTTTTTTACAGGAAAATTTTTTACAATTTCAATAGTTTTATCTGTGCTAATGTTATCAACAATAATCACATCGATATCTTTAAATTCTTGAGAAAATACGGAATTTAAGCAATGCCTAATCCATTTTTCTTCGTTAAAGGTTCTAATTATTATGGATACTTTTTGCAATGAAATTTAAATTTAAATTCTATTAAAATTATTATACGCTCTTAAAATAATGGAATTAATATTTTGTGATTTAGACATTAAACTTGAAATGTATAATGTCCCAATTGAATTTAGGAGAAAACTAGAAGTAAAGTTTAGAGACTGTAAATTTATTTATGAATCAAATCAGGAAAACTTTAAGAAAACTGATGTAACCATATATTGGGGTAATAGATTACCTGTTGATTTTATTGATAAATTTCCAAATCTAAAATGGATTCATTTTGGATCAGTTGGTATTGATAGATTTAAAAGGGTTAGAAAAAGTAAAAAAAATAAAATTTTAGTAACAAATAGTCAGAATTCTGTGACAAAAGGGATGTACGCTCATACGCTTTTTCAAATATTTTATTTATTAAGGCAAGGGTATTTAATTGAGAAAATGAGTAGATCAAATAATCTGACTAGAGATTATTATGATTTGAACTTTAAAAAAGTATTAAATATAAATCAATTAAAAGCACTTATTGTTGGATATGGCAATGTAGGGAGTGCGATAGGAAGTACATTAACCCAAATGGGAGCTAAAGTGACTGGAATTGGAACAAAAGAGAAAATATCTAACAAAGGAATTAAAATCTTTACCATAGAGAAATTAAAGGAATTAGTTAAGCATCATAATATTGTTATCTCATTGCTGCCTTATGAGGAAGAATTAATAGGCGTTTTCAAAAAAGAAGTATTTGATAATATGCCCAAAAACTCCTACTTCATAAACAATGGCAGATCTTCACATGTAATTGAAAAAGATCTTTTGCAAGCATTAGATAATAATATAGCTGGGGCTGCAATTGATGTGTATGAAATTAAAAGTGATTTAAGTCATGCTAATCTATTTAACAAGGAGAATTTATTCATTACCCCTCATATAGCTGCTGTGGACCCCTCATATTGGCAAATGCAAATTCCTCTTTTCGAGTACAATTTGGAATGCTTTTTGAAAAATAAAATTTTTGAAATGAAAAATATTTGTAATAGTAATTCCTAAAAATGTTTAAAGTTTTAGGATTTGTTCCTGCTAGAAAAGGATCTAAAGGTGTTACAGGTAAGAATATAAGAAAACTTAGAGATATCCCTTTGATTGAATATACATTGAAGGAGATTCAAAAAAGTAAAAAAATTAATGATTTTATATTAAGTACTGATTCAGAAGAAATAAGAGGAATAGCTGAAAAATACAATCCCATTTTTAATGGTTTAAGGCCTCAATCTTTATCTGATGATAAAGCACTAACTCTTGATGTGGTCAAATATGAGTTGAAGCAAATTGGGGTTGATTTAAAAAAATTTTCTCATTTAATGTTGCTTCAACCTACATGTCCTCTTAGAAATTTTAGGCATATAGATAATTCAATTCAAAAGTTATTAGATTTAAAAGGAAGAAGTTTAATTTCCATTGTAGAATCAAATGCTAATCACCCTTTGAGAATGAAAAAAATTTATAATAACCAACTTGTAAACTATATTGATACTGGATATGAAGATATGAGGCCTAGGCAAGATTTACCTAAAGTTTACATTAGGAATGGTGCAATTTATTTGGCTAAAATTTCTGATATTTTGGGTTTGTCATCTTTTAGTACTCCAAATTGTATCCCATATGAAATGAAGGATACTGAGTCAGTAAATATTGATTCAGAAATTGATTTTTTAATTGCGGAATCTTTATTAAATAAAAAATTAAAAAAAATAATTTAGACTAGTCGCAAATTAAATTTAAAAAAAATAATTATATTTATTTTAATTTATCTAAATTTAGATTTTTCATCCACCTTACTGTGTAACAACTATCATTTGCCAAGAGTTCACCAGCTAAAAATTTATTTTTAATTTCTTCTATTGCATCTTCGATACAGTATTGCGGAGAGAATCCAGTTCCCATTAATTTTGATGAATCTTGACGGTAAGAACGTGGATCATTTGATTCGGTTACAACTATTTCGGATGGGATATGTTTTTTTACTAATTCAGCAATTTGTAAAATTGAGATATTTTCAAACCCAGCATTGTAGCAACCTGATTTGAGATTATTATTATTTATAAATAATTTATAGATATTAATCAAATCCATTATGTGAATATTAGGTCTAGTTTGAGATCCTCCAAAAACGGTAATCTTTTTGTTTTTAAGAGCTTGATAAGTAAGCATATTTACGCTTACATCTAATCTCATTCTGGGAGAAATGCCGCATACTGTAGCAGGTCTAATGCAGAAGATATTAATGTGATCCCTATATGATAAAAATACTCTTTCAGCAATCATTTTAGTTTTGTTATAGACAGATATTGGAATCAAAGGAAGATCTTCTGTAACTCTTTCTTCTTTTTTGATGCCATAGACACTTCCAGAGCTGGCAAATATAAATTTTTTAACATTATGTCTAACGCATTTATCGATTAATTGTTGACTAGCTAAAACATTTACTTCCCAGCTTAAAGTTGGATTTAGTTCAACTGCAGGATCATTTGCGATATTAGCTAAATGAATAACAGCTTCAACTCCTTCGATAGGTATATTTTCAATTTCTCTTATATCAGCTTTTATGTTTTTAAGGTTTGGGTGTATAGGTAAATAATTTCCAAACCACTGTGTATCTACAGAAATTATTTCATGACCATTATCTAGTAATGATGGGACTAGAACTGAGCCTACATATCCGCAACCACCAGTAACTAAAATTTTCAAATTAATTGAGTTAATAAATCTATTTATATTTTATCATTTCAAATATTTGCAATATTTTGTGATCATTTTTTATTTTTAAAAGTCTTTATTCTTTAAACTGTTTTATAATTAATCCAAAAGGTTCTTAATAAACTCTATAAGGATATCTTTTTTGATAGGTTTGTTTCCTAAATTTTCCACAGCCAAACAAGAGATACAACATCCAATAGCAGAAGAAGTAATAACATCTTGTTTGTTTGACATGCCTATTGCCATAGCTGCAAGCAAAGCATCCCCTGCTCCAGATACATCTACGGGATTTATACTTAATGCAGGGAAAGACTGACTAACTTTTTTTGATTTTTTATTACCTTGATATGCGATAAAACCTTTTGATCCTAATTTCATAATAAGATTTTCGGTAGATGTATATTCCATTAATTTTCTAGTTAAATTTTCTAATCCTGAATTTTTATCATGCAATGCTATTCTTGCTTCTCTTTCATTTGGACAAATTAATGAAAAATTTTTGAATCTTGTAATTGCACCAAATTGACTACTACATTGTACGTCTCCAAATAATAAAAGTTTTTTCTTTTTGGCTACTTCAATTAATTTATTAAGAACTTTATCTGTTATTACTCCATATACAAAATCAGAAATAACTATGCCTCTAACATCGTTGGAAATATTATCTAATTCTTTAATGATTTTGTTTTCTATTTCACTTTCCACCGATTTTTCTTCAAGTTTACTTACTCTAAATAATTTTTGATTTTCAACCAAATATCTTTTTTTGAAAGTAGTTGGTCGTGAAGGATCTTTAAATAAATAGGAATTAATATTTAAATTATTAAGGCCTTCTTTTATCAATTTTGAGTTTTCATCATCTCCAACTACAGATAAATAAGTACATTTTGCACCTAAAGATTTAATATGAGATGCGACAATTGCTGCGCCTCCAATAAAGTTTTTTGTTTCCAGCTCTTTGACAACAACAACAGGAGCTTCAGCACTCATTCCCAAAGCCTCACATCCTACATATTGATCAAGTATTGAGTCCCCAATAACAACTAAATGAGTTGAACTCCAAGATTCAATAAATTTAATTAATTTATTTTTATTTATTTTATTTTTTTTACATGCATTAATAAACTCTTGTTTTCTTTTAGTTGATATTTTTTTCCCAGAGTTTTCCAATAAATCAGTAGATGCATATTGTATTTCTCCAGAATGAAAAATTACTTTTTTGTTATTCTTTTTTTGCTGTTCAACTGCATTTAAAATTTCTTTATCTTCAGTAAATTCAAATTCATTTCCTAATACAAGAATTTTTGGATTAACTTTTTTAACTGCTTCCGTTAGTTCATTACTTTTCAAAAGAATTATTTCATCTGCAAGGGATAATAAATTAAGAGCTTCAGATCTTTCAGATTGATTATAATTAAATCCTTCTTTATTTTTTATATTGTCCCCTAGTAATGAGACAACAAGCCTATCCCCTAATTCTTTTGCATACTTTAAATATCTAATATGTCCAGGATGAATAGTACTGAAATGGCCATATGCCATTACACTTTCATTTGCTTCCTCCAAATTATCTAAAGTAGAAACTTTTGTATTCATTGCTATCTTTGCTTTTAATATTGGTCAAATAAAAATTTTTTAATGACTTAGGTGTAAATTATTTAAAATTTTCTTTAATATCTATTTTTATAATATAAACACTATCACTATAAGATACTTTTTTTATTGAATATTTTTTTAGATATAAGAACAGTAATAATTTATTATCGTATGATTATTTTAAAAATTAGAAATAAATAACAACTTAAATTTTTAAAATAGAATTTTAAAATTTAGGAAAAATTTATATAACTTTTAGAAAAATAATCTCCTTTTTAATTAA
>MDTE01197908.1_pt1 | contig 12593 bp, 10 predicted proteins | sample 811231 | NCBI WGS metagenome assembly MDTE01 (sample SAMN05326651, study PRJNA326480) | marine metagenome | isolation source: seawater | place: Indian Ocean: Red Sea | collected 2010
CCCTTCGCCGATGCCGTCCAAATCGAGCGCGCCCGTGATTGCGGCGGATATCGCATCCGTTCCGTGGGGCATGATGATCCCATAGCGGCCGTCGCAATATGCCGCGAATGATGCGCCGAAGGCATCTCCCTGCCTAGCGGGAAGGCCTTCGGATCGACTCAGGTAGACAGCCCGAAGAGCGGGTTCGAGATCGCGCTCCCAATCCTCTTCCTGGTTGTTCGGCCACTCAGGCCAGGGGTTCTCTGCCGTGTTTCGGACTGGTTCGCCGCCGTTGACGGCCAGCTTGTCCAGATCGGTGGATAGACTCATGATTGTCTCGAAAAGTGGGAAAAGGCCAGGGGATTGGGAAATTTCGAACTAGGGTAAGCATCCGGCGCAGGGCAGTCAAGGATGCCGGATAAGCCGCCATCCTCGCTCTGCTTAGGGTGGACTGGCAGTGATATTGCAGAGTATATAGCAGGCAGTTTCGATGTAAAATGCTCTCCGGATGTAAAACATTGTTCTACAGCAAGTTAACAAGGAGGGCGAGTGCAGCCTTCAGTGCAAAGCAAGGATGTTTTTTCCGGTTATTCAGCCCATTCACCACGCGGGAAGCGCCTACGAGAAGTCTCGCGCTCGGGCGGAAGCTCTCGGCGTCTTGCCGATACCGGAGGTAACCAATGAGGATGTCAGGTTTGCGCGGCCTTGCCGGGCGGCCGCGCAAATCGTGTTCCCCAAGGACTCCGAGATATTAGAAGGATTTCTGGGTGGGGGCCATTGGAACCTCGGCGTGTTCTTGGCCTATTTCTTCGCCAGGAAGCAAGGGATTCTGAGAGGGTGCACGAATTTCGCCGTCCTGCCCGATGCAACGAAGGATGGCCACACCGTTGTGGGCCGCAACTAGGTCCGGGCCTACGCGGACCTGGCCTATTGCGAGGCTCGCGCGGTATCCGCCGAAGGGATGCTGCCGTTCGTGCCCTACACGCATCATTGGATCGGACACCCGGACTGCCCGAACGCAGCGGGCGTATTCGTCTCCATCTCGTCGTTACCGAGGGGCGAGGCTGTTGATCTTGGCGTACAATGGAAGCTTCTAGTGGGCGCGATCGCTTCCGCTTGCACCAGCGCCGCAGAGGCGGTCGACCTTCTGATTGGGATGTCTCACCCGCGGTCGATGACCTATCTAATCGCCGACAGGGTCAGCGCTTGTGCGGTGGAGGCCACGCCGCGCGGGACGGTCGTTTGGGATCGGTAGGAGGGATCGTGCTCGCCACAAATCACGCCGTTGGCCACGTCGATACATCCGACCGAACCCGGCATTCGATCGCAAGGCTGGAGCGCCCTGAATGTCAATCAAGCAGATGTTACCGGGGTCTTGAAAGACCCTGTTTTAACCATCCGGGACGGGAAGCGCCTGCTCCACGAACTTGATCACGTACCGCTGGCGTATTTCGAAAACTGGGGCACGATCTTGTCGACCGTATGTCGTCCTGCCCGGCTGTTGATCCGGATCGCTTAGAGCCATACGGTGGACAACCCATACGAGCTGGTGGACTGGAGCCCCAACATTACCGAGCGAGATCCTATGAATCCAAGACCGCTCCACCTCTGCGCGCTGATCACTCTTATTGCGGTGGGCGTATCCGCTGACGTCGAAGCGCAATTCCGGCGAGATACGACACGCGTCAACGATCAGGAGTTCCTTAGGCTACTCAAGCAGGCGGAAGAGCTGAACGAAGAGCAGCAGGACCGGGCCCAGCGAACGCACAATCCACGCATCCTGATGCGCCTCGCGGACGACGAGGATCCTGCCGTGCGCTTCCGCGTCGCCTTCAACCCGTATACGCCAGCGGAGACTCTGCTCTTTCTGGCGACTGATCCGAACCCGACTGTCCGCTGGGCCGTCGCCCGAAATGATCGCTACCTGTTCGAGGCCGACACCTCAATGGTCGCCGATCTGGATCAGGCGGGGAACCTGGTAGAGCTGAGCCGCTCCTTCGGGCGACACGGGATAACGCTCGGAACCAATGGGGAGTTAACTGCGGACATTCCGGGCAAACAGTGGTCTCTGCGGGACGGCTTCCACAGTTTCGAGATCAAACGGCGCAGACGGGGGCTGTTTGTCTATTCGGAGCAGACGCCAGGAGCGGCCCGACAATCCCTGTCCAAAGACTATGCCGAGATTGTCCGTGTCGGCATAGCGAGCAACCCGAACATGACCACCGACACTCTCCGTGCTCTCTTCGAGGACCTCTCGCCAACGGTTCGCAAGTACGTGGGCGCCAACGAGAATACGGACCAGATGACGCTGGAAGTGCTGTCGAAGGACCCTAAGCATGCGGTTCGCCTGAGCGTCGCCGGGAATGCTTCCACACCCTTGCACGTTCTGGAGCGACTGGCCGTCGACCTCGACGGTGCCATCCGGATCGCGGTGTCCGAGAACGCGAGTGCTTCACCGGCGCTCCTGTTGGGGATGGTCTTCGACAACAACATCGGCGTGCGTGCGGCTGCCGGCGCACACCGGTCGATGCCCTCGTCGGGGCTGATCAAACTTGCGGGAGATGAGGATCTGACCGTGCGTCAGGCCGTCGTCGACAACCCGAATACTTTGCCCGAAGCCCTGAAACGGCTATCATTCGATCTAGACGATGAAGTCCGAGGCCAGGCAAGAACTCGGCTCGCCGTCATTCTCAAAAACCAGATCAAAGAAGATCGCGACCGCTGACCCTGGGGGTTCACGTGAGCAAGGTCCTCCTGATCGATGGCAATCCTGACCACGTCCGTTCGTTGGCCGGATTGTTCAAGTATCGCACCAAGCACAGCCTGACCACCGTCGGAGCCTGCGTTGCCGGTCTGCGCTGCATCTACGCCGACATGCCCGATGTCATCCTGATCAACGCTCTCCTCTTCGCAAGCGAAGACTACGCGTTTCCTCGCGCCCTCGCAGAAGACAGTTCCCGAGCCGGGAGTCGCTTCGTTGTGCTGTTTTCGGGCCGTCAGGACGAGATCAGGGAGAGGAGCGTCGAGAAGTATGGCGCCATAATTCTGGAGCTCCCTACCAGTGCGGGAGAGCTGAACGAGGCCATCGACAAAGCTGGTCGGCTTAAGACGCGGACCACTGACCCCGAGGCGGTCAACTGGGCACAGACCGCCGAACCGGCGGAGCCAAAGCCTGAGGCCGATGATCAGCCGACGGTCCAACGCGTTGTTTGGCAGCCGATCGAAAAACCTGCCAAATTTGGTGTACGAGCAGTGGACTGGGCTGTGGATGGCGGGAGGCCGGCCAAACCACAGAGTTCGTCGCCGAAGCCAAGGACCAGGAAGGCGCGTCATACCGCGCCGCGGCCCAAAATTGAAGAGGTGGCTAAATCCACGGTATTCAAGGGGGGGGCAGAAGCTTTCCTGCCTGCCTTCACATTCGGAGAGGACGGCTTCCGTTCGAAGGCAAACAAGGCCGAGCAGGTCGACGCGGCGAAAGACGAAGGTCCCCAACCGTTCAAGCCGTCAAAGTTCGAGAACCTGTCGGGCGCGGATCCCAAACGGATCAAGAATCGCTGACCGACGGAAAATTCGATCAACTAAGGTGTCCAGCGCATTCGTTGCTGGGCACCTTCTTTATTGATAGATTTATGCGCTTCAGGACCCAGACCAGACATCTGGTATGACGTGACCGCGGGAGTAGGAATGAGCGACAAAGCACAGCAACTGGAACGACGACTTTCCAAAGAGGCGGGGGGAGAAGGGCGCTTCGACCGTCTTTCCAGGATCCTCTACAGCACTGATGCCAGCATGTATCAAATCGAGCCCGTCGGGGTGTTTCTGCCCCGATCGAAGGACGATGTCATCTCGGCGATACGACTGGCCAACGAGATGGGCGTCCCCGTAATCCCCCGGGGCGGTGGAACCGGGCTCGCTGGCCAGACCGTCGGGAAGGCCCTGATCGTTGACTTCTCCAAGTACCTGAACGACATCATCGAACTGAACGTCGAGGAGCGATGGGTTCGCGTACAGCCGGGCGTCGTGCTTGACGAGCTGAATGCCTACCTCAAACCACACGGGCTACACTTTGCCCCTGATGTGGCAACGAGCAGCCGGGCGAACGTTGGTGGCATGATCAACAACAACTCCGCTGGCGCGCACTCCGTGAAGTACGGCAAGACGATCGATCATGTGATTGAGCTTGAAGTGGTGCTGTCCGACGGTAGCGTGTGCCACTGGGGTGAGATGACGGCCGAGGATGTGCGGGAGAAGATCGAGCAGAAGAACCTAGAGGGGCAAATTTTTCGCGAAGTCGTACGTCTCTCTCGAACGCACGAAGAAGAAATCGATATACGGTACCCGAAGATCCTGAGGCGGGTCGGAGGCTACAACCTTGATGCGTTCGTGAGCGGGAAGCCGTTCAACATGAGCCGGATGGTCGTCGGCTCGGAGGGGACGCTGGCCGCCGTCACAGAGGCCAAGGTCAATCTCGAACCGCTCCCGAATGCGAAGGCGCTCGGGGTCATCCAGTTCGACGACCTGATCGAGTCGATGCGGGCCGTCGCGCCGATCCTAGAGACTCAGCCGGCGGCCGTTGAGCTCATCGACAAGATGATTCTCGACCAGACGAAGGGTTCGATCGAACTTTCGAAGCAGCGGGCGTGGGTTGAGGGGGATCCGGATGCCGTCCTTGTCGTGGAATACTACGCCGATTCGATGGACGAGATCACGCCACAGCTCGATGCGCTCGAGGAACTGCTGCACGAGCAAGGCCTGGGATACGGATTCCGGCGCGCGGTGTCCGCTGATGAGCAGAACAACGTGTGGAACGTTCGGAAAGCGGGACTCGGTCTCCTGATGGGCATCATAGGGGATGCAAAACCCGTCGCCTTTGTCGAGGACTCAGCGGTCAGTCCAGATCTCCTTCCCGAGTATATTGACGCGTTTGAACGGATCGTGCGGTCGCACAACACGGTGGCCGGTTACTACGCACACGCGAGTGTCGGCCTGTTACACATTCGGCCCGTCGTCAACTTGAAGTCACCTGACGGCGTTGCTCAGATGCGTTCGATCGCCGAGCAGGTGAGGGAACTCGTCCTCAAATATGGCGGGTCGATGAGTGGAGAGCACGGAGACGGGCTCGTGCGCAGTTGCTGGAATGAACAGATGTTCGGAACCCAGCTGTATAAGGCCTTCCGAGAGGTGAAGCGCGCCTTCGACCCAGGGGCTCTTCTCAATCCCGGCAAGATTGTCGACGCGCCGATGATGACCGAACACCTGCGGATCGGGCCCCACTACCAGGCGGATGAACCGCAGACGCACTTCGACTTCTCTTCCCAGGGTGGTTTTGCACGGGCGATCGAGATGTGCAACGGCGTCGGGCAATGCCGAAAGAAGCTCGTCGGTACGATGTGTCCATCGTATATGGCCACGCTCGATGAAGCTGACACCACGCGTGGGCGTGCGAATGCGCTCAGGGCAGCTATCTCTGGCGATCTTGACGATGGGTTGTCAGACCAAGCCGTATACGATGCTCTGGATCTGTGCCTAGAATGCAAGGCCTGCAAGTCCGAGTGTCCCTCGAACGTGGACATGGCGAAACTCAAGTACGAGTTCATCGCCCAGTACTACGAGAAGCATGGACGTCCGTTTCGGGCCTGGCTGTTCGGGAATATCGAGATGATCAATAAGGTCGGTTGCCTGGTGGCGCCTATCGCGAATTGGGCGGGTAGAATGGGACCCTCCAAAGCGTTGATGGAGAAGATGGGCATTGCCCCGGAGCGAACGTTGCCGCCCTTTGCTAGCCGGACATTCGAGAGATGGTTCAACCGTCGGAAAGGGGCAGCTAGCGACAAGAAGGTCGTCATGTTCGCTGACACGTACTGCAACTACAACTACCCGAGAATCGGTGAGTCAGCGACGGAGATTCTGGAGGCGGCCGGGTTCGAAGTGGTCCTTGCTGACAAGAAATGCTGTGGTCGCCCGATGTTGACGGGGGGCATGATGACGGAGGTCAAGCGTAATGCGGTATATAACGTCGAGCGTCTCTACGAGTATGTTAAAGAAGGATATGAGGTCGTGGGTTTCGAGCCGAGTTGTGTGTCGATGTTAACCGACGACTATAACGAACTGATCCCAGGTGAGGAGACGCGTGCCGTCTCCGACAGTGCATACACATTCGAGAGCTTCCTCTCCAAGCTGAATGCGTCAGGCGAGCTCGGTCTTCAGTTTTTGGATACGGAGAAGTCGATTCTGGTTCACGGTCACTGCCATCAGAAAGCCCTATGGGGGATCGGGCCGTCGCTGGATGTGCTGAACTTGCCGCCGGGATACAGTGCCTCGGTCATCGATTCCGCCTGCTGCGGGATGGCGGGTGCCTTCGGCTTCGAGAAGGAACACTACGAAGTGTTACTCAAGATCGGGGAACAACGTCTGCTGAGCGTGGTGCGTGAAGCGGGCGCCGACGTCGAGATCGTTGCCGCCGGCCTTTCCTGCCGTGAGCAGATCCAGCAGACGACCGGACGCGAAGCCAGACATCCGGCGGAGGTCTTGCGGGAGGCGCTCGCGTGAGTTCTGTCGTTCGGCGCCGCTTCGTCGTGACGGGCAGGGTTCAGTGCGTAGGGTTCCGTTACTTTGTGCAGGCAAGGGCGTCGGAAGGTGGGCTCTCTGGGTGGGTTCGCAACCTCCCCGACGGGCGTGTAGAGCTTGAGGCGCAGGGAGCCCCGGAGAAAGTGGATCAGTTGGAAATCGCCTTGAACGCGGGACCCCAACTGTCGCGAGTAGACAATGTCACTGCTGTTGAGTGTCCCGTGGGTGAGGATAAGGGCCGATTTTGTATTACACACTAGAGTGAGGTTGCGTGGACCTGAACGAATACATCAGGGATATTCCTGATTTTCCGAAGCCTGGAATCATTTTCAAAGACATCACACCACTCCTCGGTCAACCGGAGGCATTCAAGGCCTCTACCGATGCGATGGCTGCACCATACCACGATGTCGAACTGGACGCTGTCGTTGGAATCGAGTCGCGTGGCTTCATCTTCGGTGCCGCAATCGCTCAATCAGTTGGCTGCGGCTTTGTCCCGATCCGTAAACCCGGTAAGCTGCCGGCTGATACGATCTCGGTCTCTTACGAACTCGAGTATGGGGAGGATACGGTCGAGATCCACCGGGATGCTGTTGGCGAGGGCGACCGCGTGTTGTTGGTCGACGATGTCCTGGCCACGGGCGGTACGATGGCAGCCGCGGGCGAACTGATTCGCAAGACGGGTGCGTCGATTGCGGGGCTCGTCTTCCTGGTCGAGTTGTCGTTCCTGGATGGGCGCGCCAGGCTGGATGGTGAGGACATTCATTCTGTCCTGACCTATTGACTTCGCCAGTCTTGACCGCCCCAAACGGCACGTCTATATTCGGCCTATGCCCCTGTATCTCATGGATTCCTAAAGTACTGAAGAGGTAAGCGGGGGGATTTTCTGGACATTGAGTGTTCAGAATTGTCCGAAATGTGGATGAGATGTAATATACCGATTTTGCCCCCGGTTCCTAACCGGATAGCAGCCGAATTTTGCTCCCGTAGCTCAGCCGGAAAGAGCAGCCGGTTCCTAACCGGCAGGTCGCGTGTTCGAGTCACGCCGGGAGTACCAAAAAGTGCAGCATTTCAAGGGCTTCCACCGGAACCAGGTGTTGGCCCTTTTCTGCGTTTGGGACCGCAGATGTCCACTTGTCACCATTGTTGTAACCTAGAGCCAGAGGTTGGCGATATTCTTTTTTCTGAAACTTTAACTTCCAACCGCGTGCGTGCTTGATCGATTAGGTGGTCAATAATTTCCTCAAGTGTATTTGCGATAGCAGGGAGAGACAAGCGCAGGCGTGAATACCGAGATGCCGGCTGGCTTTATGTTGCACACAATCCGAGTTTCACCGAGGAAGAAGCGTTTAAAATAGGTCAGCCAAAAAGGCCCCCAAGTGTCAGGGTTGGAAAATTGAGCGCGTCGACGTCAGTATACGAAGGTTTTACAATTGGGCATTAAATCCACATTGGACAAAAGGATCCAGAAGAGGGTCAAGTGCATCATTTGTTGAATAAATACCGAATTACACTACAAACGCCTCTTCTACCACGGCAGGGAGATAGTCGAACTCAATTTCTGCCGAAGCCTTTGCGTGTGGATGACTGATGTCAGCAGCCAAACCTGATCTTGCACCTGATTGTCTGACCGCCTTCGATTCTGCGTGCGAGAGTGCGATCCAGAGCCAGTTGGGTCTGCCGCTCGAGAAGGGCGAGATCTGGATCGATCCTGATGGGAGAGGCCAGCGGACCCGCGCTTATTGCAACTCGATCACGAACTTCGCGATGCAGGCGTTCTGGCTGGATGAGCAGGTCGATGTCGCGAACGATGCGCTCCAGGAAGTCTGCCGGCTCTTCCTCGACGACCCGCCAGCTATGCACGAGTCGCACAGCTTCCACTGGTCCGGTTCGATCCTCGGACGGCTTTGGGAGTTTTTCGGACCGGATGGCTCTCGCTCCTCGGCAATCTCACAAGAAACTCAAGACCTGATGCTCGAGATGATGTGGGTATGGGCGTCCAGGGTCTCACCGATCCTGAATCCCGATCCGACTCACATCTGGCGTGTCCCCAATACGGAGAATCATCACGCTATGGGGGCTGTGACTGCGTGGACCCTCTCGAAGTTCCTGTGCAGAGACAAGCGATATGCTGATCGTGCCTACGACGACGGCCGCTCGGCCGCAGAGCACTACGCTGCGTGGGCGGATTACTTCAAGGCGTATTTCCTGTCGCGCGCAGAGAAGGGTCAGTATATCGAGATTGCCTGTGCGACCTACAATGGCCCGACGATCCAGATGTGGTACAACCTTTTCGACTTTTCAGAAGATCCCGAGTTGGGGCGGCTTGCCGGGGCCTTTCTCGATCTTTTCTGGATGTCGTGGGCAGAAGACCAGATCGATGGCGTGAGAGGCGGGGCCAAGACACGAATCTACCAGCGAAACAGTCGCCAACGCGATGAAGGAGGTGGCGCCAAGATGGCGTCTCTCTGTTTTGGCGATCGCGAGACAGGGCGACTGAGTAACGGTGAATGGGTGGTGGTAACCAGCGGTTACCGGCCGGCCGAAATGGTGTTCAGGCTGGCAGACGATGTCGACAAACGTGGCGAGTATGAGGTCACACAGCGGTATATGGGGTTGTGGGAACCGGGCTGGGAGCGTCGCGTAGAGTATCCCGTACTGCCGTTCGGAATCGTGGGTCTGCGAGAAGATTTCGGCGGGCTGCTGAGGTATTCGTATAACACGCCCGATTTCTCGATCGGGACGTTCATGCTGGAACCAAGACCGCGGGAAGAATGGTCCGGCAGTGCATCACAGAACCGATGGCAGGGCGTGATCTTCCGTGGCCATCCTGACGCCCGGATCGTCCCCGAATGTCGGTCGACGGACCGCGATGAGAATCCACGTAGCGACACATACAATCAGCACTGGTCTGTTCAGAAGCTCGGGACCCTGATCACACAGAAACTGAGCTCGGAATTCAGCCGTTTCACGGACAAGTCTCGTGTCTGGATCTCGGGTTCGGGGCTTTCTGAGCCGATAGTGAAGGACGAATGGGTATTCGTCGAGAGTGGCGGAGCCTACGCGGCAATCAGAGTGGTGGACGGCGGGTTCGTCTGGGACGATCCGGAAGGGGATGATGTCGGTTGCTGGATGAGATGCAACGACAGCCTCTCGCCGATCATCATAGAGGTCGATCGCCGCACGAATCATGATGACATAGATGCGTTCGCTGCACGAGTGACATCGCGGACGATGTGCTTTGAGGATCGTGTCCTTACATACGAGGGGCTCAGCGGCCATCGCTTCAAGCTTTACGCGGACTACAGCCGGCTTCCGGAGGTCGACGATCAGCAGGTAAATCTGGACCCGGACAAGGTATGCGACAGTCCGTTCATCCAGTCGACGTGGGGTAGTGGTATCGTTGATCTGGCCTATGACGACGAATCGCGTCGTCTTGACTTCAGGGCTGGAGACCGGCGTGATTCCTGATGGGAATGTCGTGTAGGCAGATTCGGCACGTGCGGAGGTTGTCGCCATCGGTGCGGATCCCGGTGAGCTCGAATAGATCTCTAAGCCCTGGCGAAGGAGAGCAAAGTGTAAGACAAGACGATCGCGAGTCTCGACGCCTCCGTTGACCGCATCATTCTCGATCAGGTTCTCGATCGGGGCCGACACGATTTCGGCAGCTACTTCCAGTCGCAATACGGGTTCGCCGGTCCCTCTCATGAAGGGAATGCGTCCTTTACCCAATCGCTGGCGCTGGCGTATCTGGCACCCGAGTCACGGTAATATGAAGACACTGGCATCCTGGAGCGGAGCACGCGCGACACCGGTTATCTCGACATTCCGCACACAATCTTCGACTTGCCACCAGGCAGACACCGGATTCGTTTTACAGCAGCTCGGCAGCGTTGCCCATTTGCTCGCTCGATCGTAAGACGTTGTTGGCGCCGACCAGATCGATGCGTTTCTCACGCCCTATCCGATGAATTGTTCACGCGCTGTAGCCGGCGAAGGCTACTGACCACAGCGCTGGGGGGGCGCGATAGACGACAGTTACGGCTTAGCAGAGGATCACACGCAATTGCTACAGGTCAGGATCGGGGGGTTGGTCAGCGGTGGAGTTAGGTACGCAGGCCAATTCAGATTCGGCATATGCATACAAGTATTCTGATGAAATCCGTGAGGGGAAGTCAGCAAAAGGCCAATCACTAGACGAATATGCCATCATGGCTCCTTGAAGCGGGAGAACAGAATGCTAAGCAAGGCGTGTCCGATAGATCGACTTCGAGAGGTCTTGGTGTCACTAGAAACCTGGCACCACTATCTAACGAGGGACCAAAGAGTCGCCCGGGAATCTATTCTCGAGCGTGTTCGCCTATTTTTGTGTGAAAGAGGTTGTTGCAGGTACGAAATGGCCACGATTCGCAGGTCGGATGCAATGGTTTCAAACAGATTTTCGCGTGGGAAACCAACCAGAACCGGTCGTACCCTATCCTAGGCCTTGACCTCGTAGAGCACGAGATCACTCGGCGGGGGGATCTCATCACGCGGCTGATCGCGGTTTCTCTCGAGTGTTTCCCATCGCAGCCAATACTTTCGTTCAGTGTCTCCTCGGCCCGCAGTGGTCCGGACGCCCATGCCCGGCAAGTCCGAAACGACATTCGACAGTTCCTCGGGCAGGTCCGGCTTCGGATCGGGATAGCTTCCGACAACTTGTAGTGTCGATTCATCGATCTTCCAGATACCTGACCCCTTCCTGGCGTGCCACCAAGGCATAGCGAGTAACGCTTCCTCTCGGATTTCAACAGCTCCAAGGGTGATCTCCGTATCGATTGACCCATTACCACTAAAGTCCCAGTGGTAGTCCCAGTCGGACAGCTTGTGAATTTTCCAATCCCCGTTTTCGAGCCTCGCAGCGTAGGCCTGTGTAAACGCTTTCTCATCGTTTTTGTGATAACTCACCACAGGACGGTGTTTCGAGTCATACCCGAGGGACGCACACATGTTGCTCAGTCCACCCCCGGGAGGTACGGGGTCAATTATCGAAGTCGATGCTTCAGCTGTAATCGACAGGGGGAGCGGTGATCCATCACCGGCGGACCAGTTCACGAGATCCTGGCTCGTCGCATAAGAAATATCGTGGTTTGTAGAGCAGTCGGGAGTGTCGCGCCACATCCAGATCATGTGATACTGGTTGTCCGGTCCCAGTTCAGGCTGTCGCGCATACGCGTTCATCAGATCCATCCCATCGAGAATCGGCACGTCGACGAGTCGTGTCCAAGACTGCGTGCCCTCGTCGTATACGTTGTAGTAGTCGACACCGTTTCCGCTCATTCCGTCTCGATACCTGAACACCAGCTTTCTTTCCGGCCCAGACATAAACCGCGGATACGTGCATCTATCCTCGTTTTTGCCGACCATGTAGTCGATCCGTGCAAAGCTCGTGATATCGAGCGATCTTGAAGTCCTGAAGTAGATCAGCGGGTCCACGTGCATGTTGCCGCACAAATGGATGTGATCATTTCGATCGATCGTCATGGTGATGGAGTTGTGCGTGTCCCACTCTAGATCGGTAGAAAGTCGGCCACGAGCATCGAGCCACCGGCCCTCAAGACGCATAAGCTCGAATCGGCTCTCTTGCAGGCTTCTCTGACCAACAGTCATTTTTCGATCATGGTCGTAGAATGCCACGAACTGCCGTCCTTTGTGGGTCATCAGATCGAACCCAACCGGATGCCCCGCCCAGGCCGGAGCAATCTGTATGTTGTTCAGCACTTCCATCGCACTGCCTTCCTAAGCAGAATGTCGAGTCTGCCTGCTGAAAATTGTATCCACTATTAGATCGAGGTCGCAAAGGCCTAATATTGCCGGACCTTGCGCGATAAGACCTTGAATCCAAACCTCGTCGAGATCGGGATTGGACCGAAGATACACTTTAGTGTGCTTGGTGTATTACATCATTTAGCGTACTCAAGCAATGTGTGGAAAATCACGAACAACGGTTTATTGGCGTTTTGTCTTTGTTTACGGGCGGCGGTTATTTGCACCACCACAAATCTAGG
>MDTE01195474.1_pt1 | contig 12592 bp, 10 predicted proteins | sample 811231 | NCBI WGS metagenome assembly MDTE01 (sample SAMN05326651, study PRJNA326480) | marine metagenome | isolation source: seawater | place: Indian Ocean: Red Sea | collected 2010
CTGAGCCAGTAATAAAAAAATAATATGAGTAAATTTAGAAAAGGCGGAAAAAAAACAATGGCAGCAATTTCTACTGCATCATTGCCAGACATAGTATTTATGTTATTGTTCTTTTTTATGGTTACAACCGTTATGAGAGAAACTGAGTTGAAAGTTGAAATAAAAACTCCAAGTGCATCAGAAATTGTCAAAATAAAAAACAAGTCTGAATTAAGCACAATTTATATTGGTACGCCAACTCAGTCAATTTATGATAAAAATTCTTCGAAAATTCAGTTAAATGACAGAATTTCTAACACAAATGAAATATATACATTTATAGAAAGAGAAAAAGGTAAAAAATCAAAAGCTGCACGTGCAAAATTTAGAGTGCAAATTAAAGCCGATTCAGATGCGGAAATGGGTATAATTACAGATGTTAAAACTGAGCTAAGAAAAGCTGATGCCCTAAGAATCAACTATTCAACTAACGAGAAAAAAGATTAAGATAGCTGTTGATCTTTTTTTTCATTTTCATACTTCAAGTGTTGGTTAAGTATAAATAATAACGTCAATACTGACAACAATGAAAAAAGACCTAAAGTATGTTGGGTATTGCTATATTCCAACTTATGATCAATTTCTAATTTGTTATTTAACATAAAAAAAGAAACTAACAAAGCTTGAAAATTATTTATAAAATGTGCTAAAATAGGTAGCCAAATACTCTTACTCCAAACAAACAAATAACCTAATACTAAACCTAAGATAAATCTTGCAATAAAGGCTTGAAAATGAAAGTGTATAGCGCTAAATATGACAGCAGTTATACATATTGAAATATGTATATTGCTTAATCTCTTAGATATTTTTTTTTGCAAATAACCTCTAAAAACTAATTCTTCTCCAATAGCTGGAATAATTGCAATTAATAAAATATTAAACAATAAATCCGAATAATTTGACATTTTCAAAAACTTTTTAGTAGTTTGATCTAATTCTCTGTCAGATTGAATGATATATTCAGGTAAATTAAGAGATTTTATAATCTCCACAGTTAAACTAATAAAAGGAAGGATTAGTACTATAATACAAATTGCCAACATCACACTCTGTCTTGTTAATTTATTAAAGTTAAAATCATGGCATGTTATGTGCGAATAAATTAACATTGGTGTAAGGAAAAGACCTAAACTTGAAAATAATTGAAATAATTTTAACTCAATTATTGAGTTTTGACTTAAAACATCGGTTAGGGATAGTAAACTAAATGGATTTGTTTTGATAAGAGAAATAATCACAAGTGCTAGCATGGTATGAAAAAAATAAGATAGAGCGACAAGTAGCAAAAGGAAAAAAATCTTAAAAGATGAAGTCTTCTCTTTAAATAATCCTTTTAATTTCATTTTATTTTATTTTTGTAGAATGAGTGTAAAGATAGGAAATATTGATGTAGGAGAATTCCCTCTTTTGCTAGCGCCCATGGAAGATGTTAGCGATCCTCCATTTAGAGCTCTTTGTAAAAAAAATGGAGCAGATATAATGTATACTGAATTTATTTCTTCTGAAGGCTTAATTAGAGATGCCAAAAAAAGCACAATGAAGCTTGACATATATGATTTTGAACGGCCAATAGGGATTCAAATCTTTGGATCTAATATTAATTCGATGCGATTAGCGACAGAAATTTGTGAAAAAGCAAAACCTGAAATCATAGACATAAATTATGGATGCCCAGTTAAGAAGGTAGCTCTTAAAGGTGCAGGTGCAGGAATTTTACAAGATGTTCCTAAAATGGTCAAAATGACAAAAGAAATAGTAAAATCAACTAATCTTCCAGTAACAGTAAAAACTAGACTAGGCTGGGATGAAAACACAAAGTATATTGTTGATGTGGCAGAACGACTTCAAGATGTTGGTATTAAAGCTCTTTCAATTCACGGTAGGACTAGAAAGCAAATGTATAAAGGAGAAGCAGATTGGACTTTGATTGGAGAAGTTAAAAATAATCCTAGAATGAAAATCCCTATTTTTGGTAATGGTGATATTGACAGTCCAGAAAGGGTTTTAGAAGTTAAAAACAAATACGGAGTTGATGGAGTAATGATAGGTAGAGCCTCAATTGGTTATCCTTGGATATTTAATGAAATAAAACATTTTTTAAAATCCGGAACATACTTAAGTCCCCCAAGCATTAAGGATAGAGTTCAAGTCTGCAAACAACATTTAAAACATTCTATCGAATGGAAGGGAGATGTTTTAGGAATAGCTGAAATGAAAAGGCACTACACAAACTATTTTAAAGGAATCCCTCATTTTAAAGACTATAGAATTAAAATGGTAACATCAAGTTGTTATGAAGAAGTTTGTCAAATTCTTGATGAAGTATCATTAAAATTTATTTAAAAAATTTTTTCACTAATATATTTGCTGGAAATATTGAAGCTAAAGCTCCTATAAGAAATACCGAAACAAAAACTATAAAAAAATCAAAACTCTTTATTGAAACTGGATACGATTTTAATATAGATGAACCTTCTCCCATGCTTATAAATCCAAAATTCTTTTGCAACAAAGCTATAAATCCTCCTAACAATAATCCAATAATAATTCCTGAAATAACTGTCAACATACTTTTAAGGAAAAAGATATTTACCATCTTTTTAAATGACACACCTAAACTTTTAAATGTTATTATTTCTTTTTTCTTATCTATAATTAAAATTGTTAAGGAACCAACAATATTAAATGTTGCAATAATCATGATAAAAATTAAAACTAAAAATACAATTAGTTTTTCAGAGTTAAGAATTTTATATAAGAACTCATGTTGTTCAAGTCTATTTTTGACTACAAAATCTGGGCCTATATCATTTTGAATTTTCTTTTGAAACTCATGTAAATTATCAAAATTCTTTAATTGGATTTCAATTGCGCTAACTTGGCCTGGTTTATTTAAATATTCTTGAGCAAAATTTAAATCTGAAAATATATATTCATTATCAATATCTGGGTGAATATTAAATATCCCCACTGGTTGTATAGACTCATGAACGACAGGACTATTACTCCAATTTTTTTTCTCTCTATCAGGAATTATTAATTGTGGAATTGGATTAGTTTTATGAATTTGTTGAAATGGATCCACATCATTTTTCTTTAGAATTGGGATTTTAAGAGCTTTAGATATTCCCCTTCCAATTATTACATCATTATCATTCTTATTTTGATTCAAATACTCTCCACTAAAAAAATTATTTTTAAAATTCACCATTTTAGCATATGAATCTGAAACTCCCTTTAGTCTTACAATAATATCCTTTTCTTTGTATCTCAATAGAACTTTTTCTTCAAGCACACTTGACGAGTACTTAATTTGAGGATACTTTAGTTGAAGTTTATTTTCATTAAAAGTCTTTCCTTTTAAGCTAGTAATCTTTATATGAGGATCATACGAATTATACATGTTTAAAATTAAATCTTCAAACCCATTAAATACAGATAAAACTAAAATAATAGCAGCTGTACCTACAGATACACTAATTAAAGAAACAAAAGATACAATATGCACAAAATTTGATGTTCTCTTTTTCAAAAAATATCTTTTGGCTATTAAAAATGAGAAGATCATTTTCTATTTTTTTAAAAGTCGTTCGATTTCTTCAGCATATGAAGCTGAGTTATCCAAAAAAAAACTAAGATCAGGAATGATTCGAAGTTGGCTACGTAAATTATTTCCTAAAATTTTTCTGTATAATTTAGAATTCTGCTTGAGTAATTTCAAATATAGAGCTGTGTCATTTTCAGGAAAAAAACTGATGTATACATTTGCATTTGCTAAATCTTGCGATACCCTTACAACTGTCACCGTAGATAATACATTATTTCCCATCTGGATAGGCAATTCTTTTTGAAAAATAGAAGATAGCTCTTTTTGTATTAAACGTGATATTTTTTTTTGTCTTGTAGTTTCCATAAGCCCAAAAATACGTAATATTGACTACTTTTACACAATGAAACAATTCTTTAGGATATTAACTTATATTAAACCATATTCAATATATGCTTCATTAAATATTTTATTTAATATTTTTAGTATAATTTTTTCTTTAGTTTCATTAACTATGGTCATCCCGTTTTTAGGCATTCTTTTTGATGAAACAAGCAGAGTGGATAGTGCCCCAGACTTAGCATTTAATGCTGATTCAATTAAAGATAATTTTTATTACTTGATTAGTAAAACTGTACAAGATAAAGGTGAAGTAGATACTCTTGCACTTATATGTATTTTAATAGTTGTAACTTTTTTCCTTAAAAATCTTTTTAGATATCTAGCACTTTTTTTTCTAATACCTATTAGAAATGGAATTGTTCACAATATTAGAGTAGATCTACATAAAAAAATGCTCTCCTTATCAATGCCATTTTTTACAGAAAAAAGAAAAGGGGATTTAACCTCTAGGTTAACTTCTGATTTAGTAGAAATTGAATGGAGTATTATGAGCTCAATTGAAATGATCTTTAAAGATCCTATTCAGATCTTTATATACTTAACAACTTTAATTGTTATTAGCCCAAAACTTACATTATTTGTAATTATTTTATTTCCAATAACAGGTATAATAATCGCAGCAATAGGAAAGTCTCTGAAACGAACATCTGATAAGGGACAAAAAAAAATGGGATTTTTACTTTCTATTATTGATGAGAACTTGTCAGGACTAAAAATTATCAAAGCTTTTAATGCTGAAAATCAAATCAATAAAAATTTTAATAAAAACAGTTCTGAGTATAAAAAAATTATGACTTCACTTCTTAGAAAAAAAGATCTCTCCTCTCCTTTAAGTGAATTTCTAAGTACAATAGTTTTGGCAATAGTCATGTGGTTTGGAGGGCAAATTGTTCTCAATGGAGATAATCTAATGTCAGGTCAAGAGTTTATTGGTTACATTTTAATTTTTTCTCAAATTATCCCTCCCGCAAGATCCTTAACTAGTTCATATTACCATATCCAAAAAGGAAGCGCTGCAGCACAAAGAATTTATGAAATTTTGGATGAAAAAAATACTATTAAGGATAGTATTAATGCTAAAAGTATCAATTCAGTTCAAAATAAAATTACTTACTCTAATGTATCATTTAAGTATCAAAGTTTAAATGTTTTAAATGGTATCAATTTTGAAATTTTCAAAGGTCAAAAAGTCGCATTGGTTGGTCAATCTGGAAGTGGAAAAACAACCATTGCGGATTTACTAGCTAGATTTTATGATATTGAAATTGGGAAAATTTTTATTGACAACATTAATATAAAAGATATTAAAAAATCTAACTTGAGGAATATAATGGGTATTGTTAATCAGGACTCTATTTTATTTAATGATACAATTTATAATAATATTAAACTATCAAACCAAAGTGCAAAAAAAGAAGATGTAATAAACGCCGCTAAAGTTGCTAATGCTCATGATTTTATACTTAAAACTGAAAATGGATATAATACTATAATAGGAGATCAGGGTAATAAATTATCTGGAGGGCAAAAACAAAGACTTAGTATCGCTAGGGCAGTTTTAAAAAACCCTGATATATTAATTTTAGACGAAGCAACCTCTTCTTTAGACACAAAATCAGAAAAATTAGTACAAGAGTCATTAGAAAATTTAATGAAATCAAGAACTTCTTTGATAATTGCCCATCGACTTTCAACAATTAAAAACGCCGATAAAATAATTGTATTAGATAAAGGAAAAGTGGTAGAAGAAGGTACTCATGATAATCTAATTAAGAAAAAAGGTCACTACAAAAAACTCTATGACTTGCAATCATTTAACTAATATAAAAAATTGTTGTACGGATATCTCACTTGATGTAATTTCTTTATCTTATCGTATAATTTATTTTTAAAATCATCAAAGTTTAACTTGTCTTTTGCTGAAATAAACATAGTATCTGTATCTACTATTTTAGACATCCAGGTTTTCTGTAATTGTTGTAAAGAAATATTTTCTTTTGTTGGAGGTGTTAAATCATCTATGTCTTTTTCAATAAATGTATAGGCGTCTATTTTATTAAATACTATAATTATTGGCTTACCCTGAGCTTCTATCTCAAATATAGTTTTATTAACTACATCTATATGATCTTCAAAATTTGGATTTGAAATATCAACTAAATGAATAATAAAATCAGCTTCTCTGACTTCATCTAAAGTAGATTTAAAACTTTCGATCAACTGATGCGGTAACTTTCGAATAAAGCCTACTGTATCTGTAAGAAGAAATGGGAGATTTTTTATTACCACTTTCCTTACAGTTGTATCAAGAGTAGCAAATAATTTATCTTCAGCAAAAACCTCTGATTTTGCTAATTTATTCATCAAAGTAGATTTACCCGCATTAGTATATCCAACTAAAGCAACTCTAATTAAATGCTCTCGTCCTTTTCGTCTTGTTAACGCTTGCTTATCGATTTTTTGTAACTTCTTTTTTAAGAGAGAAATCTTATTTCTTATTATTTGCCTATCCGTTTCGATTTGTGTTTCTCCAGGCCCCCTCATCCCTATTCCTCCTTTTTGCCTCTCTAAATGCGTCCACATCCTTGTCAATCTAGGCAACAGATACTGGTACTGCGCAAGTTCAACCTGTGTTCTAGCCTGAGAAGTTTTTGCTCGGCTTGCAAAAATATCTAGAATCAAATTGCTTCGATCTAATATTTTACATTTATCTTTAAATATTTGCTCAATATTTTTAAGTTGAGACGGAGATAAATCATCATCAAAAATAATAACATCTATAGAATTCTCTTTAACATATAAAAAAACCTCTTCCATTTTTCCTCTTCCAATAAAAGTCTTATTATCTGGCTTGAGTAAATTCTGAGTAAATTTTTTAACTGGTTTTGCTCCGGCTGTTTTTGCTAAAAATGCAAGCTCTTCTAAATATTCCTTTGACTGTTCTACAGAAACATTAGGCGTTACTACACCTATAAGAACTGCTTTTTCTGTCATAAATCAACTATTCTTTCTTTTTCTATTAGCAATAAAGCTCCTAACAAAAGTAATCATTGCAATTAAAGAAGTTAGAATCATTAATGATACTCTAAAAACACCTAATTTTCTTCCCTCATCAATTGCTGAAATTAAAGGTTTCGTAGAATTTCCTAAAATTGCAACCAAGGTTACAATAACAGCTATATGAGCAATGGTTTTATTTTCATTTTTTACCCCTCTATTACAAAGAAGCAATATAACACCTAAAAACAAAGGAATTAGAGCTGTTAATGACGGATCAGGTTTATCGACAGTTGCTTCATAAGTAAAGTATGACCATAGTGGCATAACAATTAAAGTAAGTGCATTAATAAGATTTGCTTGATAAGTTTTCATATTATTATTTTTCTTACTACAAAGAAACAAAATTATTAGCTAAATTTTAGTAATTTCACACCTTTAAGTTAACTATGAAATTACTTAATTTTTTCTTAATAATTATCTTTTGTAATAATCTTTTTTCTCAAGAAACATTTCCTGTAAATGGCGTTGTAGAGAATTATAAACCGATATACGCTTTTGTAAATGGAAAAATTATTACTGGAACAGGAATTGATTTTGAAAATGGAATATTATTAATTCAAGATGATAAAATTATAGCTGTTGATAGTTCTCTGAATATCCCCCCCGGAGCAATAATTCATGACCTGAATGGAGATTATATATACCCTTCTTTTATTGATCTGTATTCTAATTACGGTGTTCCAAAGCCAAAAAAAGAAGATTACAATTACTTGCCTCAATACAGTAACAAGAAAAAAGGGGCATTCCACTGGAATCAAGCCATTCATCCTGAAATTAACGCTAGTGAAAATTATTTAAATGATCCCAAAGAAGCCGAGGTATACATGAAGAATGGATTTGGAACTGTACTATCTCACATACAAGATGGAATCTTAAGAGGTACTGGAATGCTTGTTTCCTTATCTAATAAATCAGAGAATCAAAATTTATTAATTGAATCAGCCGCGTCATTTTACTCTTTTAATAAAGGAATATCAAAACAAAAAAATCCTTCTTCATTAATGGGAAGCATTGCATTGATTAGACAAACATTACTTGATGCAGAATGGTATAGCAATCAAAAAAAACAAGTAAACTTTGCATATAAAGCAATTAATAACCAGCAAGATTTACCAAAAATCTTTTCAATTAATGACGTATTAGATTACAGTAGAGTTTATAAAATTTCAGATGAATTTGAAATTGACTTTATTATTAAGGGAGATGGTAAAGAAATGCTAAGAATAGATGAGGTAGCTAATTCTGATTTCAATTTGATAATCCCACTGAACTTCCCTAAGGCATATGATGTAAGCGACCCTGAAAAAGCTGAATGGATAACACTAAAAAATCTAAAAGAGTGGGAAGCTGCTCCTTTTAATCCATTCATTCTACAAAAAAATGATATTAAATTTTGTATTACCTCCTCTGATTTAAATGATAAAAAAGATTTTTTAAATAACCTTAGAGTTTCCGTCAAAAAAGGACTACCTAAAAACGTAGCTTTAAGTTCTCTAACTTCTACCCCTGCTAAGTTTATTGGTGCGTCTGATTTTCTAGGGTCATTAGAACCAAACAAACTTGCTAACTTTATCATCACATCTGGAGACGTCTTTGAAGATGGTGAAATTTATGAAAATTGGACGCTTGGTCAAAAAAATATTATAAATAAAAAAAATCCTATCGATTATCGAGGATACTATTCCTTCAGTTCATCAGAGTATGATAATGAGTTTATTGAGATTTCTGGAACCAAAAAAAATCCAAAGTTTATTTTCTCATCAGTTGATTCTTTATTTTTAGAAACAAAATTTTACGCTGACAAGATAAATTTCTACAGTAATGATAATAATTTTAGAGCAATAGGAAGATTTTCTAATGATACTATTTTAGGTAGGTACAAAAATCATCAAGGAGAATATTTTGAGTTTATTATGAAATTAGACTCAAGTTATAATCAAAAGACATTAGTTAGTGACACAAATAATCTTAATGCTAGTGTTCCAGAAATATGGTTTCCAAATAAATCTTTTGGCTTTAAAGAAAAACCTTCTCAAAAAAATATTTTGTTTAAAAATGCAACTGTATGGACAAATGAACAAGAGGGTATATTAGATAGTTGTGATGTGGCAATTTCTAATGGAAGAATAATTGGAGTTGGAATTAACCTAAATGCAAAAGAGTATTTTGAAAATTTAATCTACGATACATTTGATGCAACAGGTTTACACCTAACATCGGGAATAATTGATGAGCATTCTCATATTGCAATTAGCAAGGGGGTAAATGAAGGAAGTGAATCAGTTTCATCAGAAGTAAGAATAGGAGATGTTATAAATCCAAATGATCATAATATTTACAGACAATTGGCTGGAGGAACAGTAGTTTCACAATTGCTACATGGATCTGCTAATCCTATAGGAGGTCAGTCTGCAATTATTAAATTAAGATGGGGTTCAAATGCAGAAGAAATGAAAATTAAAGGAGCAAAAGGCTACATAAAATTTGCATTAGGAGAAAATGTAAAACAAAGTAATTGGGGAGATTTCGAAAGAATAAGATTTCCTCAAACAAGAATGGGTGTGGAACAAGTCTTTTATGATGCTTTTTACCGAGCAAAAGAATATAAAAATAATTGGGAAAAATATAACTCATTAAGTTACATTGAAAAACAAAACACAATCCCTCCAAGAGAAGATTTGGAACTTGATGCAATTGTTGAAATTCTAGATTCTAAACGATTTATTACATGTCATTCTTATGTTCAATCTGAAATTAATATGCTAATGCACGTAGCTGATTCTATGGGTTTTAAAGTAAATACATTTACACACATATTAGAAGGATACAAAGTTGCTGACAAAATGAAAAAACATGGGGTTGGAGGATCAACGTTCTCTGATTGGTGGGCATACAAATTTGAAGTCAATGAAGCTATTCCATATAATGCAACCCTCTTAAATAATGCTGGAGTTGTTACTGCAATAAATTCCGATGACGCTGAAATGGGAAGACGATTAAATCAAGAGGCAGCTAAAGCTGTTAAATATGGAGGAACTTCGGAAGAAGATGCGTGGAAAATGATCACATTAAATCCCGCTAAACTTTTAAGACTTGATGATAGAATGGGATCAATTAAAATCGGAAAAGATGCAGATATAGTTATCTGGTCAAAAAATCCGCTATCAGTTTACTCTAAGGTTATTCAAACATATGTAGATGGAAAACTATTATTTGATTTAGATAGTAATGATCTTTTGTTTAAGAGAGATCAAGATGAGAGAATGAGAATAATTAAATTAATGAGCATGGACAAAACAGCTAAAAAAAGAAAACCATTCCCAACATTTGATATTTTGTATCATTGTGATACTGAATTAGATAACGAACATCATCATGAACACTAAGATCACCTCTTTTATATTTGCTCTAGTCTTTTCTTTTTCTGCTATTGCTCAAAAATCAATTTTATTTTTAGGGGGCATTGCTCACTTAGGAAATGGAGAGGTTATTAAAAATTCTGCAATTAGCATATCCAATGGTAAATTTGACTTAGTAGCTGATGCTACTAATATTAGAATTGATCCAAGTGCTTTTGACACTATATACAAAATATACAATAAACATATATACCCATCCTTTATTGTGCCAAATACAACTTTAGGAATTACAGAGATCGATGCAGTTAGAGCCTCAAATGACTTTAGAGAAGTTGGTACAATGAATCCAAATATTAGGTCTTTGATTGCTTATAATACAGACTCTAAACTAATCAAAACAATTAGAACAAATGGAGTGTTAATTGCTCAAGTTACTCCGCGAGGAGGATTGATTTCTGGTCAGTCTTCAATTATGTATCTAGATGGAAACAATTGGCAAGATGCGGAACTAAAATCTGATGATGGTATTCATATTAATTGGCCAAGCTCATACTATAAAACTGGCTGGTGGGGAGAGCCTGGAAAAAACAAAAAAAACTCAAAGTATAATAGTAAAATTAATGAGTTAGATTATGTGTTTTCTAAAGCTAGGTCCTATTTTTTAGATTCTAAAATCATAGATTTAAAAATGGAAAGCATGAAAGGGATTTTTAGTGGAGACAAAAATTTGTACCTACATGCAGACATTTCAAGTGACATTCAAGATGCCATTTATTTTGCAAAAAAACATGACGTAAAAAATATAGTTATTGTAGGTGGCGAAGATGCTTTTGAAGCAAAAAAAATATTAACCAAATATAATATTCCAGTAATTCTAAATAGAGTCCATAGATTACCCAATTCACAAGATAGCCACATACATCAACCTTTTACTCAAGCAAAAAAATTACAAGATGCTAATATATTATTTTGCTTAAGTTATGAAGGAGACATGGAAGCAATGGGAGCAAGAAATTTATCATTTACTGCAGGAACAACTGTAGCTTATGGACAAGAATACGAAAAAGCTGTTCAATCTATAACTTTAAATACAGCAAAAATTCTCAAAATAGATCATTTAGTTGGCTCAATATCAAAAGGTAAAAATGCATGTTTTTTTATTAGTAACGGAGATGCTTTAGACATGACAACAAATAACGTTCAAAGAGCATTTATAAATGGAAAAGAAATTGATTTAAATAATCACCAAAAAGAACTATACAGAAAATATAAAAAGTAAACCTTTTTACTTGTAACCTATATTTTTTCTAACTCTTGATAAAACACTTGCTGCTATTTTACGAGCTTTGACAGCTCCATCTAACAATTCTTGTTCTATCAAGTCTAAATTTAACATATAATAATTAAACTTTTCTCTTTGATCTTTATATTTCGAACATATTAACTCAAACAAGAGATTTTTTGCATAACCATAACCAATACCTCCTGCAGCATATTGATCTTTCAATATTTTTGTTTCTTCATTAGAAGCCAATAATTTATATAATTTAAATACAGTGCATGAGTTTGGATCTTTTGGCTCATCAATCGACAAAGAATCTGTTTTAATACTCATTATTTGCTTTTTCAACTTTTTATCAGAAAGAAAAATATCTATTACATTATTGTACGATTTGCTCATTTTTTGACCATCTGTTCCTGGAATGATCATGACTTTTTCATCAATCATATGTTCGGGAAGAATAAAAGTTTTAGGATATATATGATTAAATCGACTTGCTAAATCACGAGTTATTTCTAAATGCTGAACTTGGTCTTTACCGACAGGAACAATATTAGCATCGTAAAGTAAAATATCAGATGCCATCAGTACAGGATATGTGAATAGACCAGCGGAAATGTCATTAATTTTTTCAATTTTATCTTTGAAGGAATGCGCTAACTGTAGGCGATTGAATTTAGCTACACAATTTAAATACCAACTAAGCTCACAAACCTCTGTCACATCTGATTGTCGATAAAACAAGTTTTTCTTGGTATTGAAACCAAAAGCTAGCCATGCTGCTGCAGTTGCATAAGTGTTGTTTTTCAGTTGTGCGCTATCTCTTACTGTAGTAAACGAATGTAAATCAGCTATAAAGAATAAACTTTCATTTTTTGACTGTTTAGATAAATTTATAGC
>MDTE01030992.1_pt1 | contig 12589 bp, 9 predicted proteins | sample 811231 | NCBI WGS metagenome assembly MDTE01 (sample SAMN05326651, study PRJNA326480) | marine metagenome | isolation source: seawater | place: Indian Ocean: Red Sea | collected 2010
CATATACTTATTGGTTCAGAGGATGTAGATATTGATTCCTCCGTGAATCAGTCTGACGGTGCAAATGCTCAAGGTAAAAACAGATTTCATAGAGCTAATAACTTTTTTAGTACAACAAAAAGAATAGTTGAAGAAAATAATCTTGTTTTTAATTGGAAATTTAAAATCATTAAAGGTGCTGCCCATAGCAATACTAAGATGTCTAAGCCCGCTGCACTAATTCTTTTAGAGGATGTAGAAAAATGGTAGACCCGATTGGATTTGAACCAACGACCTCTGCCATGTCAAGACAGCGCTCTAACCAGCTGAGCTACGGGTCTAATAAAATTATTTATCCTCTAATAAAGTAAAGACTTTTCCGTCTATAAAGTTCGATACTTTCCAGTTTAAATATTGGAAATGGCTTCTGGTTTCTGCATTTCTGAAATTTCCTTTTGTGAAATCTTTAATTTTTAAAAGGGATTCAAAGATAGCTGCCTTTGATATCTCATCATAATCACTATCATCTGTAAAAGCTCCTATTAATGCATCTACATAGAATGACTGAATATTCCGTTTGAATGAGTCTGGATCTTCATTTTTTATAAAAAGGCCATTATGTAAATCACTCAATACTTCTTCCGGCATATAAGAGTTTCCATACTGTGCAGAGTCAATAAGTCTGGTCATAACACTAGGATGTAAAATTGCTGCTAAAACACGGCTCTGCATCCCAAGGACTATTTCATGAAGTCTCGGGTCTTCATTTCCATCTCTAGAATAACCACCAGCTGCCCTCTTTTCTCTTTGCAAATTTTTAAGGATCAATGGATCAAAAACCCATACACCATTAATTAAAAATTTATCTATTATCAGATTCATTGCTGCTTTTTGTTTTTCGTATGGTACAGGTTCATATGCAAAAGCATCTTGTCCATTAACTAGTTTTGTAACATAAACTCCGCCGATTTGCCTTGATACAGCATCCATAAATCTTCCTTTTTCCCTTAACAAACTATAAAAAGTATTTGCAAAATCATTTTTTGTTTCTCCATCATCAGAAAAAATTTCATCTAATTCAGCAATTTTATTATCAAGCACTATAAATCTATCTGCTGTGTAAGTAACAACATCATTCGACATATCATACCTCTTTGCCCTTGGATCTATATTTCTTCCTGGTGAAGACATTGCATCTTCATCAGGTCCATATGTGTAGGCTGGCAGAATTGATAAAGATAATAATTCATCTCTATCAGTATCTGTAAGTTCTGGACTATATCCGAACTCAATAGCCCATTTATCGTATTCTCCTGGTTCTGTTGGGAAATATTTTCCTTGTGTCAGCCCAGGAGGTGCAAGATTTATTGGATCATAATCCATAATTGATGCAATAGTAGTATTACCAGTGATGTTCATATCATGTACTTCTTTAGGACCCCACAAATAACTTGCACTGAAGTTATGACGAAGACCAATAGCATGTCCTACTTCATGCATAGTTAGACTCACAATCCATTGTTCTAAAGGATCGTTTTCTGGTGTCCAGCCCCAAATCTTTCTGTAGTTATATCCTCTTTTAATTGCATTAAATTCTTGAACTATATCTGCTGCAATAAGTTCTCCTGTTCTTGGATTGCCAATACTCGGCCCATAACCAGAAAAGCCAGGTTCAGGAGACGATGACCATCTAACAACATTATATTGAATGTCTCCTGCATCCCACTCTGCATCATCTGGTTGAATTTTTGCTACAACAGCATTTTTAAATCCAGCTCTTTCAAATGCAAAATTCCATGCTTCAATGCCTTTAACTACCATTGGTTTAATTTCTTCAGGTGTTGATTTTTCAACCCAAAAAACAATAGGATTTACAGGTTCTGACAAATCAGCATTTGGATCTTTCTTAACCAATCTCCACTTATTTATTAGGTCTCTTTGAGGGTAGTTTTCATATGTCGACATATCAGTAACTCTTTGCGAAAAATAGCCAACTCTCTGGTCTGCAACCCTTGGGATAAATTGATCATCAGGCATTTGAACAAAAAGATGCCTAGCAGAAATTGAAGTGAATCTTGTGTCAGCTACAGCATATACAGATCTTCTTTGATTTGGATTTGTATTTTCAAAACTAAACATGACTTCAACAGCTGTATTTTTTAAATAATTTCTTACTTGGTTTACGTAAGTCTTATCTTCGTCTAGTCTTCCTAAATTGAGCGCTACAAAGTTTCTATATTCAGGTGGTAAATTTGGTGAAATTCTTGTTAAGATTTCGGATTTTAATAATTCGTCTATTGAAATTATTAAGGTTCCATTTTCTTCAACAACAATTGGGAATCTTTCAAGAAAAGCTTCAATAATATTTGTTAGATCCGCTTTTCCAATATTATTATCGGTTTCATTAGAGAAATATGTATTTTTCTTATATAGCGCAATCTCATCTTTAAAACGTCTAAATTCTAGGATAGCTCCTTGTCCAATAGCCCCTCCTCTAACACCTGCTGCTTGTGGGGCATTTAAAAGATATGCAAAATATATGAATTCATTATTGAGTTGATCTTCATTTAATTCTAAAAAATACTCATCATCCTCTAAATTTTTATGTAGTTTTAGAAAGCCATCATAGGTTTCATACTCTGCAGCATCAAAAAAATCTTGCAATGTCTCAAAGTCTTCATCCTCTTTATCTACACCAAATCTTTCAGCCATTTCAGGTGGCATATTTTCTAGCACTTCAGGTGGAATTCTTTCTTGCATATTCTCATACGCATATAATGTGCTTGTTATTAAAAATAAAGTACTTAGTATTCTCATAATTCTCCCTTTTAAATTATTTTTGCATTATTTCAACGGGCTAATTAGACTAGCATAAAATGTATTATTTACCCAAAAAAATTCTATTTCTAATTATTGTTATTTTTTCTGAAGTAATTCTATCTGATATAGATAAATTAAATGTTCCAGAAGGTTTTGAAATCTCAATCTTCACTGAAAACATTGATGGCCCCAGACAAATGGTTGAAGGAGAAGAATATATTTTTGTTGGTAGTAGATCTGCAGGTAATGTTTATGCAATAAATAAAAAAAATACTTCGAACACTATTATTCTATTCAGTGATTTAAACTCTCCTAGTGGTGTAGCCCTTTTAGATGGTGACCTCTATATTGCTGAAATTGATAAAATTCTAGTTGTAAAGAACATAGAGCAGAGGATTAATTTAAATTCTTACACTGACCTTAGAGCTGATGTTTATTTTGATAATTTACCTAGACAGGATGTGTGGAATCCACTTAAAAAAAATTGGCATGGTTGGAAATGGATTGATTTTGGTCCAGATAGAAATCTTTACATTACAGAGGGCGTTCCCTGTAATGTCTGTGATGAAGATGATGAGAGGTTTGGAACCATATTAAAGCTATCAGACAACAATCTATCAATATATGCTGACGGAGTAAGAAACAGTGTTGGCTTTGACTGGCATCCGGTTACTAAAGAATTATATTTTACTGATAATGGTAGAGACTGGATGGGTGACGATATTCCTCCCTGTGAGTTAAATAAGGTTGAATTTGAAGGTGAACACTTTGGATTTCCTTATATACATGGCAATGATATTGAAGATGATGGTTTTAAATCTCCAAAAGGTTTTGAATTTTCAAAGCCTATATGGGAATTTCAAGCTCATACAGCACCTATAGGAATGAAATTTTATGATGGATCAATGTTTCCTGATTACTATAGAAATGGAATCTTTGTAGCTCAACATGGATCATGGAACAGATCATCAAAAGTTGGTTATAAAGTTTTATTCATGAAAATTAAGGATGGTTTGATTGAATCAAGTGAAGTTTTTTTAGATGGATGGCTAGAGGGAGAATCCACATGGGGTGCTCCTGCTGCACCATTAGTTCTTAGAGATGGTTCTATGCTTATTTCAGATGATAGGTCTAACCAGATCTTTAGAATTACTTACAAAAATACTAAAAATTAAAGCCGAAGATAATTTGAGTACTTTCGCCTGTAGCTCTTACTCCAAATGTTACTCGATCAAAAGAAGCATGCAAAACTAATCCATAATTAAATGTGTACTCGTAATCTGCTCGATTATTGTAATAAGAAGAATAGTAACAATTATACCCAGAGTATGAAGACGGACATTCTGATGACTGCTCTATAATTCCAGCAAGAATTCCAAAATCTGTTCGAAATTTAGAATCTCCACTTATTTTAATTCCAGCTATAAGATTAAAAGAAGTTGCTTGTTCTATTGAATCAACATAATAGGTTCCTTCATAGTAATCTCTTGCTTGATTTATCATTACCCCTTCACCACCAATATCAAAACCATAAAAATTATCGTCATCTCGTAGCACAATACCTACTGACCATGGCTCTTCACCAACTATATCTGAATCATCCGCAGAGCCTAAACCAATGTAGAATAAATTCTTTCTTTCTTTATCCTCAACAGAATCCGCACTTGATTCATAACTGTCTGAAAAAATATTAAATGATAAAAAGAAGATAAAGTTTAGAAAAATAAGTTTAAATATATGTTTTATAATTTTTATCATTATCTGAATATAACATTATTTTATAAATGTTGAATTAAAAGTGTAGGAACTCCTCTGGTGTGAGACTTTACAGTACAGACCAAACTATCTGGCTTGATTCCATTTCTTACATCAGTTACTTCTACTCCCAGATCTATGAGCCTCTCATGGGTTGCCTTTATGTTCTCTACATTCCAAGAAAGGCCCCAAAGTAAATCTTTTGCTTTTTTTTCTTCACTTTGTTTTTCTATAACTTCTATGGTTGTTTTGTTAATGCGAAAAAATAGTATTCTGGTTTTCCACTCTTCTATAACTTTATCTAAGGCTAACCTAATACCAAATTTATCTCGATATAAAGATATAAAACCATCAGGATCATTGGTATTTATTACAACAGCATCTAATCTACTGACCTGAGATTTATCTTCTTGGGCCGATGGCAATTTTCCTGAAACATGTTCTATTGGAAATACAAAAAGGTCTCTAGTAATGGATGGATCAAAAAATAAATTTTTCCAGGTCCTGGTTAAATTAAGCTGGGCTTCAAAACCCTTTCCATCAGAAATACTTCCAGTTTCAATGCCGTTATCATTTAGCTTTTTTTTAAAAGTTTCAAGATTGCTCGTTCCTAAAACCAATCCAAACAATCCCTCTCCCTTAGTATTCAAATTTGTTTTAACTATATCTGCATATAAACCATTTCCTTTTGCTGCCATTAGTTCTAAGTAGGTATTTTGAAGTGGAAAAAGTGCGTTTTCTGTCCCCATTTGAGGATGCTCTCCTCTCCAGGTTGGTTTAAAACCAAGTACTTTAGTGTAGTCCTCTACCGCTGAAGGCAAATCTTCTACTGTGATAATTATATGATCTATCGTACTAAGCAATAATATCTCCTGAATCAGTCTATAGTGCTAATAATTATTTCATCAGTTCCAACTGGAAGAATAACTAGTGTCCCGTCTTCCGATAACATCCAATTATTGCTACGCACTTCATTTATGCCTCTAGTCCACAACATTTCAGCTAGAAATGATCTTGGAGAAGGAATTAGGTGGTAATAAATTAAATATCTTGCTTCAACCTCATTAGCTAATTCAGCAACTCTAATCGTATTTTCATGATAAGTTTGTATGTCATCTAGTACTTTTGTGAGAGTTTTATTATTTTGTTCGAAAGTAAATTCTCTCAGCATGTGAACAGTATCCAAAGATATTGCATCATGAAATAAAACATCAACTCCCATAGAATTATTAACAAGGTTTTCGCTATAAAGTGTATCTCCACTTATAACAATGGATCTTCCCTTATAATCGAACCTAAAGCCAAAGGCTGGGTCAATAGGTTCATGAATTACAGAGAAAGCTGTGACTTTTAGATTGCCATCATCAATGATTATTTCGCCATCAGGATGTAGTGTTTTTGGGTCATATCCTGCTACAGATAAAGGGAGAACACCTTCACCATGATGATCAACTCGAAATTTGGTGTCCATTGTGAATGCAAGATCGAAACCATTAGTTAAAAGTTCAACACCACTAGGACCATAAACCTTTAACTTTGACGATCTTCCTGCTAGCCAAGAATTAAAATGCAATCCAGGTAAATCAGCCATATGGTCAGAATGTAAATGTGTTAAAAAAACAGCTTCTAACTTACTTAAATCTATTTGCCACATTTGAAGTTTTGTGGCACTACCATCTCCAATATCAACTATATAAATATTTTCACCAGCCTTAATCAAGATGCATGTTTCTGCTCTGTTTGGATCTGGGAATGGTGATCTTGATCCACACACCAATGCTGAAAGAGCGTCTTCATCAGAAAAGAAGTCTGCTTGTTGAAATTGTCTTTCTATTGCTTTCTTAGCAAGAAAGTCTTGTACTCCTGACAATTGAAGAAGTCCAAAAATTAATGCGCCAAAGAAGGTTAGGCTAATTAATAAATATTTAAGAAATTTCATTTTGATCTTTCTTTAAGTGATAATATAAAGAATATTATAAGAAAAATTATAACTAAAGGAGCATAATCAGCTCCAGGAGTAGGACCTGTCTTATAAATAGCATCTAAACTATGCATATAGCTGATTAGAGTAATCCTTAAAATCCATTCTAATAACCAAATTAAATACATGAAAGGGATCAGACTTTTATAACGTACAATTACAACCCAACTGATCAGACAACAAAGTACCTGCATCTCACCCCAAAGAGATCCAAATAAATAAATTGCTTCATTAGGGTCTGGAGTGCCCTCAAAAACAATAATGTTAGCTATAGAATTTAGGCCTGCATCCTCAGCTAATAAATGTATAAAACTTCTTATGGTATTGATTACCATGAAAAATATAAAAAAGTAGTAAGCTACTTTTAAGCCATAATAATTATTATCTGCGACTTTAGGTAAAAGTCTTTTCACAAAACTTCGATATTTAGTTGGCCTTCAATTGCAGCCTCTCTATGCTCACTGCTTTTTATGTATTCAGGATCAGTCATCATTTTCATCATTGCCCCTCTATTGGGATATTCTGCAATAGCAACGAGATCCCAAAGTTCATCTACTTCACCTATCATTAGTCGAGAAACTGGTCCACTAAAGATTAATTTGGCTCCAACTTTCTTTAAATGTTCTTGAGTTTCTTCACCATAAAGAATATAAGCTTCAAGACCTGTAAGTTTTGTTTCCCTATTATCAGAATATTCAGCAAATTTTTTTAATTTTACAAGGTTTAACATCTTGATAGGGCCTATTTCTGGTTGATCTATAAAGCCCTTTAACTGTTGTTCATTCGGCAGAACCTTATTTTCAAATTTCATTAGGAATCCTCAAATAATTTTGCCAATTCAAGTCTTGCAATGCTTCTTCGATGTACCTCGTCAGGACCGTCAGCAAGTCTAAGACATCTCATATGTGCATACATACTTGCTAAAGGAAAATCCTGACTTACTCCACCACCACCATGCATCTGTATTGCTCTGTCTATAACATTGCAAGCCATTATTGGAGCTGCAACCTTAATTTGAGCTATTTCACTTGCAGAAATCTTATTGCCATATTTGTCCATTTTCCATGCTGCATATAGTGTCAGAAGTCTTGCCTGATTTATTTCCATCCTTGAATCTGCAATTACATCAAAATTACCACCTAGTCTTGCTAATTCTTTTCCAAATGCCTTTCTGTCTAAAGATCTTTTACACATCATTTCAAAAGCAACTTCTGCAGCTCCAATAGATCTCATACAATGATGTATTCTTCCTGGACCAAGCCTTCCTTGAGCAATTTCAAAACCCCTACCTTCTCCTAGAATTACATTTTCATGTGGAACTTTAACATTATTGAATTTTATATGTGCATGCCCATGAGGAGCATCATCATAACCGAAAACATGCATCATTCTATGGACTTCCACTCCTTGCGTATCCATTGGTACAAGGATCATAGAATGTCTTTGATGCCTTTCATTTTCTGGGTTAGTTACACACATAAAAATCATGATTTTGCATCTAGGATCTCCAGCTCCTGAAGTCCACCATTTCTGACCATTTATAACCCACTCATTATTTACCAATTCAGCCGTCGCCTCCATATTCGTAGCATCAGATGATGCTACTTGAGGTTCTGTCATTGCAAAAGCAGACCTTATTTCTCCTTCTAATAATGGTTTTAACCAAACATCTTGTTGCTCTTTGGAGCCATATCGTACTAAAACTTCCATGTTTCCTGTGTCTGGAGCACTGCAGTTCATTGCTTCAGATGCAAAATGAGTTCTCCCCATTTCTTCAGCAAGATGCGCATATTCAAAATTACTTAAACCTGCACCATATTCACTATCGGGTAAAAAGAGATTCCATAGACCTCTTTTTTTTGCCTCTTTTTTCAATTCTTCTAATTCTGGGTAAGGTTGCCATCTTTCTTTTTCTGGAATTTCTTTCGCTAGAATTTCAATCTCAACGGGCATCACTACATCTTTAATGAATTCCTTAACTTTAGGCAGGTAATATTCGATTTTTTCTGTTGTCTCAAATTTCATAATTTTTGAATATAAAAAAAATTTCTAAATCACTATAAATGTTACTTATAATATAACTCTACGTATAATAATTATAAGCTATTTATGAAATTAAATAATCTAGATTTAAATCTCCTAGTTATCTTTAATGCTATATATTCAGAAGGAAGTCTAACAAAAGCTGGAGAGCTTGTTGGTATAACTCAACCTGCAGTTAGTAGTGCTTTAGCAAAATTAAGGGAATATTTTGATGATCAACTATTTATCAGAGTTGGGCAGGGAGTTAAACCTACCGCAAAAACAGAAAACATTATTATTCATGTCAAAGATGCTCTATCAATTTTACAAAGTAGCTTAGAGAAACCTGATTCCTTTGATCCTGCAGTCTCAAGTAGGAAATTTAGACTATCCTTAAATGATATTAGTGAAGGTAGAGTCCTACCAATTTTGATGCAAAAAGTACATGAAGCCGCTCCTAATGTGAAGTTGTCAAGTTACTATACAAGCCGTGAAGATCTTAAACATGCAATGGCAGCAAACGAAGTAAGTTTTGCTGTTGATCCTTTTCCTCCCTCAGATTCGGAGATTAAAAAAGAGATTATTTTTGAAGATATATTTGTATGTGGATTCAGAAAAGACCATAAATTAGCGAAAGAAATAAATATTAGTATTGAACAATACTTAGAATTAGATCACATAAAGATTTCAGGAAGAAGACAGGGTGCTGCCCTTGTTGATAACGCCCTAGCAAAATTACAACTTGATAGAAAAGTAGTCCTTAGAGCTCAACATTATTTGATTGCACCTGAAATATTGAATAATACAGATATGGTTCTTACTTGCACTAAATCATTTGCTAATAAACATAACTTAGCATTTAAGGATTTGCCTTTTGAAGTTGCGCCATCACAGTTTTTTTTAGCATGGCATGAATCAAATAATAATGATCCGGGGCATATTTGGCTCAAAAAGCTTATTAAACAATCATTCGATCAAGCAAAATCTGAATAGTAAAAAAATGACTACTCAGAACTATTTTAAAGAACTCCAGAAACTAAAATACTCTGAAGAACATAAACTTGTTAATGATTTAATTAAAGAAAATAATTGGATAAATAATCCAGATATAAGCAGAAATGCTTATCAAATAGTCGAAAATTGTCGAAAAGATAGAAATAAAACAAGGCTAGATAGTTTTTTTCTTGAGTATGGTTTAAGCAATCAAGAGGGTGTTGCGTTAATGTGTCTTGCAGAATCACTCTTAAGAATTCCTGACAATCAAACATGTGATGAAATTATTGAAGAAAAGATAGGTGGTAAAAAATGGTTAGAACATTTTAATAAGTCCCCTTCTATATTTGTTAATGCCACAACTTTTGGTTTGTTTTTAGCAGAACAAGTTGTTGACCTAGATAAATCAATTAGCGCTAATCCAATAAGCTGGTTTAAAGGACTAACAGCTAGAATTGGTGATCCTATACTAAGAGAGGCTATTAAGAAAGGGATGGAAATATTAAGTAAAGAATTTGTATCCGGCATAGATATTGAAGATGCTTTAAAAAAATTTGATTCACCAAAAATACCTTGCTCATTTGATATGTTGGGTGAAGCTGCTAGAACAAAATCAGATGTTGATTTCTTTTTTAATGCTTATGAAAATGCAATCAGAAAAGTAGGTGAAAAGAATGCTCTACTTTCCTCTTCATTTCATGAAATATCTATTAAATTATCAGCAATACATCAAAGATATGAAGCTACTAAAATAGATAGAGTAAACTCTGAACTATTGGAAAGGGTCTATGAATTATGTTTACAATCTGCTCAAAATGATATTGCATTAACTATTGATGCCGAAGAACAAGATAGATTAGAGCTAAGCCTATATTTAATAGAAGAACTTGCATCAAGAAAGAAGATAAAAGACTGGGGTGGTCTGGGTTTAGCAATTCAAGCATATGGTAAAAGAGCTCCAGTAATTGTAAATCTAGTTGAAGAACTCGGTTCAAAAAGAAATGGAATGATGATGCGATTAGTTAAAGGAGCTTATTGGGATCAAGAAATAAAAATACATCAAACCAAAGGTGCTCTAGATTTACCAGTTTTTACCTCAAAATCATTCACAGATATAAATTATTTAGCAACTGCAAAAATTATTTCAAAAACAAAAAATATAAGACCATATTTTGCCACTCATAATGCCCATACTATTGCAGGAATTATGGACCTTTACAAAGGCAGAGAAGATGAATTTGAGTTTCAAAGAATTTTTGGAATGGGTGAATTAGCTTATAGAAATGCAAAAAAAGTTTATGATAAATTTCCATTAACAAGGATATATGCTCCTGTTGGAGCTAAAAAAGAGCTTTTACCTTATCTTGTAAGGAGGCTTCTTGAAAATGGAGCAAATAGTTCTTTTGTAAACAAATATCTTTCAAAAGACATTCCCATTGATGATGTTGTAAAAAATCCTATAGATACTGCAAGTGAGAGTCTAAAAAATAGTGAATTTCTAAAGAATGTACCAAGGCCTATGAATGTTTTTTCAGATAGGATTAATTCTATTGGTTTTGATTTTGGAGATTTAGAGGGTATAAAAAAATTAGAGAATAATATGAAAGATTTTCAAAATAATGAATTTAAATCTTGTTCAATTATCAATGGCCTAGATATTGAAGAGGATTATGAAAACAAAAAAACCCCTTTTGATAATAAAAAATACATAGGTAAAGTTTCATATATATCTGAGAAAGCATTAAATAAACTTCAAATAAGTGCATTAGATGATTCTTGGTCAAATTTAAATGTAGACGAAAGAATCAAAATACTAAATAAAGTTGCAATTAATATTCAGAAGAATAGAGATAAGTTCTTTTACCTCTTAGCTAATGAAGCAGGTAAAACTTTAAGGGACTGTGATGCTGAAGTTAGAGAATCAATAGATTTCATTAATTATTACAGTAATAACGCAAAAAAATTATTCAATAAGAAAGAGCTTGAGGGGCCAACAGGAGAAAAGAATTACTTGATTCATGCGCCTAAAGGAAATTTTTTATGTATCAGTCCTTGGAACTTTCCAATGGCAATTTTTATTGGACAAATTTCAGCTGCATTAGTTACAGGTAATAATGTTATAGCCAAGCCAGCTGAAGACACATCAATTATTGCTTATGAAATTATTAAGCTCTTTCATGAGGCAGGCGTTCCTGGCCAATCATTACAATTAATAATTGGTGGAAGAGATACAGGAAATCAATTAACAACAAATGAATTTATAAATGGCGTTGCATTTACTGGATCAACTCAAGCAGCAAGAAAAATAAACATTAATTTAGCTAATACGAACGGGCCAATAAAAACATTAATTGCTGAGACTGGAGGTCAAAATGTAATGTTTGTTGACTCCTCATCTCTTAAAGAACAAGTCATTGATGATATCGTAAAGTCAGCTTTTTTCAGCGCAGGACAAAGATGCAGCGCATTGAGAGTTGTTTATGTTCAGGATGAAATTGCTGAAGAATATTGGAATTATCTTAATGAAGCCATGCAAGAACTACATATAGGAGACCCTAACCATGCAGATACAGATATTGGTCCAATAATAAATAAATCATCTTTGGAAAGACTTAATGCATATGTAAATGATTTAAAAACCAAAAATGAATTCATAGAGTGCAATAATGAGGCAGTGACAAATGGATATTTTCTTAAACCAGTGGCTTTTAAGATTGGCAATATAGCTGAAATTGATGGGGAAAAATTTGGTCCAATTTTACATTTTATAAGCTTTAAGAATGATGAATTAGATGAAATACTAAGACAGGTAAACTCTACTGGTTTTGGTTTAACTATGGGTGTTCATTCAAGAATCAATGAAAAAGCAAACAAAATTTTTGAGAAAGCTAAGATTGGAAATTTTTATTTAAACAGGGATATTGTTGGTGCCGTTGTTGGTGTTCAACCTTTTGGTGGTCAGGGTCTTAGTGGCACAGGTCCTAAAGCTGGTGGTCCCAACTATTTGAAAAGTTTTGTTAATGAAAAAACGTTTACTGA
>MDTE01132301.1_pt1 | contig 12589 bp, 6 predicted proteins | sample 811231 | NCBI WGS metagenome assembly MDTE01 (sample SAMN05326651, study PRJNA326480) | marine metagenome | isolation source: seawater | place: Indian Ocean: Red Sea | collected 2010
ACGTGGCGTGTCACACAGGTCTTCCCTGATCCTTGCTCCGAACGAAAAGCGAATTCCGATGAAATCAGCACGATTCGATTCCCCTCGCTGGTATGCGGCCACATCGTTGAAAGAACGAAGTGCCAATTTCCACCGATCAGACACCGGACAGCATTACTGCAACGGCGACCAGGAGGTTCCCTTTCAGGAACAGAAATGGAAGGAACAGGCGCCCTTTGAACAATCAGCGGTTCTCGAGCGGCGATTGGCCGTGGACAGTCTGTCCACCAGTGAATTCTCGCGGTTGTTGGCCGAGCCCGTGGCCGAGTTGCAGGAACGTCTTGGATCTGAGCCAGAGTGGTTGACACGAGTTCGAGAGTCGTTTCGAACGGCAGGGCCGAGCGATGGTGACTCTTTGGATCAGGAAGTCGTTCTCGATGACGTGTCAGAATTCCTCTACGCGATCAAGCCGTTGATGAAAACGTCCTTTGCCAGGCTGGGCGAGGGAATCGAGCAGCTGGCCGAGAGTTACCAACACGTTCCCTTTGATCCTGATACCGTCGGGGAGCTTCTGTGGAACTACCTGCCGAATCAGCTGACGACGATGCTGTTTCGCTCTTTCATTCTGGAGTTGAATGCAAGACGCCTGCAGGGCGAACTGACCGGTGAGACATCCCAGAAACGTTTCAGGTCGTTTATTGAACAGCTACGAGATCCGGAATTCGCCGAAAGTCTGCTCGTCGACTATCCGGTTCTTGTGCGGCAGGTTGTCGAGAAGCTGGATCGAGCTGTCGACACGGGTCTCGAGTTCCTGGAACACCTCTGCAGTGACTACCTCGAATTGTGTGAGAAGTTCTCTCCTGAGGAAAATCCAGGACTCCTTCGTGCCCTGTCCGACGACGTCGGCGACAGTCACCAGGGAGGTCGATTTGTCCGCATCGCCGAATTCGAGTCCGGTTTGCGAATCGTCTACAAGCCACGTTCGTTGGCTACGGACGTCCATCTTCAGCAATTCTTGTTGTGGCTCAACGAACATGGGGCATCGCCGCGATTTCATATCACCAATGTGCTGGACCTGGGTAACCACGGTTGGGTTGAGTTTATCGAACAGCAAGCGTGCCAGGACAGCAGCGCCGTTTCGAGGTTCTACGAGCGGATCGGCGGCCACCTGGCCATCTTGTATGTGTTACAGGCTACGGACTTTCACCACGAGAACATCATCGCCCATGGCGAACATCCGGTCCTGATCGATCTGGAGTCCCTTTTCAATCCGCTCGACTCACCATCGTCCCACGGCGACACTTCTATCGAAGCCTCAAGCCTGGCCGATCGCTCGCTCACCAATTCGGTGCTCCGGGTCGGCTTGTTACCCGAGAGGTATTGGTCAAATGCCGAGTCGCAGGGAATTGACTTCAGTGGACTGGGTGGAGCGGCAGGGCAAATAGAACCCCACAAGGTGCAGCTGCCGGTCGACATGGGTACGGACAACATGAAGATTGTTCCCACGAGTGTCGAGATGCAAGTGTCGAAGAACCTCCCCAGTTTGGATGGGGAAAGTGTCAATGTGCTGGACTACCGCGAGGAAATCGTCAGTGGATTCCGGAATACGTATCACCTCCTGAGAGAACAACGCGAATCCCTGCTGGCCGAGGATGGCCCCCTGGCACAGTTCTCCGGCGACACCATTCGTGTGATCCTGCGCCCCACCAATGCCTATGGCCAATTGTTGTCAGGCAGTCATCATCCGGATTTGCTCCGCGATGCGCTGGATCGTGATCGGTTTTTCGATCAACTGTGGATTGGCCATGAGGGCCTGGCCGGCATGGACTTCATCTTTGCCGCAGAACGTGATGATCTGTGGCGAGAAGATATCCCCTACTTCAAAACAAGGGTCGACTCGCACGATCTGTGGTCGGCATCGGGAGAACGCTCGGCGGGCTATTTTGAACGATCGGGATACGAGCTGGTGCGCGACCAGCTTGCGGCCCTGGACGAAGTGGATCTCGAACGGCAGAGCTGGTTTGTCGAAGCATCTCTCAACATGCTGGCACACTCACACACGAGCCAAAAGGGAGATCATGTGGCCCCGACCAGGGCCGTGGAGAGTGTCTGTTCTCCGGAAGAGCTCATTGAGGCTTCAGAGCGAATTGGCAAGCGTCTCTGTTCGACGGCTTTGCGAGGTGACGACGACGCCAGCTGGATTGGCCTTCGGCTTGCCAACGACAACGACTGGACACTGTCTGCACTGTCTCTCGATCTCTACGACGGCGTGCCGGGAATTGCTCTGTACCTGGGATATTTAGGCCATCTAACAGGTAAAGAACGCTATACCGAGTTCGCCCGCCTGGCCGTTTCGACGATCAAGAAACAGTGCCGGGAACTAGCGACCGAGGAGCGGTCCATCGGCGCTTTCGACGGTTGGAGCGGAGTCATTTACACGCTGACGCACCTGGGGACGTTATGGCAGGATCCGTCACTCCTGGAATTGGCGGTGCAGTTGATCGACAGGATTCCCCCGCTGATCCAACACGACGAAGATAGCGACGTTATAGGGGGAGCAGCTGGGGCAATCCTCAGTCTGTTGGGTGTTCACCGGCTCATGGCCTCTGTCCATCGGCCAATTGCCTCTCCCCAGGCCCTGCCGACGGCACTGTCCTGTGGTGATCATCTCCTGGGCGTCCTTGAGACACGATTGCCGGGTTCTGACGGTCAACCTGACCGCGGCTCGGAGTCCTTGTTATCTGGTTTCTCGCACGGGGCGGCGGGCATGGCGTTGGCATTGTTTGAACTGGACGAGGCTGCTGGTGATGGACGGTACAGGCAAATGGCGCTTCGTGCAGTGCAATACGAGCGACAATTGTTCTGCAGTGAAGCTGGTAACTGGCTGGACCTGCGGCCGGTCAACGAGGGCGTGGCAACCGACGGTGAGCAGGACCATTGCGAATGTGCCTGGTGCCATGGCGCTGCCGGCATCGGCCTGGCCCGTCTCTTGACGTTGCCTCATCTGGATGAACCCGCTGTCCGACACGAGATTGATGTCGCCCTGGCAACAACGCTCGACGACGGATTCCATTACAACCACTCCCTTTGTCACGGTGATCTGGGAAACCTGGAGACCTTCTTGCTGGCCGCCGAGGTGCTCGGTGATCCGTCCGTAAAGGCCCATAGTGCCACGTTGACTGCCAGCATCCTTGAGAGCATTCGTGAGCATGGCCCTCGCTGTGGGATTCCACTCGACGTCGAAACCCCCGGGCTCATGACCGGGATGGCAGGCATTGGCTATGGGCTGTTGAGAGCGGCAGCACCCGACAGAATTCCGTCGGTACTCGCCCTTCAGCCGCCGAGAGAGCCAGGCTAACCACGCTGGTAATCCAACCCAATAGCGTCCGACGCACCACCTAATCCGGAACCAGGTCATGTTCAAGCGATATCCGTCAGTGCGACAAGATGACGAGAACGATTGCGGTGCCGCGGTGCTGGCAGCCATCGCGCTGCACCACGGTAACTGCTAAATCCAAGGGCAAGAAACGACCGTGTGTTGGGGATCGAAGGTCTTCGGATCTTCGATCCCCTTTTGTTTTGGTTGCTGCCCGCTTCCCGGATGAAAACCGGAAAACTTCGGAAAGGGCTGTCCGCTCGGAATCACTTTCGGGGATCTCCGTGTAGCGGACACGTGGCGTGTCTTACAGGACTCTTGATACGCGTGGCGGTAATGAACCGTGGCGGTGGCAAGGGGCCTGGGAAAGTTGTTGGTCGTTCTGTTGGAACCAGAAAGGAGGCAAGCAGGACCGTCATGAGACGGTCCACCCCATTGTGACCGTCTGCTCTGTGTGACACAGAGCTCTGTCGGTGCGTACAGCCTCCCACGCATCAACATCCTGGTTCGGGAGGCACTACTTGAGAAAGGAGCCCGGAAGCTCTTTCGGGATGTTTACCAGTCACCAGTACGGTGACGATCTCGTGAGGTGGATCGGCTCGCAAACCCAATTGGAGAAATAGTCATGAAGAACGGAAGAACTAATGTCGACGTCGTACGGGCCTGGAAAGATCTTGCTTATCGAGCAACGCTCAGCTCCGAAGAGCTGGCGGCTATTCCGGCGAGCCCCGTTGGCCTGTCCGAGCTTGATCCGGACGTACTCGGAGAAGTCGCTGGCGGACGGATGGTCTTCACCGAGGAATACAACCGCTCGTGCTTGACCCACTGCGGCGGCATGAATGGCGTGTCCCGCCGGAAGCACAGGCGGTCGGTTGGAAGGCTGGTTCGTTAGTCATTTTTGGGGGGGATCGAAGATCTTGTGGTCTTCGATCCCCTTCTTATCCGCTGTTTCTGGATCTGAAACAAGGAGTGAAATCACATGAAGAACGCAAGAACCAATGTCGACGTCGTGCGGGCCTGGAAAGACCCCGCTTATCGAGCAACGCTCAGTTGCGAAGAATTGGCGGGTATTCCGGAAAGCCCTGTTGGCATGTCCGAGCTTGATCCCCAGAAACTCGCAGAAGTGTTCGGGGGAATAGGGAAGTACACGTGGTGGTTCAGTGGCTGCCGCATTTCCAATGCGGAGGGTGCAGAATGTCCTTGTGTTCCCAAGGCGGCTCGGAGAACGCCATTCAAGTCGGTGTTCAGGTAAGCCGGGGTTTTTTGGGGGTCGAAGGTCTTTTGATCTTCGACCCCCTTTTTCGTTCCCTGGTTCCTGTGACTTGCCCTTGCAGTTGATAGCAGCTTTCTGGTGCGCGCGTTGTCAATGTCGCAGCCGCACCCCAGCAATGTCTTGATGAAGTCATCGTCGAGTCGCTCGATCGAAACGGCAAGCTCGCCGGTCTGCGTCCAATTCCCGCGAGGAATCCACGGATCCTGGATGAGCAGGCAGAAATCAGCTGAATCAGCTGAAAATGATTGTCCGCTCGGAGCCACTTTCGGGGATCTCCGTCTAGCGGACACGTGGCGTGTCGCACAGGTCTTCCCTGATCCTTGCTCCGAACGAAAAGCGAATTCCGATGAAATCAGCACGATTCAATTCCACTCGCTGGTATGCGGCCACATCGTTGAAAGAACGAAGTGCCAATCTCAACCGATCAGACACCGGACAGCATTACTGCAACGGTGACCAGGAGGTTTCCTTTCATGAGCAGAAATGGAAGGAACAGGCGCCCTTTGAACAATCAGCGGTTCTCGAGCGGCGATTGGCCGTGGACAACTTGTCCTCAAGTGAGTTCTCGCAGTTGTTGGCTGAGCCCCTGGTGCAACTGCAGGAACGTCTTGGTTCGGAGCCGGAATGGTTGACCCGAGTTCGAGAGTCTTTTCGAACAGCAGAGCAGAGCGATAGTGACTGGACCGAACAGGAGGTCGTCTTCGATGACGTGTCAGGATTCCTTTACGCGATCAAGCCGTTGATGAAAGAGTCCTTTTCGAGGCTTGTGGAAGGAATCGAGCAGTTGGCCGAAAGTTACGAACACCTACCCTTCGATCCTGAAACCGTCGGGGAGCTTCTGTGGAACTACCTGCCGAATCGTCTGACGAACATGTTGTTCCGCTCTTTCATTCTCGAGTTGAACGCAAAACGGCTGCAAGGTGAACTGGCGGGCGAGACACCACAAGAACGTTTCAGGTTGTTTGTTCAACAGCTGCAAGATCCGGTATTCGCCGAGAGCCTGCTGGTCGACTATCCGGTTCTTGTGCGGCAGGTTCTGGAGAAACTGGACCAAGCTGTCGACACGGGTCTCGAGTTCCTGGAACAGCTCTGCCGTGACTACACCGAATTGTGTGAGAAGTTCTCTCCTGACGAAAATCCGGGACTCCTTCGTGACCTGTCAGACGACGTCGGCGACAGTCACCAGGGAGGTCGATTTGTTCGTATCGCCGAATTCGAGTCCGGATTACGAATCGTCTACAAGCCGCGTTCGTTGGCTACGGACGTCCACCTTCAGCAATTCTTGTTGTGGCTCAACGAACATGGTGCATCACCCCGATTTCAAACCACTAACGTGCTGGACCTGGATGATCACGGTTGGGTTGAGTTCGTCGAACAGCGTGCGTGCCAGGATCGCGGTGCTGTTTCGAGGTTCTACGAGCGGATTGGCGGCTACCTGGCCATCTTGTACGTGTTGCGGGCTACGGACTTTCACCACGAGAATATCATCGCCCATGGCGAACATCCGGTCCTGATCGATCTGGAGTCCCTTTTCAATCCACTCGAATTGCCATCGAACTGCGGCGGCAATTCCACCGATGCGACGAGCCTGGCCGATGGCTTGCTTAATGACTCGGTGCTTCGGGTCGGCTTGTTGCCCGCGAGATATTGGTCAAACGCCGAGTCTCACGGAATTGACTTCAGTGGACTGGGTGGAACGGCAGGCCAAGTCGCACCCGACAAGGTACATCTTCCAGTCGACGCGGGAACGGACAACATCAAAGTTGTTCCCACAAGTGTCGAGATGCGAGTTTCGAAGAACCTCCCCAGTTTGAAGGGCGAAAGCATCAGTGTGCCGGAATTCCGCGAGGAAATTGTCAGTGGATTTCGGAACACGTATCGCCTTCTACAACAGCAACGCGACTCCCTGCTGAGTGAGGACGGTCCCCTGGCGGAGTTCGCTGAAGACACCATTCGTGTGATCCTGCGAAGCACCAGGACCTATGGCCACTTGCTGTCAGGGAGCCACCATCCGGACTTGCTCCGCGATGGGCTGGATCGTGATCGGTTCTTTGACCAACTCTGGATTGGCCATGAGGGTCTGCGCGGCATGGACTTCATCTTCTCCGCAGAACGTGACGACCTGTGGCGAGAAGACATCCCCTACTTCAAGACACGGGTCGACTCGCACGATATGTGGTCGGCATCGGGAGAACGCTCGGCGGGCTATTTTGAACGATCGGGGTACGAGCTGGTGCGTGACCAGCTTGCAGCCCTGGACGAAGTGGATCTCGAACGACAGACCTGGTTTGTCGAAGCATCTCTCAACGTACTGGCACACTCACACACGGGTCAAAAGGGAGATCATGTGGCCCCGACTAGGGCCGTGGAGAGTGCCTGTTCTCCGGAAGAGCTCATTGAGGCTTCAGAGCGAATTGGTCAGCGTCTCTGTGCGACGGCGTTGAGAGGTGACGACGATGCCAGTTGGATTGGTCTTGAACTGGCCAACGACAAAGAGTGGGCACTGTCTACACTCTCTCTCGATCTCTACGACGGCATGCCGGGTGTCGCTCTGTACCTGGGGTATTTAGGCCATCTAACAGGTAAAGAACGCTATACCGAGTTCGCCCGCCTGGCCGTTTCGACGATCAAGAAACAATGCCGAGAACTGGCGACTGACGAGCGGTCAATTGGCGCTTTCGACGGTTGGAGCGGCGTTATCTACACGCTGACGCACCTGGGGACGTTGTGGCAGGATCCGTCACTCCTGGAATTGGCAGTGGAGCTGATTGACAGGATTCCCCCGCTAATCCAACACGACGATGCAAGTGACATCATCAGTGGAGCAGCCGGTGCAATTCTCAGTCTACTAGGCGTCCACCGGCTCGCCGCGACTTCCAAGGCCCTGCCGACGGCAGTGTCCTGTGGTGACCATCTTCTGGAAGTTCTGGAGGCACGGTTACCGGGTTCCGATGGTCGATCTGGCCGCGGCTCAAAGCCCTTGTTGTCTGGTTTCTCGCACGGGGCAGCGGGCATGGCGTTGGCCTTGTTTGAACTGGCCGAGGCTGGTGGTGATCGAAGGTACAGCCAAATGGCACTTCGTGCGGTGGAATACGAGCGACAGTTGTTTCGCAGTGAAGTTGGAAACTGGCTGGACCTACGAGACTGCGCGCAAGTCAATGACCTGCGGGCAACCGACGGCGAGCAGAACCAATTCGAATGTACCTGGTGCCACGGCGCTGCCGGCATCGGCCTGGCCCGTCTCTTGACGTTGCCTCATCTGGATGAACCCGCAGTCCGGCACGAGATTGACGTCGCCCTGGCAACAACGATCCACGATGGATTCCATTACAACCACTCGCTCTGTCACGGTGATCTGGGAAACCTGGAGACATTCTTGCTGGCTGCTGAAGTGCTCGATGATTCGTCCGTAAAGACTCAAAGTGCCACGTTGGCTGCCAGCATCCTTGAGAGCATTCGGGAGCATGGCCCTCGCTGTGGGATTCCACTCGACGTCGAAACCCCCGGGTTCATGACCGGAATGGCAGGGATTGGCTATGGGCTGTTGCGATCGGCAGCACCCGACAGAATTCCGTCGGTACTCGCCCTTCAGCCGCCGAGAGAGACAAGGTGACCACGCAGGTAATCCAACCCATCAGCATCCGATGCACCACCTGACCCGGAACCATGTCATGTCCCAGCGATATACGTCAGTGCGACAAAATGACGAGAACAATTGCGGTGCTGCGTCGCTGGCAGGCGCACCCCCAGCAATATCTTGATGAAGTCATCGTCAAGTCGCTCGTTCGACACGGCAAGCTCGCCGGTCTGCGTCCAATTCGGGCGAGGACTCCACGGATTCCGGATGAGCGGACAATCATTTTCAGCTGAATCAGCGGAATCAGCTGAAAATGATTGTCCGCTCGGAGCCACTTTCGGGGATCTCCCTTTAGCGGACACGTGGCGTGTCACACAGGCCTTCCCTGTTCTGTCGGTACTCGCCCTTCAGCCGCCGAGAGAGCCGAGTCAACCACGCTGTTTATCCAACCCACTGGCATCCGACACACCACCCAATCCGGAACCATGTCATGTTCAAGCGATATACATCAGTCCGACAAAGTGACGAGAACGATTGCGGTGCCGCCGCGCTGGCAGCCATCGCGCTACACCACCGGATTCCGGTTGTTTTGCAGAAGTTGCGCGAGCTAACGGGTACAGAGCAAGCAGGGACAAATCTCAAGGGACTGGCCGACGCCGCTGAGAGCCTTGGACTGTCATCCCAGGCAGTCCAGGGACCCTACGAGGCTCTGTCCCAGGTACCGCTGCCGGCCATCGCTCACACGACCAACGACGAGGGCGAAGGGCACTTTGTCGTGCTCCACCGTGTCCGCCCTGGTTCCGTCATCGTGGCCGACCCAGCCAGTGGCGTAAGGAAACTCTCCCGCGAGGAATTTTGTCAGTGTTGGACCGGAAACCTGTTGTTGATGACGCTGCGGACCACGCCTCCGTCGCCCCGGATCGGGGATGCACCGATTCGACCGCTGTACCGATTCCTGGGACTGCTCCGCGGTCATCGACCGTTGCTGGCGGAGGCGATTTGTTGCGCCCTCCTCATGATGCTCCTTGGACTCTGCAGCTCCTATTTCATTCAGCACCTGGTCGACTCGGTGCTTGTCCGCAACGAGGTCCGATTACTCAATCTGCTGGGAACCGGAATGCTGTGTGTTGTCGCTTTCAAGGTGTTGTTCGGAATCGTGCGTCAGTACCTGCTGGCTCATGTGGGCAGGAAAGTGGACCTGGCTCTTATTTCAGATTACACGCGTCACATCCTGCGACTGCCGATGCAGTTCTTCGAGATGCGGCAGGTCGGTGACATTCACTCGCGGATCGACGATGCCGACAGCGTCCGTGAGGCGATTAGCGGTACGACACTGACCGTCGTGGTCGACGGAATCCTGGTGGTGAGTTCAGTGGCCGTGCTCTGGATGTACGACGGCCCCCTGGCGCTCGTCGCCACGGCATTTGTCCCACTGCTGGCGATTGGCGCCCTGGCCCACCATCCGGCCGCGAAACGGCGATCCCGTGACGCCATGGTGGACGGGGCCAGTCACTCCGCCCAAATCCTCGAAGACATTTCGGGGGTTGAGGCGGTGAAGGCCTTTGGGGCAGAGGAAGCGCGTTCAGAAGAAGGTGACAATCGTCTGGTGAAACTGGTTCAGTCGGTCTTCTCCCTGGAAAAGCTGTCGATCAGCATGGAGAGCATTGGCACGTTGGTGACGGGGACCGCAGGAATTGTCGTCCTGTGGTATGGCGGTTATCGCGTGATGGCCGGTGCGTTGTCGATTGGCCAGTTGATGTTCTTCTTTACGCTGCTGGGAAACCTGCTCGGTCCCATCGAGAGACTCGCATCGATCAACCTCAGCATCCAGGGTGCCCTGGTGGCTGTCGATCGACTGTACGAGATCATGGACATGGAGACCGAGCAGTTGCACGGCAACAATAAAGTCCGCTGTGACGGCGTCCGCGACGCGATTGAACTCCAGGACGTGTCCTTCAAGTACGGGTGCCGCGACAACGTCCTGGAAAACCTCAACATCCGCATCCCGGGCGGGTCGACGGTGGCCATTGTCGGGGAAAGCGGATCGGGCAAGTCGACATTACTGAAACTGCTGATGCGGTTTTACGATCCGACCGACGGGCGGATCCTGATCGATGGCCTGGATGTCCGGGACCTCGAACTGGCTTCACTGCGATCGCAGGTTGGCGTCGTTTCCCAGGAACCCTTCATTTTCAACGGGACAATCCACAAGAACATCGTCATGGGGCGTCCCGCGGCAAGCATGGCCGAGGTCGTTGAGGCGGCCCGGATTGCGGGGATTGACCAGTTCATCTCGGAACTGCCCGAGCGGTATGAAACTGTCATCGGCGAGCGCGGATCCAATCTCTCGGGCGGACAACGACAGCGATTGGCCATTGCCCGGGCGTTGTTGCGAAAACCCGAAATCCTGATCTTCGACGAAGCCACCAGCCACCTGGATACGACCACCGAGCGGGCGATCCAGCAAAGCCTGTCAACGACTCTTGCAGACAAGACGGTGATCCTGGTCGCTCATCGGCTGAGCACCATCAAGCAGGCCGACAGGATCTTCGTCATGGAGGCAGGACGGATTATTGAGGAAGGGACTCATGACGAGCTGATCTTGCAGGGACAACGATACTGGAAACTGTGGCAAGCACAGACGGACCATAAACAGAATGGCACGGCATCCCGGGTCTCAATCGATTTGAAGAACGGGATGACAATGGCCACCTCTAACCTGGAAGCATGAACGATGAATCACCATACGATTATTGATCTGACCGACTGTACCGAATGCCGACAGATCCTGGAGGCGCGGCCACCTCGGATCGTCCATGGCACCGCCATCGTGTTGGCCGCCCTGGTGGGCACCGCTCTCGTGTGGTCGGCAATGACGAAACCAAAACTGGTTGTACGGGCTACCGGTCGCGTGCGACCGATGATGCGCTCCAACCCGTCCTCCAGTGACGTGAGCGAGGAAACCCGAGTCATCTCCGCGACGGGAGGACAGATCAGAGAGATTCACTTCCAGGAAGGAAGTACCGTGGAACAGGGCACGGTCCTGGTTGAACTGGATACCAAGCAACTCGACAACAAGATTGCCATGTGGTCGCGAACCATACAGACCGGTGAAGAGGAACTGGCCAAGCTGGACAATCTTGGGCAACTGTTGCGTCGACAGTACGAGACAGCCAGGGCGAAGTCGGAGGCGGAAGTTGCCCAGGCGACAGAGGAGTCACAACGTGCGAAGCAACAGCAGGCTTCGGAGATACAGTTGATTCAACTCGAAAAGGAACTCGCCAAAGACCGGGCGGCGCGATCTCAAAAACTGTTCGACAAGAACGTGACGACCAAGCGCGAGCTGGTCGAGGTGAAATTCCGCGTCCGCGAAGCGGAACAAAAACTCGCCAAGGCGAGTGTTCCGCTGGACCAGAGACGGGTCGAGGTGTTCCGCCAGGCTCTCCGGCTGGTGAGTGAAGACTACAACGTGAAACAGGAAGAACTGGAGTTGAAGCGAGTGAAGAAGAAAGGTGAGATCAACTCCGCCCGAAAGGAACTGGCCAACCTGGAGTTCGAGCGGAAAAAAGCGGTCTTACAGATTCCAACCGATGGAATCCTGACCGGCTTGAACGTGAAAGTCGGAGATGTCGTGCAATCAGGGCAGTCGGTTGCCTCGATCGCCGAGCAGACCGGATACCGGATCGACGTCAAGGTGTCGAATGAAGACGTCGGCCAATTGCGGGTGGGGATGTCCACCCGAATCAAGCTGGATGCCTACAACTACCAGAAGTACGGTACGCTCGATGGCACCGTGGTGTTCATTTCACCGGACTCGGAAGTGTCGCAGAATCCGGGTGGCCAACAATCCGCTACCTACACGGTGAAGATCGCACTCGACGGGGAGGAAGTGGCGCGAGGTGAACTCCGCGGTCGCATCAAGCTTGGCATGACGGGATCGGCCGAGATCGTTACGGGAGAGGAAAGTCTCCTCAAGCTTCTGCTCAACGGGATCAGCAAGGGGATTAGTTTCAACTGAGCCGTGGCCGGGTGAGAAACGGTTAGCAGCAGTTGCCCTGGAATGACGCAACGGGCCCGCACCAGGGTCATCCTGGTGCGGGTTTTTCTTTTAGCGCGTGGACGACACAATTGCGTCATGCACAACTGGAGAGACCGAATGAGTCACCGTCTGTTGATCATCCTGGCCGGTTGCATGGTCTTGGTGGTAGGGTCCGTGTCGTTGCCGGCGGCAGAAAAGCCGCCCAACGTGCTATTGATCATGGCCGATGATCTCGGGTTCTCGGACCTGGGTTGCTACGGCGGCGAGATCGAGACCCCGCACCTGGATGCACTGGCCGGCAACGGTTTGCGGTTCACCCAGTTCTACAACACGGCCCGGTGCTGG
>MDTE01100552.1_pt1 | contig 12588 bp, 25 predicted proteins | sample 811231 | NCBI WGS metagenome assembly MDTE01 (sample SAMN05326651, study PRJNA326480) | marine metagenome | isolation source: seawater | place: Indian Ocean: Red Sea | collected 2010
TAGATAGTTATTAAATAACTATCTAGCTTTTTTTGTTTGTTTTATACTTTTTGTAAAACTTTTAATGAACAAGAAACCCCAGACGGTAATTCTGTCTTCAATAATAAGTCTAAAACTGATGGTGATTCAGTTGTAATATCGATAAAACGTTTGTAAATTCTAATTTCAAAATGCTCTCTTGAATCTTTATCAACATGTGGTGAGCGTAATACACAAAAACGTTTAATTTTTGTAGGTAATGAAACAACACCACTAACTTTACATTCTGTTTTAGTTAAAGTAGAACGCAATTGTTGACATGCTAAATTGATTAAATCATTGTCAAATGATCTTAAAAGTATACGAAATTTCATAGATTTTATTATTCAATAATTTGTGTTACAAGACCAGATCCTACTGTTCTTCCACCTTCACGAATAGCTACACGCATTCCTTTTTCAATTGCAATTGGTGAAATTAATTCAATTTTCATACTAATACTATCACCAGGCATAACCATTTCTACAGTTTCACCTTCTGATAAGAATTCTGAAATTGCTCCAGTAACATCTGTCGTACGTACATAGAATTGTGGACGGTAACCTTTAAAGATTGCTGTATGACGACCACCTTCTTCTTTTGTTAAAATGTAAACTTCAGCTTCAAATTTTGTATGTGGATTAATTGAACCTGGTGCTGCTAATACCATACCACGTAATACTTCATTCTTTTGAATACCACGTAATAAGATACCAATATTATCACCAGCCATACCACTATCTAATGTCTTTTGGAACATTTCTAAACCAGTAACTGTTGTATTTTTTGTTTCAGTAATTCCAATTAATTCTACTGTATCACCAACATTTACTTGCCCACGTTCAATACGTCCTGTCGATACTGTTCCACGTCCTGTAATTGAAAAAACATCTTCAATAGCCATTAAGAATGGCTTATCAATTGCACGATCTGGTGTTGGAATATATGTATCTACATTATCCATTAATTCAAAGATTTGATCTACCCATTTATCTTCACCACGTTTAACAGCATTATTTTTATTTACTGCTTCTAAAGCTAATAACGCTGAACCAGAAATGAATGGAATTTCATCACCTGGGAAATCATAACTACTTAATAATTCACGTAATTCTAATTCTACTAATTCTAATAATTCTTCATCATCAACTTGGTCCGCTTTATTCAAGAATACAACAATACGAGAAACCCCTACTTGACGTGCTAATAAGATATGCTCACGTGTCTGTGGCATTGCTCCATCAGCCGCAGAAACAACTAAAATAGCTCCATCCATTTGTGCAGCTCCAGTAATCATGTTTTTTACATAATCAGCGTGACCTGGACAATCTACATGTGCGTAATGACGAGCTTCTGTTTCGTATTCAACGTGCGCAGTATTAATAGTAATCCCACGTGCACGTTCTTCAGGAGCGGCATCAATGTCAGCATAATCTTTTAATGTTGCATTTCCTAAAGTTGATAATGTTGCTGTAATTGCAGCTGTTAAAGTTGTTTTACCGTGATCAACGTGTCCAATCGTTCCAATATTAACGTGTGGTTTATTACGTTCGAATTTATCTCTTGCCATTTGAAAATTAATTTAATGTTTTAACTGATTGTATAATACTTTTGGCGAATATGAATCTATTATCTAAATTGCGCAAAAGCTTTATTAGCTTCGGCCATCTTATGCGTTTCTTCTTTTTTCTTAATTGAATTACCTAAGCCTTTTGCAGCTTCTAATAATTCATTAGCTAATTTTAAAGACATTCCTTTCCCGGAACGTTTACGTGAGTATTCTACTAACCAAGAAACCGCAATATTTGTTGCACGATATTTATTTAATAACGTTGGTACTTGATATGTTGATCCACCTACACGTTTTGCTTTTAATTGTACTCTCGGACTAATGTTACGAATGGCTTTTTCTAAAATTAAAATAGGATTTTCATTCGTACGAAATTCAATTAATTCAAATGCTTTATAAACAATACGTTTTGCTAAACGTTTTTTACCACTTTTTAAGATACGGTTGATTAATAAACTTACTAATAAGTTATCATATTTTGTATCTTTTTCTGGAAAACGTTTTTGTGTAGAAATTCGACGTGACATAGTTTTACAGTTTTTATTTCTTAATTAATTATTTAACAACACCTGCAACAGGTTTGCGAGCCCCATATTTTGACCTGCTTTGTTGACGATCTTTTACTCCAATACAATCTAATGCACCACGAATGATTTTATAACGTACACCTGGTAAATCTTTAACACGACCACCACGAATTAAAACAATTGAATGCTCTTGTAATGTATGTCCTTCTCCAGGGATATATGCTGTGACCTCAAATCCACTAGTTAATTTTACACGTGCTACTTTACGAATAGCAGAGTTAGGTTTTTTTGGTGTAGTTGTATACACACGAGTACAAATACCACGACGTTGTGGACATGATTTTAATGCTGGTGCTTTACTAAATGCTTTTATTTTTGTTCGATTTAATCTTACTAATTGTTGTATTGTTGGCATACTTATTTTTTTGTAATTTTAGTTTTTTTACTATATCGTTTTTCAAATTTATCAACACGACCTTCTGTGTCCATAATTTTTTGAGTTCCCGTATAAAATGGGTGATTCCCAGACCAAATATCAACAACTAATTCTTCCTTAGTTGTACCGACTTCCAAAACTAATTGACCATCACAAAAAACTTTTGTTTGATAAAATTCAGGATGTAATCCTTTCTTTGCCATATTTAAATTCCTGTTGAGTAAAGTATATATTAACGTTTTGAATATTGTGAAGCTTTTCTTGCTTTTTTTAATCCATATTTGCGTCTTTCTTTAATACGTGAATCACGTGTTAATAAAGAAGCAGCTTTTAAAATTTGACGGTGAGTACTATCAATAGTTAAAATTGCTTTTGAAATTGCTAAACGGCAAGCTTCAAATTGTGACTTTACACCACCACCTTTAACTTTGATATCAATATCAAAATTTTGTTCTAGATTAAGAAGAATTAATGGAGTAAATAAACCATCTTTTTCTTCACCTAATGATCCAAAAAATTGTTCTAATGATTTACCATTAACTGTAATTATACCTGAACCTTCTTTTAAAAACACCTTTGCAACAGATGTTTTACGCTTACCTAATCCTGTATAAATATTTGTCATACGATTTTTCTTTTGTTTAAACGCTTAAATTTCTACTTTTATCCAATTATTAGAATCAGCAGATTCAAATGGAATACTTTTTGCTTCTCCATTTTTATTTTTTTTGTAATTAATTTTATTATCTGAATAAACAAATAAACGACGATAATATTGACGACCTAAGACACCTTTTGGAAGCATTCCCCAAACAGCTTTTTCAATAATACGAGATGGAATACGAGCTTTTAAGTCTTTAAAATTTTCAATTTTTAAACTACCTGGACGTTGACTTGTACGATAATATAGTTTTTCTAATTCTTTATTTCCAGTAACTTGGATTTTATCGGCATTTAAAACAACAACATAGTTTCCTTGATCTACACCAGGAGTAAAAAACGAATTTTCTTTTCCACGTAATAATTTACTTATTTCAGTCGCTAAGCGTCCCAAATTTTTATCTGTTGCATCAATTACAAACCATTTTGGTACATGACATTCTTTTTTTGGAAATATTGTTTTCATGAGATAATTGATATGTATTTTTTACTTTGTTAATTTTGTGAGAGTAAATTTTAAACATTTAAATTATTTTATTAATTCGTTCATTTTCTTTTTCAACAAAACGTTTAGTAAATTCTGATGAAATATTTAAGAAATTCGGTGAGATTAATAACGGATAAAATAGGTTCATTAATATTTTTATCGATTCTTGTAAACAACGTTTTGGACTAATACTACCATTTGTCCAAATTTCTAATGTTAATGATTCTTTAATATTACCTTGACTATCGTGAATTAATTTAATTTTATAATTTACTTTTTTTACAGGCATAAAAATAGCATCAACTGCTAATGTTGCTGATTGCACATTAGAAAGTTTTGCTTCATTTTCTTTCCTATTTTTTTGGTCGGTTAATCGATAACCTTTACCTTTTTCGATATCAACTTCAAGATATAATTCAGAATTATCTACAACTGTTGCTATATACTGATGCGGATTAATAACTTTAATCATATCTTTTGGTAGATTTAACATTCCTGCGGTTACAATCGTAGGACCTTTTACATTTAAAAACGCTTTTAATTTTGATAAATGTGTTTCTTTACTAAAAGCAAAAGAGTTTTTAAAAACAATTTCTTTTAAATTTAGAAGAACTTCTAATACATCTTCACGTAAACCTTCAATAGTTGTAAATTCATGCTTCAGATTGTTAATTCGAGCTCCTACAATTGAAAAACTTGTTAAATCAGATAATAATGTTCGACGTAAGCTATTACCTAATGTAATTCCTTGACCTGTTTCTAAAGGTTCAATTAAAAAACATCCATAATGACGATCTTCACTATCAATGTAAGTTTCAATACATGTAACTGTATTCATAAAATTTATAATTATATAAATTATAAGCGACGTTTTTTAGGTGGACGACAACCATTGTGTGGTACTGATGTTTTATCCTCAATTGAAATAATATTCAAACCAGCAGATTTTAAAGCACGAATTGACGTTTCACGCCCATTTCCTCGACCTTTAACGACAACTTCTACTTTTTCCATTCCAAATTCTAAAGCTTGTAAAGCTGCATTACGTGCGGCTGTTTGAGCAGCAAATGGAGTGTTTTTACGTGCTCCTTTAAATCCAGCACTACCTGAAGATGACCAACAAATTGTATTTCCTAAAATATCACTAATTGTGATAATCGTGTTGTTAAAAGTTGTTTTAATATTAGCAATTCCAACTTTAACTGATTTTTTTTGTTTCTTTGCTCTAGCCATGTTTTAATATTTTCTTGTAAATAATCCTAAACGACGTGATGTTCTATTATTAGTACGAGTACGTTGTCCACGTACAGGTAATCCGCGAATATGTCGACGTCCGCGTACACTACTAATGTCTACTAAACGTTTAATATTTAAACTAACGAAACGTTTTAAATCACCTTCTAATTGATATTCATTAGATTCTAATGCATCACGAATAGCAGAAATTTCCGTTTCGGTTAAATCTGCAACTTTTTTCTCTGGATCAACATTTACACTACTTAAAATTTTATATGAAGTTGGAATACCAACGCCATATACTGCTGTTAGTGCAATATAAACTTTTTTACGATTTGATAAATTATTACCAAGTAATCTAACCATATTTTAATTATTATTATTTAAAATTACCCTTGCTTTTGCTTGTGACGTGGATTAATACAAATTACCATAACTTTTCCATATCGCTTAATAACGCGACATTTATCACATATTTTTTTTACTGATGGACGTACTTTCATATTGTTTAATATTGAATTAATTAATTGTTGGATCAATTACATTTTTATATAATGATCTAATTGTTTTTTGTACTTCATATGCAACACCTACTAAAATTATTAATGAAGAAATATTTATTTGTGTTAATAAAGGACCACTAATAATTTGTTTAAACAAATCATATAAGATTAAAATGAAACATAAAAATATTCCACCAATAATCGAAGTTGAACGAACAACGTTTTCTAGATAAGAAACGGTTTCTTTACCTGGAGTAATATTTACTACTGCTACTGAAGCTTTTCGTAATTGTTCTGAAATTTTTTCAGGATCCCAAAATACAATCGTATAAAAATAATTGAATCCAATTATTAAGAAATAATAAAAAATGGTATTTAATAAACCAACATTTTGTTTTTCGAATACTGAACCAGTTAAATAAGTAAAAAATGGAAAAATATTAGCTGCAATAATAATAGGAAAAATTCCTGCCTGATTCAGCTTTATTGCAAGTCCACTATCTTTAATTTGAAAATTACTTGTTAATTTATCTGTTACTGTATTTTTTTCCATGTTTTCTAAAAATGCTAATTGTCTTGCTGAGACAACATCAATATTAATTCTTGCAGTTTGTGAAATACAAATTAGAAGAATTAAAAATAATAAGAAAAACAGTTGAATAAAAAATACATTATTTAATTCAGTATTAAATAAATTTTTTCCAATTAACGTAACAACAATATTCGTAAAAATAATAATTGAAGTTCCATTTCCAATTCCTTTACTATCAATAATATTGCTTAACCAAACAATAATCATTGATCCCGTAACTAATTGAGTTCCAACACTAAATAGATCAAAAAAAGCTGTACTATAAAAATATGTCTTTAAATAAAAGATTAAGAATACAGTTTGAACAATAGCAAAAATTAATGTTAATACTTTTTTGTAAAAAAGAAGTTTTCGACGTCCAACTTCACCTTCTTCTTGTTGAAGTTTTTCTAGAAAGGGAATAATTGCCGTTAATAAATCAATTAAAATTGATGCATTAATAAATGGAATAATTCCTAAAGAAAACGGACTTATGAGTGTTGCTCCGCCACTTCCTGAATACATATTAATAATTTGCATTATTGCATTTCTATTATCCATTTGTAAAAATGAACGTTTTAATGCTTCTTGATCAATCCCAGTAATTGGAATCGTGTTACCAAATCGGAATAAAAATAAAATTAATAATGTTAATAAAATTTTTTGATTTGGATTGTTTTTAAATTTTAATTTTGGAAGTTTGATATTCGTTAATGTATTAAACATTTCTATATTTTCTCATAATTTTGTCGTAAAAAGCTTGACGACGTACAGATTGATATTTACCTAATTCAATTTTTTCGCTTAACAAGGTTAAGGCTAATACCGTTGCTTTGGCATTATTTAATAAATTATCTGAACCTAGTTGTTTCGCTAAAATATTTCTAACTCCACCTAATTCTAATACGGTTCGCATTGCTCCTCCAGCAATAACTCCGGTACCTTCTGCTGCTGGTCGTAGCATTACACTACAAGCACCATAACGTGCTTTAACAACGTGGGGTACTGAATAAGATAATGTTAATGGAATTGTAATTAAATTCTTTTTACCATTTAAGATGGCTTTATCAATAGCTAAATTAACATCATCTGCACGACCGATACCAACACCAACTTTATTTTTAGTATCTCCGATAATTACTACCGCACGAAACGTCATTTTTTTACCACCTTTAACTACTTTGGTAACACGTTTTACTTGGATAATTTTTTCACTATATTTAAGTTTTGAAAGACTTAATTTTTCTTTGAACTTTTTACCCTCTTTTTTAGATTCTTTAAAATCTTTATCTTCCATAAATTTTTAATTAAATTATTTTTGTAAATTTTAAAAAAGAAGTCCTGCTTCACGTGCTCCATTAGCAACCCCAGCAATACGACCATGATAAACACGATTCCCACGATCAAATACAACTTTTGTAATATTTTTTTCTAAAGCTGCTTTCCCTACCGTTTGTCCAATTACTTTTGAAGCATCAATACTAGCAGTAGAAATTTCATTACTGATTAAACCCTTTTTCAGAGTTGAACTTGCTGCTAATGTTTTACCCTGACTATCATCAATAATTTGAGCGTAAATATGTTTATGTGAACGATAAACTGCTAATCTTGGTTTTTCAGTAGTTCCTACAACTTTCTTTAATGCTCGTTTTTTCTGTTGTAGATATAATTTTTTAATTTTTCTTTTCATAAAATTTCGATACTTTTAATAAAATATTATTAACGTCCGGTCTTACCAGCTTTACGAATGATATGTTCACCTTGATATAAAATACCTTTACCTTTATAAGGTTCTGGTGGACGTTTATCACGAATTTGCGAAGCATAAAAACCTACTTTTTCACGATCAATTCCTGAAATAGTTATCTTTGTTGCTCCTTCTGCTTTTACTGTTAAACCTTCAGGAATTGGTAAATCAACTGTATGACTAAATCCAGCACTTAATACAACGTTTTTTGCATCTACTTGAAATTTATATCCTACACCTTCAGCAATTAATGTTTTTGAAAATAAATCATTAACCCCCGTAACCATATTTTGAGTTAAAGCACGAATTAAACCATGATAAGCTTTGGTTGTCTTATCTTCATTAATACGATTAATGCTAATTGTTTCATCATTAACAGCAAATGTAACTAAGTTTTTGAATTCTCGTTCTAAACTTCCATGTTTTCCTTTTACTGTTAAAACATTCTCATCTAGAGTAACAGTTACTCCTTTAGGAATATTTATTAATTTTTTTCCAATACGCGACATTTTCAATTCTCCGTTTTTATTCTATGTAACATACAATTTCGCCACCTTTTTTCAATTTTTTGGCTTTTTTATGACTCATTACCCCTATTGATGTAGATACAATTGCAATACCTTGTTCGTATTTTAATACGTTAATAATTTTTTGAAAATTTTTGTAACCTGAAAAAACACGTTGTCCAGGTTTACTAATACGCTTAATACTGGAAAATAAGGGTTTCTTAATCCACCAACCTTTATATTTCAAGAATACTTTAATTGTTGTGATATTATTTGATTGTTCTTCTAATTCAAAACCATTGATATATCCTTCAGCTTCTAAAACTTTTAAAACCGCTAAACTTAATTTATTAAATCTAATTGTTGTAAAAGTATGACGTGCTAAACTAGCATTTCGAATGCGAGTTAACATATCTGATACTAAATCATTTGTCATTGTTTTCCTCTTTGTTTACTTAAGTTAAGTTATTGTTTTGCAAATGGAATACCACACTCTTTTAACAGGTAATACCCTTCTTTTTGTGTTTTTGCTGTTGTTACAATCGTAATATTAAAACCGCGTCTTTGTTCAACTTGGTCATAATCAATTTCTGGAAAAATTAATTGTTCTGAAATACCAATATTGTAATTTCCATATTTATCAAAATTATTTGGATTTAATCCACGGAAATCTCGAATACGAGGTAAAACTAGCTTAATAAATTTTTCTAAAAATGCATACATTTTTTCACGGCGTAACGTTACAGTTAAACCTAAAGGCATCCCTTCACGAATTTTGAAACCAGCAATTGATTTTTTCGCTTTAGTTAATACTGGGTGTTGACCCGTAATTAAACGAATTTCATCAGTTGCTTTTTGTAAAAATGTTCGATTTTGTGCATTTAATCCTAATCCACAACTAACAGAAATTTTTACCAATTTTGGAATTGCATGTTTATTTTGATACCCAAACTCATTTACTAAGTTAGGAGTAATATCTTCTAAATATTCTTGTTTTAAATTTTTCATGTTATTAACATTTTTATCGAATTACGTATTTACACTAAATTTCCAGATTTTTTAAAATAACGTTGCTTCTGATCATTAATTGTTTTATAACCAATTCGACTGCTTGTATTATTTTCTGTATCCCATAACATAAGATTTGAAATATGAATCGAAATAGGTATTTCCATTTTACGTGCTTCACCACCTTGTGGATTTTTCGCATAACGAATACGTGGAATAACACCATCAATGTTTGCAACTAATTTCTTTTGGTTTACAGTTGTAATTACTCCAATTAATCCTTTTTGATTACCAGCAATTACTTTAACTTTATCACCTACTTTTACATGTAATTTTTTATTTATTTTCATACTACTTCATTTGCTAGGGATATAATTTTTGTAAAGTTTTTTTCACGTATTTCACGTGCAACTGGACCAAATACACGTGTACCTCGAGGATTATTTTCCGTATTAATAATAACTGCTGCATTATCATCAAAACGAATTGACATTCCATCATTTCGACGGAAAGTTTTTTTTGTACGAACAATAACTGCACGTACAATACTTGAACGTTTAATAGCCATATTTGGTAAAGCTTCCTTAACTACACCAATAATAATATCGCCAACACGTGCATATTTACGGTTACTTCCCAGTACACGAATACACATGATTTTTTTCGCTCCTGTATTATCAGCTACAGTTAAACATGTTTGTGGTTGAATCATAATTTTTATTATTTATTACCAATTTTTAAAATCTCTTTTAACGACCATTTTTTATTTTTACTATATGGTCGACTTTCTTCTAATAATACAACATCACCCGAATTACATGTATTGTCTTCGTCATGTGCCATATAACGTTTTGTTTTTAGTAATATTTTTCCATATTTTGGATGTGCGTAACGAGTTTGAACTGAAACAACAATTGTTTTATCAGCTTTGTCACTTACTACAATTCCAATTCTTTCTTTTTTTGACATAAATTTTTATTTAATTTCTGTTTTTACTAAAACTGATCGCTTGAATTTTAATTGTGCTAATCTACGTTTTGCGTGCTTAAATAAATGTGGTTTAATTGCTTGACTAGTTGAACGTTTTAAACGTAAATCAAACAAATCTTTTTGAATAACAAAAATTTCTTGATCTAAATCATTTAAAGTCGTTACGTTTTCAATTTCTTTATATTTTGGTAAGCTCATATTTCAATATTCTCACGAACTAATATTTTTGTTTTGATTGGTAATTTGTAACGAGCAATTTTCAATGCATGTAACGCTACTTCATGTGGTACCCCTTTTAATTCAAATAAAATATTACCTGGTTTAATAACTACAACCCAATAATCTACAGCACCTTTACCAGATCCCATTCTTGATTCTTCGGCACGAGCTGTAACTGATTTATCAGGAAAAACTTTAATCCAAATTTTTCCAGCACGTTTGGTATAACGTGAAATTGTTCGACGTACAGTTTCAATTTGACGTGAAGTTAACCAAACTGGTTCTAAAGCTTGTAAACCATAATCACCGTGATTTAATTTATTATTTCTACAAGCTTTTCCTTTCATACGTCCACGTTGCATTTTTCTATATTTTGTTCGCTTTGGACTTAACATTTTTTTCTCCTAGACTTAAATTTTTAATTATTCACCATTAAATAACCAAACTTTAATACCAATTACACCATAAATTGTATCTGCGACATGATGAGTGTAATCAATTTTTGCTCTTAATGTGTGTAATGGTACACGACCATCACGTTTCCATTCACTTCGAGCAATTTCAATACCATTTAAACGTCCTGAAACTTGAACTTTAATTCCTTTAATATCAGTACGTTGAACTTTTTTAATAGCTAATTTTACAGCACGTCTAAACGGTGTACGTTTTTCTAATTGTTCAGCAATAAAACGAGCAATTAAAGTAGCATCTTCAAATGGATTTTTAATGAAATTAACAGCAATATAATAGTTTTTACCTGTTTTTATTTGCAATTCACGAACTACTTTACGAATATTACGTTTTAATAATAAACTTGTGAATTGTTTTAAACTTCCTTTTGAATTGTTTAAAATGGCTAAAGTTTTAGAATCTGCATTTTCTACATTTTCACTAAAGTAATTTGTAACTTTACGATACATGTCTTTAGCACGTGGATACAATGCGTTAATTGTAATATTAACATATTGTTTATTTTCTAAATCTTGTTGAACTCTATTAATTTCAATTTTTGAAATTGATAAAAATTCATCAAACGTTTCTTCAATTTTTTCACGAATATGATAATCTTCTTCAATTAAAGTTGGATAATCTAATTTATCACCATACCATTCAGATAAATGTTTTTGGGTTGTTACAAGACGAAACCCTTTTGGATGTGTTTTTTGACCCACAAATATTCCTCGTTAATATTTAAATTTCTATATAAATAAATTAAGATTCAGCAACCTTAATCGTTAAATGAGCCATCTTCTTTTGAATTCCAAATGCACGACCTTTTGCACGTGGACGCATACGTTTTAAAATAGGCCCTTGGTTTACATATGCTTCAACAATTACTAAATTCTCTTTTTCTAAATCAAAATTATTTGTTGCATTTGAAACCGCAGAATATAAAGTTTGCCATACAATAGAACCTGCTTTTTGAGGTAAGAACTTTAAGATTTGTAAGGCTTCTTTATATGTTTTCCCGCGAATTTTTGCAATTATTAAATCCACCTTACTTGGTGAAATTCTAATATATTTTGATGTTGCAGCTACAATTTGTTTTTCAGTTGTCATAAAATTATCGTTTTACCTTACGGTCTGTTTTTTTATGTGAACGGAATGTACGTGTGGGTACAAATTCTCCTAATTTATGTCCAACTAATGGATCAGTAATAAATACTGGAACGTGCTTTTGACCATTATAAACACTAATAGTATGCCCGATCATAGATGGAAGAATTGTTGATGAACGAGACCATGTTTTGATAACGTCATCTTTCGTACCTTTTTCATTCAATTTATTAATTTTATTTAATAAATGGTATGCGACATAGGGTCCTTTTGCTATAGATCTTCCCATTTTTTATTAATTTCTATTTCAGCTAATTAAATTTTTATTTACGTCGACGAATGATAAACATATCACTCTTACTTTTACGTTTACGTGTCTTAACTCCTAAAGCTGGTTTACCCCACGGTGTTAATGGATGTGAACGTCCAATAGGACAACGACCTTCACCACCACCATGTGGATGATCAACTGGGTTCATTACAGATCCACGTACAGTAGGTCGAATGCCCAACCAACGTTTACGTCCAGCTTTCCCTAGTACTACTTGGTAAA